>MDTE01022557.1_pt1 | contig 20167 bp, 11 predicted proteins | sample 811231 | NCBI WGS metagenome assembly MDTE01 (sample SAMN05326651, study PRJNA326480) | marine metagenome | isolation source: seawater | place: Indian Ocean: Red Sea | collected 2010 | reverse complement strand
TTGAATACTAACAACCAGCTGAACAATCGCACGGTCAATCAATCCAATTTCAGCCTGGGTGGGGGGCAGAACGGTAACTAACCATCGCAAGGTGGCATTATGGACTCAGACGAGTGTGTCGGTTTGGAGAGATATCCTATGAAATTTAATGGAATAAGAGGCAAGATAACGCGCCCATGGAATGCTTTTTTGGGGTTGGTCCTTGTTGGAAGTTTTTGCGGTATCCAACTTTTGAAGGCGCAGTTTCGGGGTTTTGGTGGAAATGGTGCCAATGGGCAGACCCGGCAGTATCTGAACAACACCCAAGTGGGGGACGCACTGATTGAAGTCGATCCTGAGACTCGGTCTGTTATCGTGATCACCGACGAAGAAACGAATTTGCAAATCGATAAGGTTTTGCAAAACCTGGATCGTCCCAAACCTCAGGTATTGATCAAGGTGGTCTTCATGGAGGTCACCCATCGCGACGATCTGGACGTTGGTTTGGAGGGAAATCTCTCCTTCGGTTCCAACTCAGGGGATCAGAGTAATCTTATTCAGTCGGCCTTTGGGATGAGTAACCAGAATTCTGGTGGTCTCTATCAAATGGTGGATGATCGCTTTGATCTCACCTTGCGAGCCATGGCTGAAGATGGACGCGTTGAGGTCCTTTCCCGCCCCTCGATTCTTGCACGTAACAATCAGGAGGCCATTATCACAGTCGGTCAGACGGTGCCATTCATTGACAATGTGACCTTCTCCCAGGTAGGCCAACAGATCAATACGGTCACCTACCGGGATATCGGCATCATTCTTCGTGTCACCCCCTTTATTACCCAGAATGGCATGGTTGAAATGATTGTCGGGCCTGAAATCTCCACCATCACCGATGAAACCGTTACCATTCAGGAAGGTGTGGAGGCGCCTGTCTTTGCCAAGCGGGCAGCTGAGACGGTGGTGGTCACGCCCCACGGCAAGACGGTGATCATTGGTGGTCTGATGGAAAAGAATAAGATCGAGAGTCAACGTAAAATTCCCCTGCTGGGTGATATTCCTGTCTTGGGATGGGCCTTCCGGCGCACCGTCAAGGAGGACACCAAAACGGAACTCTTGATTTTCCTGACGCCGTACATTGTGCAGGATCCAAGTCAGCTGGGAGAAATGACTGCAATGGAAACAGGCGATGCCGAATTGCCTGCGAAAGCTTTTGAGAAAAAAGATTTGGATCGTTTTTTAGGAGACGTTGAAGGCTTGGAAGCTGAGGATGCGACTGAGGAGAACAAATCGTCTCGACGAATATTTTTTCGCCGAAACCCCTGAGGTTTTGAACCATGCTTGGGGCTTTCCTGAGCTTAGAGCTCCTTTACAGGCCATCTCTGTTATGAGATGGCTTTTTTCGTGTGCAGGTTCTTCAATAGGATCAAACCTTCCATTCCATGAATGTTTCGAGGCTATTTTCCAGATCCTTGGAACCAGTGTTTTCCAACTAGCTTTTTGCTCGCAGGCGATCATGATGGGACGTCACCCTAGATTGCGATTGGGAGGGAATGCCGAAATGCCTTTCAGGAGAGGATCCAAGTTATGAAAAAAATGTTAGCGGCCGTCTTGCGGGGTGTGGATCAATTTCAGATCGAAGAATGCCCGATACCGGAACCTGGGCCCGGTGAGGTTTTGGTCGAGGTACGGGCCTGTGGTTTTTGTGCGACTGATTTCAAAGCCATTCGGGGGAAGCGATGCAATGTTTCTTTTCCGCTCATCCCAGGGCATGAACCCAGTGGTGTCGTGGCCGCAGTGGGTTCCGGGGTAAGCCACGTAAAGGAAGGTGATGCGGTGATTGTCCAGCCCAGTGGCTTTTGTGGTTTGTGTGAACCTTGTCGGATGGGGGCGACGCATTATTGCGATCGCGCATACACCACTGGAGGGGATGGTCCTGAAGATGTCAGACCTGGGAGCTTTGCCGAGTATGTCCTGACCGGTGCCAATACGCTTTTCCACAAACCAGCCTCCCTCTCCTTTGCCGCAGCTTGCCAAACAGAACCCCTGAGCGGTGCCTGGAAGGGGCTGATCCAGATGTCCGAAATGAAGGTGGGGGACGATGTGGTGGTCATCGGGACCGGGTCCATTGGCATGTATTGCCTGATGGTTGCCAAGGCTGCCGGGGCGGGGCGCCTGATCGCTGTGGATGTGAGTGATTTCGCCTTGGCAACGGCTCAACGATTGGGTGCCACGCACATCATCAACCCGAATCACTCCCCTGCCGTGGAATCCATTGCCGAGATTCTTCCCAAGGGGCCCGATTTGGTAGTTGAGGCCGCCGGGCCCATCGAGGCGGTACGTCTCATGGTTCGCTTGTTGAGGCGAGGCACTCGTTGGAATGTTTTTGGAATCACGACTCACGAAACCTTTGAATTGGATGGGGGGCTCATGCATTTTCTGGAGGCCCGCATGGATGCAAGTTTCGGTACGACCCCCCTGGCCATGCAGCAGGCCATTCGCCTGATGGAGCGTGGGTTGGTCCAGCCTGAGCAGGTCATCTCCCACCGATTTCCTCTGCAACAGATGGACGAGGCCCTCGAGGTCATGGGGAGTGCAGGTCGCAATAAGATCATCATCGAACCCAAGTGTATATGATACCTTTCCTGCGATACCTCCGCATGGCATGGATGTTTCGAGGTATCCCATGGATGAGGATCTCCGTATTTTGGGGTTCCCTTAGCCTGGTGGCAGAATCGCCTGATTTTTTCCAAACTCGGGACCTTTCATTGCAGCGAGAGGTGTCCCACATCATTGATCGTGGCAATGGTTGGCTGCTTACCCAACAGAGGGAAAATGGTTCATGGGATGGGCCTGATCCATTGGTGGCTACGGGCATGGCAATGCTTGCCCTGGGGGTGGATCCTGAAGAAAGGCATGCAGGGCAAAAGGCCCTTCCGCTGAGGCGAGGCATTGATTATCTGCTGACATGCCTTCAGCCCGATGGAGGGATGTATCTGAACGCATCGATGGCCATGAACCAAACCTCGATCAGCCTTCTGGTGTTGGCGAGTCTGCCGCATGAAAAGAGTGAAAAGGCGGTTCCGGCCGCCAGATCCTTCCTCTTGCAGCAGTTGGCGGTCAGCCCTGCCGCACAGTGGAGTCATCAGACTCTCAAATCTCCTGCAAAGGATGCTCCGCTGGCCAATCAGAAGCCCAATCTTGTTCTTCTTGGTCAACAGCTCAGGGCCTTGCAAGCCTGCTACTTCAGCGGCCAGTCTCATGCCTTTGATGTCGAAACTTCCATACACTTTACAAAGGTGCGGGAACAACTACTGCGGGAAAGCGCGTTGCTGAACCCCATGGATTCAGCTTGGGAAAATCTTTGTCATGGCCTCATGTTGCAGCACATGAAGGGAAGGGATGTCTCGCATCCTGAGGTGAATGCCCTCCTCAAGGCATTGAATGCCCTGGCCTGGATTCAACGACGGTCTGAGGATTCCTTTTCCGCCTGGTTGGAACGGGTCCATTGGATGGTTCCACCCTTGGTCTGGATGGGGTTGGAGCCGCGATGTGTCAGCCTTCCCGGAGATGAGCCCTGGCGGCATTACCTGGCATTCAAGTTGATGAATGCCCAGGACCCTGCGGGATCCTGGGGGGCATCAGGCAGGCCGGTGGATACTGCGACCGCCATCGAAGACACTTCCAGAGCGATCCTGGTTTTGTCGGGTCTCTACGCCGATCTTTGACCGGGGCTCATTGCTTTCCAAGGTGCGCTCATCGGTCTTTTTGCTTTTCTGGGAATTTCGCTGGTTTAGCCTAGGCCCATTGAAAAGACGCGCAATGTTTCAGGCAAGGGTCCATGGATGCCATGAGTGAGCTTACTTCCAATCGAGTTGTCGTTGGCATGAGTGGTGGTGTCGATTCGTCGGCGGCAGCTGCGGTCTTGATTGAAAAGGGGTATGAGGTGATCGGCATTACCCTCAAGCTCTGGCCCCAGGATTGCGTGTCCCGCGCCGAAGACAAGTGCTGTGGTCCTCAGGCTGTCATGGATGCCCGCAGTGTATCCCATCAGCTGAAAATCCCTTACTACCTGGTGGATGAATCAGCAGATTTTCAGCAGCACGTCATTCAGTATTTTGCCGAAGAGTACAAGGCGGGCAGGACGCCCAATCCTTGTGTCATGTGCAATGAGAAGTTGAAATTTGGCACCCTGCTGGAGCGTGCCCGGCAGCTGGGGGCCCATTGGATTGCCACCGGTCATTATGCCAGGGTTGTTCACGGGCAGCCGCAAGATCGCGTACTTCTCAAAAAGGGCTTGGATCCTCGCAAAGATCAAAGTTATTTCCTCTTTTCCCTGCGTCAGGAATACCTTCGTCACCTCCTCTTTCCTCTGGGTGAATTGACCAAGAGTGATAGTCGTGAGGTGGCTCGTGATTGTTCCCTGCGAACGGCGGACAAGGAAGAGAGCATGGAGATTTGCTTTGTCCCTGACAACGACTACCGAGGCTTCCTTACCCAGTCCAAGCTAGTCGGTGTGGATCCTGGAGATATCGTTGACCTACAAGGCAAGGTGCTGGGTCGCCATGATGGCGTGGCCTTTTACACCATTGGGCAGCGTCGCGGCTTGGGGCTTTCTTCGCCCGAACCTCTTTACGTGTTGGAGCTGGATGCGAAGCTCAACCGGGTCGTGGTAGGGCCCGTCGATGCCCTCGACAAGCCTTCCTTCATCATCGATCGCTGCAATTGGATCCCTTTTGAACATCTCAAGGAGCCGATCGAAGTGACTGCCAAAATCCGATACAATCATCCAGGCACCTTGGCTGTGGTCACCCCACTTGAGGGCCAAAGGGCTCGCGTGGATCTCAGCGTGCCTCAACGGGCCATTACCCCGGGGCAGGCCTGTGTCCTTTATCAGGATGACCTCGTGGTCGGGGGAGGGTGGATCCTCAAGACATGTGATCCCGCACCGGCCGAGCCAGTGAATGTGGCTCAAAACGCCTCTCTCTAGTTTTTCCCCTCTGTCGGATGGATTGGAGCTTGCCTTCTTCTCATGCGGAGGCGTATCCGACTTACCCTGGCCAAGATCGAATCATTTGAGGGATTCCTCCCTTAGACCGGTATAGATAAACCTTCACGATCCTCTATGTTCCTCTATTCAGGACACTTAATGACGTATTTCAGCCTAATAACCACCCTCTGTGGTGGGCGGGAATTGTAAATCTACCATATATGGTAGATTGCTCTTTACTTAACATAAATAGGTTTTCATTATCGCCCCGTGCACCTCAAAAACCTAACGGTGATGGGGTTCAAATCGTTTGCGGACAAGACTTCCTTGAACTTTGAACCCGGTATCACGGCGATCGTGGGTCCCAACGGATGTGGGAAGTCCAATGTCGCTGATGCGATCCGTTGGGTATTAGGTGAGCAATCGGCCAAGGCGCTGCGTGGTGGCGAAATGGCAGACGTTATTTTCAATGGCACCGATCGGCGGAAGCCTCATGGCATTGCGGAAGTTTCCCTCACCTTGGGAGAGGTCGATGAGGAACAGCTCAAGGCGGCAGGGGTCAACCTCTCCTACAGTGAAATCACCGTCAAGCGACGGGTGATGCGTGATGGAGGGAGTGAGTACTACATCAATAATGTGGGTTGTCGGCTGCGGGATATTCAGCAGTTGTTCATGGGGACCGGCGTCGGGCGGGCCAGCTACAGCATCATGGCTCAGGGGAACATTACCCAGCTTCTGAGCAGTAAGCCTGAAGACCGAAGAATCGTTTTCGAAGAAGCTGCCGGGATCACCAAGTTCAAGGTGCAGAAAAAGGAGGCCCTGCGCAAACTGGATCATACTGAGCAGAATTTGCTTCGCGTGGCCGATTTGGTGGGCGAAGTCAAGCGTCGCATTGGATCCCTTCAGCGTCAGGCTGGTAAGGCGAAGCGTTACAAGCAGATCCAGGGCGAATTGCAGCATCTGGAAACCCAGCTCGCGCGTCATGAGTATGATCTGCTTCAAACCGAGATAGAGTCTTCCGAGCAGAGTCGCGATGCGCTCAAGGAGCAGCAGGAAACTTCTTCAGGCCTGGTTCTTCAGAAGGAGGAGGAAATTCGTCAGTTGCGATCACGCCTGGCTGAATTGGAGGCTGAGATTTCCCTGTCTCAGCAACAGGGCATGGAACTCAAGGGGCAAATGGATCGTCACGAAGGCAACATCCATTTTCATCGAGAGCGCTCTCAGGAATTGGAACAGCAGCATCAACGGGTGCTGGAGGAAATTGACCAGTTTGAATCTCGTAAGGACCAGGCGGAAGAGCAGCTGACGTCCCTGGGTCTTCAGCTCGAAGAGGCTCAAAAAGGATTGAGCGTTCACCAACAAACCGTCGGCAATCATCAGGATGCCTTGAGGCAGGTGGAGGCAGCTTCTCAGTCGCGGCAAGAGGCGGTTCAGAAGGTCCAGGGAGAACTTTTCGCGCACACTCAACAACTGGGCAAATGGCGCAATGAGCGCAGCGCACTGGAGTATCAATCCAAGAGCCAGGTCGAGCGGCTTGAGAAGCTCGCTTCCGAAAAAATTCAACTGGAGGAAGAGCGGCAAGGCCTGGGCAAGAAGTTGGAGGCTTTTGTGTCTTCAGTGGAGGCCGAAAAGCAGGCTGCCAACCATCAAAGAGAAACGGTGGAGGAGCGCCAGTCTCGACTCAAGAAGCTTCAGGAGACGCTTGAGAGTGCGAGCGGAGAGCTGGACAAACTCATGGGTGAGCAGGCTGATCGCCGCAGCCAGCTCAGCGTGCTCAAGGAGCTGGAATCCTCTCACGAAGGCTTCAGCCAAGGCACCGTGGCGGCTTTGAAGCAGGCGGAATCCCTGCTGGGTTCTTTGGCGGATCATATCCGAGTGGAAGCGGACTATGTGGTTCCAGTCGAAGCCATCCTGGGCGAGTTTTTGCAGGTCGTGCTGACCGAATCGCCTGAGGCGGCCCGAGCCATTCTCGATCAGCTGCGTGAACAGCAAGCCGGTGCTGCTAGTGTGGCTTCCATCCACATGATGCAAAAGGTTTCAGAATGTTCCTTCAATCACCGCCCTACCATTCACGATCCGGCCTACAGTCCTCAAGGAACAGCTGCCTTGTCGGTGGTCGATGGGGATCCGGAAGTGCAACCACTTCTGGAGTGTCTGTTGGGCTCTGTTTACATCGTCGACGACCTGGTCATGGCGACCGATTGCTGGAAAAAATCGGGTCGTTGCGTCAGTTTTGTGACCCTGCGTGGGGAGACCCTGAGCCCGTGCGGAGTCTTCACTGGAGGTGGGAATGCCCAGGATGGTAAAAACCTGACCACCTCGATTCTGGCTCGCAAAAACCGCATTCTCCAACTCGAGGAAGAGGTGGGTGTGGGGCAGGTCTCTGTGGATGAAGCGAGTCGGCGCAAGGGGCAGTTGCATTCCGAAATTCAGTCGCTGGAATCAGGCCTGCAGGATGCGCAATCCGAGCTGAAGGCACGCGAAGTTGCGATCGCGACCAGCGAGGGCGAGCAGCGCGCTCTGAGTTCTGCCCATCAGGTGCTCGCTCAGAGGATTGATACGGTGGTTTATGAAATTCAAACCCTCGGAGAGCAGGAAAAGGGAATTCAAATCAAGCGGGAATCCCTGAATGGCGATATTCAGGAGCTGGAACAAAGTGAGTCTGCTGCCCAATCTTCTCTTGAAGAAGCTCAGGGGGATTTGGAATCACTGCGAGGCGATCGCGAAAAGGCCCAGGCGCAGCTGACGGAATCCAAAATTGCACTGGCCTCTGAAGAGCAATCAGTCCTTTCGCTTGAACGCCAAAGGGGTCCGTTGGACCAGCGCATGCAGGAAATCACCCAGGTTCTGGCTCAACGCCGATCCGACGTGGCCACCTATCAGGAAAAAAGAGAACAAAGTCAGACTCAGATTCTGGAATCTGAAGCGGCCTTGGAACGGTTGCAGCACGAGCGATCCTTGGTTAGTGAGCAAAACGCTTCATTGGTCGGGCAGAAGCAGGAGCAGGAGGCCTCAGTCAGCGAAAGGGAAAATCTTTTAAGGGAGCAGCGCCGATTGCTCGACGAAATCCAGTCGCGACGCAGTCAACTGGATGTCGACTTGGCTCGCAAACAGTCCTCCATTGAAAACCTCCTCAAACGAATGGATGAGCGCTATCAGATCGACTTGAGTGAAGTGCGCAGTGAACACATCACGGTGACGGTCTCGGAGGATGGTAAACCATCCAGTGAGGTGCTTACCTCAGAAGATCTCGATGCTTACGGAGTGGGGACGGATTGGGATGAGGTCCGGGAAAGAGTAGCGACCTTACAGCAGAAAATCGATTCCATGGGGCCGGTGAATCTGGTGGCTATCGAGGAGTATGAAGAAACTGAAGAGCGTTACCAGTTTCTGACAAACCAGCACGATGATCTGGTGCAGGCCAAAACCGAGTTGATGGAGGTGCTCAATCGCATCAATACCCAGACTCGGGAAATGTTCCTGGAGACCTTTCACAAGATCCGAGATAATTTCCGAGCGACCTTCACTGAAATTTTCAATGGCGGCATGGCGGACCTTCAGTTGCAGGATGGCGAGGATGTGCTTGAGAGCGGCATTGATATCGTAGCGCGTCCGCCAGGCAAAAAGCTTCAAGGGATTTCCTTGCTCTCCGGTGGTGAGCAGACCATGACAGCTGTTTCCCTTCTCTTTGCCATCTACCAGGTGCGCCCCAGCCCCTTCTGTGTGCTGGATGAGCTAGATGCGCCTCTGGATGAATCCAATATCAATCGTTTCATCAAAATCCTGGAGCGGTTTTTGGATCATTCTCAATTTATCATTATCACGCATAACAAGCGCACCATTTCCATCGCGGACATTCTCTACGGTGTGACCATGCAGGAGCGAGGGGTGAGTACGATCGTGAGTGTCAAATTCAATCAGGACGCGCAATCCAATGCTCGGCCTGGAAGTAAGCTGACGGCTGCTGGAGATGGTGGCGGGGACATTAGCTCCGTGGCTGATGTGGTCTCTGGAAGTGAGGAAAAGGCTTGATTCCGAATGATTTCAGTCCAAGGGGAAAAAGTAACAAAAAAGTAAGCTTACCCCTTGATAACACTACCTGTTGTGGTATTGTTTTTGACGTATCCAACAGCTAGTGGGGTCTTCAGGGGGAGTCGTTTCTGTCGTATTCTTTTGGCACCATCAGTGCCGCTGTCGTTTGTCGTGCGCATGCAAGCCTTCTGGCCTGCATCCGAGGGGCTGTGCTGTGCTCTTCGGAAACCCATTTTTAAATTAAAACCAAGAAAGAGCAATTAAATGATCAACGCCCAAGATGATACTCTCACCCAGCCTTCTGCATCCAAATCGCGCAGGAGTTCAGGTGTCACCAAGGCTCGCAAGACCAAGCGAGCTGGCCTCAAAAAACAGTCCATGCTGTCGGTGGATCGTGTTTTCAGTCAGGCCAACGTCAGTCCTTTCGACCAAATCCAGTGGGACAAGCGAGTCGCGGAAATTACTGACGGAAAAGGGAATATTATTTTCCGTCAGGAAGGAGTCGAAGTGCCTCAATCATGGTCGATGTTGGCAACCAATGTTGTCGTCTCAAAATATTTTTACGGAGAGCAGGGTACCGACGAAAGGGAGTCTTCAGTTCGCCAGCTCATTCATCGTGTTTGTCGAACCATCGCCGACTGGGGCATCAAGGATGGATATTTCAGCAAAAAAGACGGTGAGATCTTCTACAACGAGCTCTCCTGGCTGTGCCTGAACCAGTATGGCGCTTTCAATTCCCCGGTCTGGTTCAATGTCGGGCTTTATCATCAATACGGGGTCGGCAAGGATTCTGCGAAGGGCAACTGGTATTTCGATACCCAGGAGCGCGAGTCTAACCGAGCACCCACTCAATACGAATTTCCTCAATGCAGCGCGTGTTTCATCCAATCTGTCGAAGACAATATGGAAGACATCATGCGGCTTGCCTACAGTGAGGCCATGCTCTTCAAATATGGATCGGGAACGGGTTCGGATCTCTCATCCATACGCTCCAGTAAGGAAAAACTCAGTGGAGGTGGGCGTCCCAGCGGTCCCATGTCCTTCCTGAAGGTTTATGACCAAGTCGCCAACGTGGTCAAATCGGGTGGTAAAACCCGGCGAGCCGCCAAGATGAATACGCTCAAGGACTGGCATGGTGATATCGAAGAATTTATTGATGCCAAGCAGCTTGAAGAAAAGAAGGCCTGGGCTTTGATCGAGCAAGGTTACGATGGTTCCTACAATGGCGATGCCTATGGCAGCGTGATGTATCAAAACGAAAATCTATCGGTCCGTGTCAGTGACGAATTCATGGATGCTGCCATCCATGATCGCGAATGGTGGACCAAGGCAGTGACAACTCAGGAAAACCTTGAGAAGAAGAGCGCTTCTGATCTGCTGCATCGCATCGCAGAAGGCACGCACATCTGCGGGGATCCTGGTTTGCAGTATGATGGACCGATCCAGAAATGGCATACCTGAAAGGGGTCTGAACCCATTCATTCGACCAACCCCTGCTCTGAATACGTGTTCCTGAACAACACCGCATGCAACCTCGCGTCCTTGAATCTTATGAAATTCAAGCGAGAGGATGCCAGTTTCGATGTGGAGCGTTTCAAGGCAGCTGTGCGTATCTTCATTACGGCTCAGGAAATTGTGGTAGACAACTCTTCCTACCCAACCCCTCAGATTGCCGAAAACTCTCATATCTTCCGAACCCTTGGTCTGGGCTACGCCAACTTGGGCTCACTCATCATGAGTTATGGCTTGCCCTATGATTCGGATGGGGGAAGAGCCCTGGCCGGTGCGATTACTTCGGTCATGACTGGACACGCCTACGAGCAATCTGCGGAAATTGCCCGGATTATGGGTGCCTTCCCTGGTTACCGAGATGCGCGTTGTGCTGGGATTGATCGACCTCTGATGAAAGACAATGTGGATTCCACGCTGGACGTCATTCGCCTTCACAAGGATGCCGCCGAAGACATTCAGCCCAACAAGGATTTCGATTATCTCAAACAAGAGGCACGGGCTTGCTGGGCGCGTGCGTTGGAGCACGGCGAGAACCACGGTTATCGAAACGCTCAGGTGACGGTTCTGGCTCCAACCGGAACGATTGCTTTTCTCATGGACTGCGATACCACAGGTATCGAGCCAGATATCGCCTTGGTGAAATACAAGTTACTCGCAGGCGGCGGCATGCTCAAGATCGTCAATCGAACGGTGCCCCAAGCTCTTGAGAGACTGGGTTATTCCGAGGCGGAAGCTGACGGTATTATCCAGCACATCGAGCAATACGACACCATCGAAGATTTCGAGGATGAAGGTCAGACCCGGCGCAGTGGCTTGCGACCCGAACATGTGGGAGTCTTCGACTGCGCGTTCAAGGCGCATCGGGGAGAAAGAAGCATCCACTACATGGCTCACCTCAAGATGATGGCAGCAGCTCAGCCCTTTATCAGTGGTGCTATTTCCAAGACGGTTAATCTTCCACATGAATGCTCGGTGGAAGACATCAAGGATGCCTATGTTCAGGCCTGGAATATGGGGCTGAAATGTGTCGCCATCTACCGTGATGGTTCCAAACGCTCTCAGCCTCTCAATACCAATCAATCATCCGCCGAGTCTTCTGAATCCACCTCCAGTGATCAGGTCCTCGCACTTAAGGAAGAAATCGATCGATTGGCTCGCCAGTCCACTCAGCCTTTGAGGCGGCGCTTGCCCGAAACCCGCCAGGCAGTGACCCACAAATTTGATATCGCTGGCCACGAAGGTTACCTGACCGTCGGCTTGTTCGAGGATGGAAGCCCTGGTGAACTCTTTATCACCATGGCCAAGGAAGGGTCGACTATTGGAGGCCTCATGGACAGTGTTGCGACCCTCACCAGTATGGCCTTGCAATACGGTGTGCCACTCGATGCCCTGGTGAAGAAGTTTTCACATCAGCGCTTTGAGCCTTCAGGATTCACCAAGAATCCGAACATCCGAAATTGCTCATCCATTCCCGATTACGTGTTCCGCTGGATGTCCCACACCTTCCAACCTGTGGGGGATGGAGCCCTGGCTTCACTCGAGCCTCAGGCAGAGCTGGACATGCCGGGGTTGGATGAAGAGGTTAAAAAAAAAGTTAACCGGCCCATCCCTGAATTGCCGCTGAGCGAAGAGGCGACTCGGCTCAAGCAGGGCCTGGATATACAGGCAGCAGGTGAAAATGGAAGTGATCATTCCCGTCAGGCAAGTCAGTCCTTTGTGAATCAAAGTGACGCTCCTGCTTGCCCGAACTGTGGTCACGTGACCGTGCGAAACGGCGCCTGTTACAAGTGCTTGAATTGTGGTGAAAGTCTGGGTTGCTCCTGAAACTCCACGTTTAAAAATTCACGATTCGCGCTCAAGCATCGGCTCTCAAAAGATCGGACACATTGTCCGATCTTTTTTTATGCCGAACCCTGGCTCGCAAGGGCTTCGGCTTCACTGCGAATTCCCTTGAGGTCCAATTTGCCGCTACCCAGCAATGGAATGGAGTCTACCTTGAAGAATGAGCTTGGATGAGGTTTCCACAGGTTGGGGATGTCGGCTTCCTTGAGTCGCTCAATGGTGGTGTCCAAGTCCCCCAGGTCCTCTGTAAAAAGAACCACCAGTTTTTCTCCTTTTCGATCACAGGGCACTGAGGTGACCGCGACAAAAGGGCTGGAGTGTTCTCGTCCATCTTCCATCAAAACCTGTTCGACGGCTTCGTGGGGCACCATTTCGCCACCGATCTTGCTGAATCGAGAGAGTCGACCGGTGATGGTGATGAATCCATCGTCGTCCAACTTGGCGATGTCACCGGTTTCATACCAACCTTCCTGCAAGACCTTGTGCGTTTTTTCAGGCTCTCCGAGATAACCCTTCATGACATTGGGTCCTTTGATCAGCAGCATGCCTTCCTGGCCTGGTGCCAATAGGGTGCGCTGATCAGGATCTACGATCTTGGCGCTTACACCGGGGATGGGGTGGCCGACGCATCCGTCCTTGCGGGTGAACGTGTCTGGGTCCAGCGAAGGGGGTTCTGGAAGGTTCAGTGAGACAATGGGTGAAAGTTCGGTCGTACCATATCCCTCCAGGGGACGAATCCCAAATTTCTTTTCGAACATATCCGCCAACTTGACCTTTAATTTTTCCGCACCCGTGATGATCAGGCGCAAGGTGCGGAAATCCTGGGGTCGAGCCTTGCGGATATAGGCCATGAGAAAAGTTGGAGTGGCAAATAGAATGGTGCTCGCCTCCTCGCGAACCATCTGTGCGATCTGGGCGCCGTCCAGTGGATTGGTGTGGTAGTGGACCCGGATGCCGCACACCAGGGGCAGCCAAATGGTCGCTGTCAGTCCGAAGGAATGGAAGAACGGCAGAGCTGCCGAAAGGCCATCCCGATCCCCCAGAGGGATGACCTCGGCAGCCGAGAGGACATTGGAAACCAGATTCGCGTGTGTGAGCTGGATTCCCTTGGGTTCAGCGGTGGAACCCGAGGAGAAAAGAATGGTGGCCGTCTGAGAGGCGCTTAAGGCCTTGGTTGGTAGCAGCCATCGTTGGGGGAAAAACTTAGCGGCCAAGGCATGGCGCAGTTTATCCCAGGTCGTAATACCGCTTCCGAGATCTTCCAGATAGATGACATGGGGCGTCAAAGGATAGTCGGGAATTTTTTCGAGAAAGGCCCTTGAGGTGATGGTGGTTTGAATGCCGCTTTGCTCCATGGCTGAAGCAAACGCTTGCGGTGAGGCGGTAAAGTTCAAGTTGACAGCCACCTTGCCATCCAGAGCCATGGCCATGTTCACTAGGGCTCCCCCAACGCAGGAAGGGAGCAGGATGCCGACGGCTTCCTGCTCCTCGCGGGTCAGTTGCTTGCGAATCTGTTCCCTCAGCAGGAGGCTGCCTACGAGTGTTTTGCCAAAGGTCAGGCGTTTCCCGGTGGTATCCGACATGAAGGGCTGACTCCAATGTCTGCGAGCGATTCGGATGGCCAATGTGCCAAGCGAACCCTTCTGTTCGGCCTCCATTTGGTGATGGGTGCCAGACAATTCCTGGACGGCCATGCGCACCTCATGGATCGGAGTGCTTGAGGGCAAGGGTTTGCCAAAGTGCAAGCCAATGGGGTAGGGGAGCCGCAGACGATGATTGCGATAGCGGCCTCGGGTGGCGCGACTGAAAACGCTTCCCCAGGCGCCCCCAAGGAAGACGGGAATGATGGGGATATCCATTCCCTTTATGATCTTCTGATAACCTGGCCGAAAGGCATTCATCAAACCTGACCGTGTCAGGCGCCCCTCTGCAAAAATGCACACCAAATAACCTTGTTCCAATGCCTCCCTTGCCGAACGGATCGAGTGCATGATTTGCCTGGGAGGGTCGTTCTCGGAAATAGGAATGCAGTTCATCAACTTGAGCAGCGGGTGCAACCAGGGATGCTCGTAGTAGTCGCGATAGACCAGAAAACGTACCCTTCGCGCCTGGACAGCCATGATCAGGGGGGCATCCACATAAGTGACATGATTGCACACCAGCAAGGCGGGCCCTCGATTGGGCAGGTGCTTCAAGCCAGTCGTGCGAACCCTGTAAACGCATTTGAGGATCACCGCTCCTACAAATCGCACCAAGAAGTCCGGTAGTGTCTTGAAAGCGATCAAAACCAGGCCCAGGGTCATGATGCTGGCCACCATGAAACAACCCGCTGGGCTGACGGCCAGATCACTCAGTCCCATTAACAGGAGAGCCGCGATGAGAACTCCCAAAAAACTCAGGAAGCTATCCAATGCCAGAATTTCAGTCAGGCGCTCTCGAGGGCTGTGCCATTGAATGAAGGAGACCAGTGGTACGATGAAAAGGCCACCGCTAAGGCCCATCAGAGCCAAAATCGCGCCGGTGGCGTAAAAATGATCCGAACCTACCTGCAGCCCCAGTAGCCCCAGCGTCAGCGCCAGACCGATGGCTCCCAGAGGGACCAAACCAAACTCAATATGTCGCCCCGACAGCAGGCCTGCCCCCATGGCCCCGGCACCGATGCCAGCAGCCACGAACAAAAAGAGGAGTGAGGCATCCTCCATCTGTTCAAAGCCCATGTAGGTGACGCCGTAGGGAATGAGGTTCATTTGCACGAAACCTCCAATCAGGAGAAAAAATGCCGCGCCAAAGATGGCTGTGATCAGGGGAATGTCCTGGCGGGTTTTTTCATAGGTTTCAGTGACACCCTTGAGTGGGTTCAAGTGCCATGCTTGTGTGTTGCCACTGGCCTGAGTGGGGGCAATGCCTTTGGCCAGCAGCCAACCCAACACAGAGATTCCGACACAAAACAAGGAAGCGATATGATATTTGCCATCTGCCAGTCGGCTCAGTAGAGGGACCATACCCGCGCCCAATACGATGGCCATGTAGACGAAGGCCTGCTGCCAGCCATTGGCTTTGGAAAGCGCCGAGGAGGGCAGGAGCTCCGGAAGGATTCCATATTTGGCAGGGCCAAAAAAGGCACTCTGAGCTGCCATGAGAAAGAGAACCACCAGGAGCCCTGGAACAGACTGTGCATAAAAGGCAAGGGTTCCTCCAATCATGACCACCAGTTCGACCAGCTTGATGTGCTGGACAATGCGCTGTTTGGACACCTGTCCTGCGAGGTAGCCAGCCGACGATGCAAAGATTAAAAAGGGAAGAACGAAGATGGCCCCGGCCCATTGATTGATGGAAGACATGGCTTCGGTTCCCAGAATTTGCGCCAAGGCGTAGATCAGGAAGAGTTTGAAGACATTGTCATTGAAGGCCCCCAGGAACTGAGAGAGGTTGAGTAAGTGAAAATCTCGATTCAGACTGGGGGGCGGTGGTGATTGCATGGGTATAACCTAGTATGAGAGGGTCGCTGCATTGAGGCCAGTCCTTTCCGGTCTCATGGTGATGTGTTGTAGGCGAGCTATGAGTAACAGGAAGCATGCCAAATGCTCAATGAGATGCATCGGCATGCGGTGGCCTCGGATTTTCTGGGTGGATGACCTCCAATTAGCGGTTTGAAAGTTATGTTTTGTCTGGCCTTGGTGAGGAGGTTCCGAATCAGGTAATATAAGACCTCTAGGTATGGCATTTTTTTGATTTGCAGTGTACAAAATTTGTATGCCCAAGAAATTCATCGATGTTTCCATCAAAGATCGTTGCCTTCAGATTGCCTCGCTGGCTTTTCTCAACCCCTTCACCCCAGAGCGCCAGGCGCGATACAGAGAGCTGCTCGGAGAAAACCAAGATATGGACGCCGATGGGCCTTTTCCCGAGCTGAGGAAAACACTCGAAGAGCTGATTGAAAACCTGGGAGGCGAAGGGGCCTTGGACTACCGAACCTATGGTGCTCAGGATGGTGAGTGGATTCGAATCCTCACCCTCTTTGCAGGATATCATCGGTTTTATCAGGAATTGGATGCACACCTCCAACGAGAACAGGATCAAACAAGTCCCTGTGCTTTTTCTCATGGAGATGGCTGTATGGATTATTTACAGCGAGGTGGATTCTCCGAGGAAGAAGCCACATGGTATGTCGGGGTTTTCTATCAACTAAGAAGAGCTCACCGCGCCATTCGTGAATTTTTGGTGGGGGAAACTTCCTGCATGATGTCCTTCAAGGCTCGCCTGTGGAGTCATCTCTTTACCCATGACATTCGTCATTACGAGACTTGCATGTGGGAACGGATGGAAGATTTTTCACTGCTTTTGGTGGGGGAAACGGGCACAGGAAAGGGGAATGCCGCCCAGGCTATGGGGCTTTCGTGCTACATCCCCTACGAACCCAAAACACGAAAGTTTGCCATGATTCCTCGGGCCATGTTTGTCGCTACCAACCTGTCGCAATACAGTCTGTCCTTGGTGGAGTCCGAACTTTTTGGCCATCGCAAAGGTGCCTTTACAGGTGCCTTGAAGGATCATGAAGGGCTTTTTTCCCGCTGCCCCGAATATGGCATGGTCTTTCTGGATGAAATTGTGGAAGTGCCATTGACACTCCAGATCAAACTCCTTCGTCTATTGCAGGATAGGGAATTTTCTCCAGTGGGCAGCGATCAGTTGCTTCGATTCAAGGGAAGAGTGGTGGCAGCAGCCAGTCCTGAGATGGACCAAGCCCTGCTCAAGGGGCAGTTCAGGGAAGATTTCTACTATCGTCTTTGCTCCGATCGATTGGCGCTCCCACCGCTGCGTGAACGTCTTTGCGAGTCATCGAGAGAATTGCCGCGGCTGGTATCGGGTCTTTTTAGGAAAATGACCGGGACTCAGGACAAAGCGTTGCTTGCCAGTGTCCTCCGTCAGATCGAAGCCCATGCCGAGCATGGTTGGCCTGGCAACGTTCGAGAATTGGAACAGGCCATTCGCCAGGTGTTGATCAAAGGCTTCTATGAACCGCTCATTCTTCCCAAAGAATCGCATTCCAGCGTCGACCAAGGGATGTTGTTTGATGGTATGGGGGAGGCCTCGGCCGAGCAGTGTTTGGCGGCCTACGCACAGCATCTGTATCGTAAACATCAGAGCTATGAGGCCGTTGCACGGATTTTGTCCGTCGATCGTCGAACTGCGAGAAAATACGTGCAGCTTCCTGCTGATTGAGTCTTGAGATCCGCATCAGCATAATCAATGGACAAGAGTTTGATCAATGATCTGTCGCTTTAGTGGTAAAAAAGACCTTCCAGATTGAAGTTATATTTATGTTATAAAAAAATAATAGTAAACAATTTATAGAATTTAAAAATGCAAATTTACGAACTATAATCATTTACAAAATATTCCTTTTTTGATAAAAAAATCCTCCTCTAATTTGAGCTTTTGTTAACAATTTGCTGTCAGGAACTGCAGCCCCAAAACGTCACCACAACGTGTCACAATCTAAACAACAAGTTGATTTCGCAGCCTACGTAGGCTCCGTGATGCAGTTGCGCCGAACGATCCTGGAACAGATCGAAACTATCGATGATGCCCTTGAGTTGAAATCTCCTGTTCGTTGTACCCCCAGGATGCTTCGCCCTCGACTTCGTCGCCGGACGGCTCAGGCTCCTCTACGCTCGGTGTTGGCTGAGGTGATCAAGCAAAAGCCCATGGACCGGCATGAAATTTTGCAGGCAGTTCAGGCTTCAGGCTATCAGTTTTCCACAGACGACCCCCTCAATTCCCTCTCGGCAGCTCTTTATTCGAACAAGAAGATCTTTCGTCAGGAGAACAAAAAGTTTTATTTGGTTCCTGGTTACGAAACGGAAATTGTGCCTAAGAAGCGAGGCCGCAAGCCGAAGAAGGTGTCCAGCGCCGCTGCTTAGAAAAGGCTGGCTCCAAAGGAAGCCATACCCCCGGAAGACCTTTTGGCGTTTTCCGCTTCGTATTTCTCTCGCTTCCTGGTGAGCCCTATGAGCTTGGCCACTTGAGGTGCCTCGATTACTCGGCTTTTTCTGGTGACAGCAGGATGTAATCGATGGTCACTCCATCCTTGGATCGGATTTTTTCAGTGTTGTTTTCCCGATAAGCTGGATGGGGCTCCTCATGAAGTGTAATGACCAGGTGTTGGCTGTTCATCCATTGGAGTCTGATCTGACTGAAAGCATTCCATGTGGCATGTTTTCCCATGAGGCAATCCCTTGGGTCCAGGTCCTGATGGGGTTTGTGCAACTGGACGTTTTCATAAACGTAGCCTGCGGCTCCTCCACCAGTGCAACGGAAATGGGTTGCGATAAAGGACCCATCCGGCGAAACACTCTCCGATAGCACTTCGACAATGTCAGTGGATGGAAGCTCTTCGCAAGCGCAGCAAAGACAGGAAAGGATGACGACTGTCCATGAAGTTTTTTTCAGCCAGGTCCAGGTTTTCATTCGCTCTCAGCGGGGGAAAGGGATGATAGAATGACAGGCCGGTTTTCTTCTGGGTTCCCCGGCGACTGTTCCTTCCACTCCTTCCCCGTCATGGCTCCTTGGCTGCGAAGAAAGTCAGCTGTTTGGGGGCGCTCATTGGCAAGAGCCTCATCCAAGGGTGTATGCCCTCGAACATTTTGCTCGTTGATTCGAGCTCCTGCTTGAATCAGGATGGAGCACACCTCGGATGCTTCGACCTCAGAGTAACTCCGTGCCACACCGTGTAAGGGTGCGTCTCCCGGCTTGTCCCGGTAGGGAGCATCCTCTTCGATCATGCTCCCGGATCGTAGTTTGAGGTTCACATCTGCCCCTCTGGCGATGAGCATTTTCGTTAGGTTCAGATAGGTTTCATAATTTTTGCCCCTACCTTGAGCGGCTCCCCATGCCGCCGAAAACAACAGCGTTTCACCGTTGCGCCGGGTCCTGGCATTGACATCGGCCCCTGCATCGAGAAGCACTTGTGCGGTTTCCATGTGGCTCGCCAAATGCAGAGGGGTATAGAAGGTATCATCTATCGCATGAACATTGGCGCCTCTTTGCAGCAACAGCTTGACCATTTCGAGGCGACTCCCTCTGACATCGGCATTAACGGCATGATGCAGGGGAGTCATGCCAGGCTCGTCCTGCAGATTGATATCGCCCCCCCTGTCCAGGTAAAGGGTCACCGCTTTCAGGTCCCCCTGGCTGACATGCCCGAGAAACTTGGCTTCCTTTCGGCCAAGGTAGATGGAGTCGACATGATAATCGCAGCCTGCCCAAAAGAAGACCCCCACAAGAAAAAGGAGACGTCTCGCGGCTTGAGCAACACGCTTTAACTTTGTGGCACAAAGCATGTATCAACCATCAGTTCTTTTTGGGGTAGGGTCAATTATAATGATCTTCGCTATTTAGCCAGGAGTGGATCCCTCCAATCAGGCATCTGGGCTCAACCACCTCACTTGGCATCCCTATCAGATAAGGCTTTCGCGAGACAGGTGCTCACGACGCTCAGTGATTGAGCCCAGATGCCGTGCAATACGCGTCATCAGGTAGATTGAAAAAACCAACAGCCCATGGTTACCCTTGAGTATCATGTCAAAACCATGCGGCTTTGCAGCAGCAAAGGCCCCCCTAGCCGACAAACTTCTTAGAAACGACACAGACATTGTAGAGTCAATGCCATTTGGCGTGGGGTTTGACAGTTGGTGTGTAGTTTAAAATTACACACCATCGAGCAGGCCTTCCGACCTTCCTGAAGCCTTCTATAGATGCTCATTTATCCAAAACCGAAAGTTTCCTGCAATTCTCTGTAACCCGCTCCTTGTTCAA
>MDTE01051988.1_pt1 | contig 20169 bp, 19 predicted proteins | sample 811231 | NCBI WGS metagenome assembly MDTE01 (sample SAMN05326651, study PRJNA326480) | marine metagenome | isolation source: seawater | place: Indian Ocean: Red Sea | collected 2010 | reverse complement strand
CACATACTCGAGCACTATGAGTTGCATTACCTGTTTGTGCGTATGTTTTAATAAATACTTTTTCTTTTTCTATATCAATTAATCTTGGCATTGGCTTAATGTAACACACTCCCACATTAATAAAATATGAGAGTGCTCTATTACTTACTTTCCTCTAATTGTAAAAACAGTAATCTTATTTGTATCTAAATCTATATGTAAATGTATATCTAATTTAATGTACATCTAATGTAGTCCTGTTACTTGTAAGTTACTTGTCATACGATTTTAGGATAGTTTTGTGCAGCTTTCCAAGACTCGTATTCCTCATCAGAATCAAAGTCATGGTCACCTGTTTTCTTTTTTTTCTTTCTTTGTTTGGTGGTTGGTTTATTTTTCTTAGCTGACCTCTGGTCTTGCCTGTATTTATCCACTTCATCATAGATACGATATATCGTAATAGTTAATATAAAATCATCTACTACAAAGTGGTCAATCACATTACGCATGTTCATACGATTACAGTAATCTTTTATTTCTTCTTCAGTTAGAGAGTTCTCTAAAGCTCCGATAAGAAAGTTCATGGTTACTGAGAAGGTACAAGATTCTCTAGTATCCTCCTCGTATTGTGCTGATGTAATTGCTTTTAAGACAAGATACAAAGCTAAACCTTCGGCAAATTTTCCCTTAGGAAAACAAAACCGAAGATTCATGTCAGATAAGATTTCAGCATGGGATTGCCTCCACCAAGGCATACCCCTCTGATTTTTTTTCTTATCTTCTTCTGTCATACGCTCCACCAATAGATTCCGTTAGGATATCTTTGAAATAAATTTTCATGAGTGCGTATTTAACAGCTATGCGAGTATCAACATTTCTGTTGAAATATGATGTCTTCCAATTTTTTAAATCTTCGACACAATACCCTGTATAGCTGCTTATTTCTTCTGCAAATGAAGGAATGATTTCCTCAAGGATTTTATCCTCAGTAGGTGTTGTCATATCTTCCATTGCTTGTAATTCTTCGTCAGGTTGATGCCAACCTAATTCCGAATCATGAGGTGTCATTAGCTGTGTTGCCATGGTACACTTTCTCCTGTTCTATCCGAACAATTTTCTACTGAGGACTGCCGATCAAATCGGCAGCCTCTCAGAGAATTAATTAACTAGCAAGTTTCTCTGCTACCCAATTTTCAACAACATCTTTATCCCAAATGGATATGCGTTGCATTTTTTTAGGCGCTGGAAATTTACCTTCTCGTATCCAAGTGTAAATAGTTGAAGATTTTGCTCCGACAACATCAGGCAATTCCTTCATACGAAGTACCTTGGTATTTGATAAGTCTCTCTTGTAGTCTTCTTTTGTTTTATTTTCTTCTAAGTACATTAATCCTCCTTAAAGGTGTTTAATGTTTGTATTAGACCACTAGTGCATTACTGCTGTTAAATAATACAGTTAGGTTTTGTTATGGAAGAAACATGGAACATTTTTACCCCTTCGGTGTGTGAAGGGATATATATACTACTGCTCTTGTTGCTATAGGGGGTTAAGGGGTACTAGAGTTCGTTGTTCTCACCTTTGACTTTGAGTTCCTTGAGAAGTTGTGATGCTTTATCTTCAATATCTTTTGTAAGTTTCAATCTGTTAAATTCTTTTCTGTAATCTTTTCCTGACCATAGAGGCAGATTATTTGGATTGTTTTTATATTTAGCGCGTTGGTCTACTGAGAAGGCGCACCAATAATCACTAAGTACTTTGTAGTACATATTATATTTTTTCTCTATCAGGTGTTCTCTTTCATTATGTTTATCAATTTCATTATTAACTTTTTTACTATGCTTATTTAAAATACTGACTTCATCTTTTGTTAATGATTTACCTCGCTTAACTGTAAGAGTATCTAAACCAATATTAAACTTATCTTCTTCAAATTCTAAATATTCAAAACTCATTGGGATTACAGTTCCTAGCGCATCTTTAATTAGAAGTTTTTTTGTGAATCGAAAACTGCTTTGCAATGCCTCGTAACTTACAGGGACTTCATCTGCTACTGTTCTAAGTGCATTTGTGAGTGTCTGCTTGTTAAATAATTCTTCCCATATCCTTGCATGAGCCTGTGCATGTTCTGCTGCTTTGCTAGGTTGCTCACCCTGTTCTCGCACAAGTCCTAATGCTTTTCCAATTGGGTTATTTGTTTGTTTTTTTCCTAAGCCTTCGACCAATCTATCATTAATAAATGCTTGTAGATTATTAGATATCTTTTCGTTTGCTTTAACTTGGTCGCTAAAATGTTGAAACAATACCTCTGCATTTTCTACTGTTGGATTATTGTTATAGTTATCTATCAACCCTTGCTCAAAATCTTTCCAATCAGTCTTAGTCATCTGTCGATACCAATTTGATTGCAGTTACTTCACGCTTAATTTTATCTAGGTAATTACTCCAGGCAGTCATCATCTTAGTTCTATCAGGAAGATGTTTTGTTCTGTTGTAAGACTTGCTTAATCTATCAGGAACAACATGACCTAATTGATGCTCAATAACATCAGGACTAAATCTCAGATGCTCTTGCAGTATAGTTCTAGCACTTGCCCTGAATCCATGTATTGTGTGCTCGTTAGGATTAATAATTTTAAGAAATTCAGTTCTGAATGTAGAGATATGCCCTGACTTAGTCCCCTCGCTTGAAAAGACATATTCGCTTGTCTTGGGTAAAGTATTTAATAAATTTATTACTTGCTTAGATAATGGGACAAGTCTGATATCCCCTGTTTTAGTCTGCATGTATTCCCATTTGCGATTAGTAAAATCAATATCACTCCACTTCATTGCTGCTAGTTCTGAATGTCTAGCAAATACATGAGCCATTAATTTAATTCCTACTTCTTGCTCAAGAGATGAATACTTGTACTTGTCTATGCGATTAAGAATCCTTGCAAACTTCTGAGGATTAATTTCTGCTACTTGATGCTGCTCTACTCCAGGCTTTTTAAACTTAATGCCATTGATAATATTTTCTGTTACTAGTTCTCTATCCCTTGCATCTTCCCAAACATGTACTAGATTCTGCTTAATCCTAATTGCAGTATGTGCAATACCCTTCTTCTTCATGTGATTAATAAAATCTTTTATGTCCTGTCTTTTAAGTTCCTGAATTAATCTTTTCTGTTTTGTGCTCTTGTTTGTGAAATATGGGAACAAATGCTTAACCATTCTGTTTTTGGTTTCAGTATATTTCTTTGGATAATCAAGCTTGTAGTTCTCTAGCCAATTGAGACAAACTTCTTCAAGTGTCCTAGGCTCATCAATTTGTTTGCGTGATGCGTACTTGCGAGATACTATTTCGCCTTCTGCATGGTCTAATTTGATTTGATTCGCTTTTGCTCTTGCTGCTTTTAGCGTGAATACGCCATGTTCGCCAATAGTAATATCCTTAATCTTTTGGAATTCTCTGACCCTAATTTGAAATACTTTTTTTCCTGTAGGTCTGACTAAGACAAACATACCTGATACTTGAGAATCGAATACTTTGTATTTCTTCTCTTTCGATACCAGGCTCTTAACCTTTAAATCTGTAAGCTTAATATTCATTTACAATCCTGACCCACCATTTGACCCACCATTTTGTGTGAGCTCATGAGAGCCATAACAATTCTTCTAGGCTCTATTATCTCAGATAAATCAATAAGAAAAACACTTGATTATTGACCTACGAGACAAATCGAGCTGTCTATGTAAATATAGTAATGTCCCTTGGGGACGACATCTCAATAAACAGTTAATTTATTGTGATATAGTTCTATATGATGTCTTTATTTTTAAAACAGTTTATAAGTTTTTTAATAATTAACCTTGTATTCCTACTTGATGTTTACTTAAAAATATACACTGATGATAATATTGAATCTTTGTATATATTTTTCTTTCATTTTTCGATAGTAATTTTTGCTCAATTCATAATTATATATTTTCTCTCGAGATATCTTTTCAAAGATAGAGATAATTCTATTATTCTTCTCGCGATATTCATTACACTGAATATTTTTGTTTTTAAATTAGTAAATTATCAAGATGTAAATTTTTTACTTGAATCAGGAGTGGCAAGAGCTTTAATATTTTTAATATTATTCGTAACTATCTATTCGTTTATGAGAATCTTTGGAAATAGGTTTATTTTATTGATACTCATAATTTTCTTACCAAGCGCGCTTATACAATTTCATCAGTCACCTCTTCTGAATAACCAAGTAAGTAATGAAGATTTAGTATATAACATAAATTACTATCCAAGCTTTACACAAACACCGAATATTTACTTGATAGGAATTGATGCTCTAGCTCCTTTTGATGTAATGAATCAAACACTTTCAACTAATTTTAATTTTGACAACATTGAAGACCAAGATATATTATCATTTAAAAATAGCTATGGTTTTGGCACAACTGGAAGAACATGGCAGAGTATGATGTTTCTTGGTTTTGAGGATTACTTAAAAGATAAAGATAATACACTAGCTTTTTCAGGACATAGAAAATCATTGTTATTTGAGATATTCAAAAAAAATAATTACGATATATTTACAGGCATACCCATAGGTTGGTGGGGTGACAAGAGAGGTGAATTCATTGATGACTATCTACTCATACGAGGTCGTAATGACTTCAGTGGCTGCATGAATAGAAATAAAATCCTCGGGATACCCAAATTTTATGGTTTATGCAGTCTCGTTAGAGACGACAAGAAAGAATTGTATAGATCGTACTACAATTTATTTGAGCTAAATCCTAGAAACTTTGACGATAAATTTGAGAAAAAAATAATTGAAAATATTGGTCAGGGTAACAAACCAAGATTATATGCATATCATACGGTGAGAACTTTCCATGCTGAATCAAGCCTTAACTACTTTGATGCTGATGAACTCTCATCATTTAGAAATGAGTACTCAGAAAATTTTAAATATATAAAAACATTTCTATTAAGCTTTTATAATAAGATAAAAGAAAGAGATCCAAACTCGATTGTCCTTGTATTTGGTGATCATGGTGTCACAGCATATCGATCACAATGGGGCCAAGTAAATCCAGAAAACAGTAAAGACATTTTCCTCGATTTATATGCTAATCAGATATTCTTTTTGAGAACAAACAATGAGTGCTCTACAACAGATCTTAGATATAATTCAAACTATTCTTTCCAATTCAGTGTGATATTAGGTTTAATTGATTGTTTGTCCGAGTATGATTCAAAATTTACTGAATCGATTGTGCGAGAGTCAATTTTGAAAAGAGAGAGTCAGTTTGTTTTGGAGAATCCTCTAGATTTTCCACAAAATAAATTTACACCAACGAAACTAAGTGATTACTATTATGAATAATCTGAGCTACTATTAATCATGACTTTACTTCAAAAAATATCAGTAATCCTATTTGCTTTATTATTTGCATCTAATTCATATGCATATCTTGACCCTGGGACACTTAACATTATTATACAGTCAATTATTGCTGGCGCAGTAGCTTTCCTTAGTATAATTACAGTATACTGGAATAAAATAATCTCCTTTATATCTAAGTTTTTGAAAAGAAAAAACTAATCTATTGGATAGAAATTTTCAAGTAAGTAATCCTTCAGAACTGAATCAGATAGTCCTATGTTAAACAAGTTTTTGTTTCTTATATTAAGTAACTTTTCTTCGGCTACAACTTTACAAGATTGTATTTCTTCATTGATTGGAGAACTACAATCCCATATAGATCCTATTTCTTCTCTTATACTTACTTCAAAAGGTTCTATCTCAATATCTTTATATTTGATATTGTTTATTTTTTTTGGAACATCACAAAAAATTACAGGCTTGAGAAATGCAAGAGAGTACTCTAACGCTGCTCCAGACCAGTCGCTTATCATTAAATCAGATTTCGAGAAAGAATCAAGGCACGATACATCTCTATCAAGTTCAAACTTAGTGTTTTTATTATAAATCTTTAATATTTCTTCTATTTTATTTTCACTTAATTTTACTGTTTCTGGATGTGGCCTCAATATAACCTCATAATCTGTGAGAAGTAAATCATCAATCAGCCTAATACATAAATCTGATTCAATAATACATGAGGGGCCCCATGACGGAGCAATAAGAACCTTTTTAAATTTTAAATCTTTTTTACGTTTATCATATGTTTTAGATTTAGAATTAGTCATGATTAAATTGTCCAGTCTAGAGTAGCCATGTTCTAGTATTTTTTTATTAGGTAAATTATATAGTTTCTCTATAGCTCTAAGTTCTTTAATATGATGCGGACCAGCACAACAAATGGTGTCGTAATGATTGAATGCCCCATCTCTATATATCATATGAAGGCTAACTAATGAGTGCTGAACATAAATATAGTGAGTATCATGCCTTGATCGCTTGACCGTAAACTGATTCAAGTCAGGCATGGTTAGCACAACTACTTTTGTGTCTAACGTTTGAAAAAGAAAATCTCTAAGAATTCCTTTACCAATATAATAACACTCAAATTTTGAGTGATTAAACTTGAATGCAGGATCACTTTCAGAAGAAGTCAAAAAACAGATAGATAGTCCTGAATCATTCAAAATCTTCAATATCATACTTTCAAGATGAGGCCAATGATTTTCACCTTCACTGTAAAAAGTAACCTGTTTATCAACATACCCTAATCTAATCAGCTTAATAACATTAGAAAATTCTTTTAGAAATCTAGAGATTTTTTTCATTTTTATTCCAAAGCTTACAGAGATTTCCTTGTTGGTATAAACTCTCGTACAATTCTATATCTTTCGTGGAGTCAATCTCAAGCCAACCACTTTTGACATGTGCAGCTCTAATAATCCATCCTGACTCAATAAGCAATTGAAGATAGTGAGTCAAAAACATACAATCTAAGATATCTTTAGACAAAATTTTATTTTTATACAGTCTTTGATAAAAGAAAATAAATTCCTTTATTTTATTTTTAGATATTTTAATAAGACCAGTGTATTGAGACTCTATTTCATTAATGCTTTTTGGTTTTTTACCAAGTTCAATGATATTGCCTTGTCTATCAAACTTCATAGTCTCTGCATCATTTATCGGATTTTCATTTCTAAGTGACCATAAAGATAACCAATTATCATCTGTCATAATTACGATATCTCCCTCAGTATCTAATAACTTTTGAAGATTTTTTCTCTCATATACAATATCTCCGTATGAGATTATCAAATCGTCTTTGTTATCATCAAAAAAAGCTTGGCCGCAAAATAAGCTATACACCATATTAGTTTTTTCATAGTCATGATTATTGTATGTCTGATATTTAAAAGGCAGGAATTTCTCACTTTTATAGCCCGTTACAATACCAATCTTTGTAATATTAACGGATTCTAAGATCTTGATTTGATGCATTATCAAAGGTTTGTCAATGAAATTTACTAATGCTTTAGGTTTACTAGATGTTAACGGTCTTAGTCTTTTCCCCTCACCAGCTGCTAGAATCAAACAGCTAGTCATTTATTTAAATGCTCACGAATAATGTCATTACTAGTATGGTCTTCTGATTGTTCACGCTCCGGATGCCACATCAGTCCCAGTACTTTATGAGTAGAGTGTGATAACGCTTGAATATTGCCATTGATATCATGCGCGAGGGGGATAAGCTCATCACCTAGTAAGTCTGAAGTAACAATATAGTTATGATAGCAAGTAACTTCCTCTGGAAATTTAAAATCGTTTTTTTTGAGAGATATAATCTTTTGCCTTTTTCCTATTTGACCATCAAATCTGACAAGGCCTCCATTAAAATAAGTATTAATTACTTGTAGACCTCTACATACTCCAAGTATTGGTATGTCTTTTTTTATTGCCATTTCTAAGAGAGATTCTTCAAATATATCTCGTTCAAGATAAACATTTTTTTCAGATTCATCTTTTTCAGCAACGGATAGTGTGTTTCCACCACTTAATATTAGTCCGTTTAGCTCTAAGTCATTCCATATTAAGCAAGTATGTTCTATAGATGTTAGTGGTATCAAAGTGGGGATAAAATCTAATGATAGTAAGAGATTGATCCACTCTATATCAATGCAAGTCATCACCTCATCATGTTCAGGGTGCTCTAAAACTTTCAGAGTAATGCCAATTTTCTTTCTAGACATTTTTTATATTCTCATTCTGGCAATCTAGTATAACATGTCCCGATTGAAGACTCTCATAAAGCTTGTCGCCGACGCCTATGCTGGCAGGTATTTTTAGCTCAGCACATCTTATAGCCATATGTGAATTAGCGCCGCCATATTTTGTAATGAGGCCAGCTATATTATGACTGAATATCCAGTCATATCCAGGGTCTGCAGATACTATCGCCACGACTTTACCATTAATGCTTCTTTTGAATAATTCGTCTATAAATACTAACTCAGCTGTTACAGAAAGGCTTGTAATATAGTTAGCCTGTGATTTATTTTGAGTATGCCCATAGAAATCTAATTCAGATTTAATAAATATCGGTAATTTAGCGTTTTGCTCTTGATTGACAGCTCTTTTTCGTTCGCGTATTAAAGTTGATAGAGTCTTTTTATCGATAGCATCAGAATTAATTATATGAATATCATCATAGGATAGATATCCTAATTCTTCTCTGGTTAAACCCCACTCAGTAGTGCCATAAGTAATAATGTAATCAAGAGCAGTACTTATATTTTTTGTAAACTGGTGTTTCGTCCATTCTCTTAATTTAATTCCAGATCTAATATAGTGGATTAAGTCATCTAAACTTAATGAGGTTTGAAGATTTTTCAAGAAATACTCAAATCCAACTTTTTCAGAATCTGTGAAACTGAATTCTTTTCGAGCAGTGAATGTCTTTTTCTTTGCATTTTTATGAAAATAAAATTTTGGATTTTCCCAATATGCCATCTGATTAATATCATATGTTCCTGGACGAAGATGACCATAATTTTCCAAAAGATCATCCAAACTCGTATTTCCAGAGATTGCCATTTGGATTTCAGATACTACAGTCGGAATAGAGGACTGAAACTCAAGCATTCTCTCTAAGGATAGATGTTTAGTTCTTACACAACTTCTTAGTATTGTTATAGCGATGAATCCGGCTCTTGCAGCATGAGCAAATGGTAATGTCCCGTATGAGCGGCAATCTGAAAGTAATTTATCTATTTTATCTATGCAATGGAGATCTGATTGAACTATGTTTAGATAGCTTTGTTTAAGATTATGAATTTGATCTACATCACTATCCAGCCGACTAAAGGCAGTCGTTGTTATATCTTTCAGAGCAGCTTCAAATATATCTAGTTCCATGTCATTTAGTTCTATGTTACATAATCTATTTTTTATCTCATTTTTTAAATTAGGTATCCAAATAGTAAAAGCCAGGTCAAGCTCAACCTTATCATGCAAGTTTGGGTTGTGACGGAGTGTATGTAAATAAGCATTAATAATTTTTAGAGCGATTTCATCAGGAAGCGATGCTGGGATGAAAGAATTTAATGATGCGCGAATATCAACATATGGTTGTGAGCAGAAATTATGAACTAGTTTAGTCGGCGATACATTTCTATATCCGAATTCAGATCTCTGCAGTGCCCAAATCTCATCTGTTATCAGATAATTATATAAGCTTACAGCCAAAGTATTGGGCTTCTTACCTATGATTTCTGCTGGATTCCAGTCAGTCATGCCAGAGAAAAGAGTATAATCACCTAGTAGAGTTTTTGTATTATTTTGTATCACATTAAACTTATTTTTTGCTCGATCAATAGATGATCGTAATACACTAGTATCATCCTCTAGAAATTCATTCTTGATGACAATTGGTCTAGCTTGAAATATATATATTTGATTATTCTTATCAATAGCAAATTCTATATTAAGTTTTTCATTATCAAAAATTGTCTCAATTTCTTTGCAAGCTTCAACAAGACTCCTAAGAGCGTGATTATCATAGTCAAAATTACTTAAAGCTTCTCTAAATATAACAACAGTCTTAGTGTTATCATATTTTCCAGATGTTACAGAATTAGTTGAGCCGGATGTATCATCATAGTTAATAGTATAATATGGCGCTCCTGTTAATAGATCACAGGTTAGAATAACACCTGACATAGAAACGTTAGTCAAAAAGGGTTGTATCAAAACACTTCCATAAGAGGATCGATTTTCATATGATTTAAAAACATCTGTGATAGCACGGGTTACTGCAGAGGTGTCACATGAATTTACATCAAGTATGCTTTTGAAGACACCAGCATTTGACGTATCCCAGTTGTCTTCATTAGCTGAACATGATCTAAAAATTAACTTGGTCTTATGAAATCTCTCATTGATTCTACTGAGTACTTCCTGAGGATGATTATCCCACTCTTTTTTTTCACAGACTAACTGATCAAGAACTTTACTTAATTTTGTTTGCGATTGGATTCGTAAAAGTGTTTCAGATTTATTTCCAAATTGAAATTTTTTCAATTGTATATCTCCATTATTTGTCTTTTAATATTTATTCTGATGCAGATGTGATGTTTTGAATACGCAAATATAATAGAAATCAGCAACATTATTCTTTTATAGGGTCACTCTAACATTTTATTTTCAATTGCTTCAGCAAGATCAGACAAAATTATATTGTTCCAATGGGTGTCATCAAAATAATAAACGTCTTTAAAATTATTATTCAGGTATTTAGAAATAATTTTTTTTGGATTAACGAACTTGTATTGTTTATCTTTTACCAATTCTAAAGTTTCAAAAAAAGTGCTTCTTGATGAAACTTTTTCTCTTGTTTTAGGATGTATTTCACCAGTATCAGGCAATGGAATTGCTAAATAATCTTGGTACGCAGTCAGTTTATTAGGTGACGGCATAAAAATAAGAGTGACTCCCTCACTTTCAAGTTTTGTTGAGAGACTATTAAGTGATTCATTCAATCTCTTAGTCCAACCTTTAGTGTCATTCCATTTGTTGAATTTTACATTACTCATATAATCACTTGATGAGTAATATAAGATATTACCGTACTGATGGGAAAAGAAATTCTCAGTTAAACGTACATTTTGTACACTTCTTTTAGGATCATGATAATCTAGTTTATCTTGAATTCTTCTTATTAGCATTTTGTAATTATTATTCATGGCAGCCGAGACATTAAATCTATCAGTGAGGCTACTAAATGCTGAAGCGGCTTTGTAATCCATTGTCCTTGTCCGTTCATCTGTATCATAATAAATAGAGGATATATATCTTTTAAGTACTGTTTGCCTCAAGTCATATTCGATTGTATCTTCGCCAATATCATCTTGATTAATAAAAGGTCGAACATAGTATCTAAAAATTTTATCGATAGCTTCCGTCATATAATTAAAATGCATGAACAGAAACTGTGTAATCATTGCTCGATAATAGACATTTTCAGATGTATTAAAGCCATAATCAATTGACTCTCCTATAACTGCATGACCGGGGTCCAAAAATGTTCCACCAGACCTTTTACTAATCAAGTGCCCTAATTCCTCTAAACTGATTGATTCATTAAAATCAGTCTCTTGAATAAATCTTCTTATAGCATTAGATTCTCCGGTTTGAATAATGAGGTACTTCACTTTATATTTTTTGAGAAATCCACTGTTATGAAGTAGGATTGCATCTCTCAACATATTATTATCAGAGAGCTCAGGGATAAATCCGACGGTTTTATTTATTCTTGTAGCGAGAAAATCTTGCCAATAATTATTCACTCCTCCACCTCTACCTCTTGAAATAGAATCTCCCATAGTGAGGACAGGTATTTCAGATGAAACTAATGTGTATCTTTTAAATATATCTTGGGTATCCTGTGAGTACTTTGCATACACTTTCGGTTTTGGAAGATTGTGATGTTTTTCATATATTCCTGGAGAGATTATATCAAGATCTGGAAGAACCATAAGTTTTTCCAGCGTTCGTTTTTCTTTTTTTACTATAGCAATAGATGGATTTAAGTCCATCCTAGATAGATCACCGGGCCATGGGTACACTCTGAAGATTTTGGAAGTGTATGTAAACCAAATCAAGAAGTTAATTATTAAAAACGAAATGATTAATATTATAATCCATAATACCCAACGCTTGTATTGATCCTTAAACATGTCTTAAAACTGCCAATATAAAAAATCTATTTGTCTGTTCATCATACTTAATGATAAAACAAGCAAAATAACCGTGAAAGCAAAATGTTTTAAATTAGGCTTAAATTTTTGTGCTAATTCACTTGAGTTTTTAAAAAGTAATACTATAACAAGACCGATCACAAATACGGCGAGTCTTGATAATTCGCTTGCATGCCCAAGTTCAGGATTTTTGAGTAGTAATATTTCTACAAGTGTATAGAACATTGAATCCAGTATGATAAAAGCAGTTGACATATCAGGAGATCTAAAAAATACATTTCCAATAACAACAAATATGAATGTGAGCAACCAAGATACATATTTTCCCAAATTAAGTTTGGTGAGCTGCCATACTCTATGAATTGCAAGGCCGATCCCATGCCACAATCCAAATATTATAAATGTCCACCCTGCGCCATGCCATATGCCTGCAATCAAAAAAGTTAAAACTATTGGATAGATTGTTATATTGAAAAATTTAATTATGGGTCTTTTGCAATCGTTATACTTCCTAGTCGCAGATAAAGTTACTGGAAGATAAACATATCCCATAAAGAATCTAGTCATTGTGATGTGCCATTTTCTCCAATACTCACTTATATTTAGAGATTTGAATGGACTATTAAAATTAATAGGGAGGTCATAATTAAACATTTTAGATATACCCAATGCCATGTCCATATAACCAGAAAAGTCAAAATAAAGTTGAAGGGTGAAAGAAAGAGCACTTATCCATGTTCTATAGAATCTGATACCACCCTCATCAAATGCGATTGCAGTATGTTCATCCAAACTATCGGCAATAACAACTTTTTTAAACATACCGATCGAAAAGAGGAATAATCCAAGAGCAATATTCTTAAATACTGTTTTGTGTCTAGTACTGTCATTAAACTGTGGTATGAGCTCTTTGTATAAAACTATAGGACCAGCTATCAGATGAGGAAAATATGTAACAAATTGCATGTAGTCTAATAGAGATGGGGCCTGAGTAACCCTTTTCTGAAAACACTCAATCAGATATGATATTTGAATAAAGGTAAAAAAACTTATCCCAAGGGGCATGATAATCTTCTCTAAAACAAACGTTGTTCCAAAAAGTTCATTGGATTGAGACATGAAAAAAATTAGGTATTTATAATAGAATAGAAAACCTAAATTAATTATAAGTGAAACGGTGAATGCCAATACACTTATACGATCCTTCTTGTGATCCAACTTATTAGAGAATTCTCCAAGTATTAATTTCGAAAGATTATAGTTGATGAATATTAATATTATAAACTGTAGAACAAATTCTACTTTCCAAAGAGCATAAAATATAATAGATGCACTCAGTAAGATGTATTTACTGATACTTACTGAATTTAGCTTCAATGATAAGTGATAAATTATTAATACAAATGGCAAAAACCAGAAGATAAAGTTGTATGAGTTAAATAACATATTCTTTGTCTTTATCTTCTATATATGACATCAACTTTAGCACTAAACGTTAAACTTTCGATCATGATTACAATATAATCAAATCTCTCGTCAGCAAACAATACGTTAAATTTTGGTGAAACACTACTGCGTTCTTTGGTATAAAATCTCAGTGAAATCCCACCCTCAATTGAATGAAAACCCGGGCATTCCATGCCTATCAAGTATGAGATAGAACACAACTCTGAGATAAATGATTCGTGATAGATACGAATTATCTCGGGGTATAGACTGTCTAGGTCACTGCTGCTTTTTATAATTTGAAATTTTTGATCCTTCATTGTTGAGACATCATCAAAGCTTAAGAGTCTTGATTGTGAATACTTAGGTTTATCATATTCAATAGTCGGAGTTCTTCGAGTAGATTTCTTGTCTATTATATAGTTAATTTTTACGCATAACTTATCATTACAACTTATTAAGACTATTTTATTTTCCAAATCTATAGATAAATGTACTGATTCATTACGATAAATTGAACTTATGAATCTTACGCTCATCTCAAGTACTGTAATATCATACTTTAATAATGTATCTAAAACTTTCAAAATGATATGAGTACCATGAATATTTATATCTTTAAGAGAAGTATTTTTAATAAAACTTGTGTCAGAGTGTATAGGATTATAATCATTAGAAGAATCCATAAATATATTATGTAACTCACTCGTAAATATATAGTCCTCTTTAATCAAACTCATCAACCTTTATCGTTGTTTTAAAAGCTTTATACTGTTCCACATCAATATTCCAAGATGTGTATCCTTCATGTTGAATTTCATTTGTAAAACCAAGATCAGGATAGTGATTCTTGACAATGATATTCTTCTTTGTTGGAAAATATTTTCCAACTATTTTTTTTATTTTATTCTTACTGCATATTTTCATAATATGATTTAATGTTTCTTTTTCAATTTCTCTCTTGAGTACTCTGCAGCTCATTAACCAAGTATCAATCTCAAGTTCAGATTTAGTGATAATTCCTATAACCAAACCAATAATACCCATTTCACTAAATTTATCATTGAGCTTTAATTGAAGTGTTACGAACTTCTCACCATCGATAAAGTTCTTGATATCATTTTCAGTATATCTTTTTGTTGTCAAGTTGAACTGATTTGATTTATTACATAATTGACTTATCCTTGGTATTTCATCATCTTTAAATTCGCTGATCTCAAGTGACATCTCAAGTGATCTGAGATATTCTGTATAATTTACAGACGATTTCTCAAGTATTTTTCTTTTTTTATCAATTTTATAATTATCAGCCCTTTTTAAATCCTCTTTAGTGATTGCAAGCTGTTCTAGAAAACCAGAATCTGTCAACATCTGAGAATATTCCACTGGATCATCAGGTAGGTGGAGAACTGTAACATCCGGTAAGTTTGATGAGACAATGTATCTCTCAGCGGGGTTGTCATCTAAAAATATAATAGAATCTAAACCAATATTTAATTCATTAGCAATTTCGATAATATTTTCAGCTTTATTATTCCAATTAATTTTGAACGATGCAATATCGTCTTCAGTAATAAGCATGTCATTGTGATTTCTAAATACATCAATAGCAACATCAAAGTTGTTCTTTGATGCAATAGCAAGAAGAATACCTTTTGATCTAAAGTCTAGTAAAGTTTTTTGAAAGTCTCTATATGCCTCGCCCAACGCCGTCCCATCTCCCAGCTCGATGTTATCTTTCCCAACTTCTCCTACAATTCCTCCCCATAATGTATTGTCTAAATCAAGTACGATACATTTTTTTGTCTTGCCATATAATGCAGAGATTGCTCTACAAAAATAATCAGAGAATAATGGAATCATATTTATATCAAGTGATGTTTTAGTAGCATACCAATGCTTCTTGCTAAACCACTTATCATTGCCAACATCTGATGCAAGAGAATTGATATCAAGTATAAAGTTTTTGGAGTCAATAAATAAATTAGTAAGCTTATTATTGATCTTATTTAAAATGTATGAAGAGCTTCCTTTGAAGCTGATGCTTTCTTGTCCAAATATATTATCATATGTTCTTACAAGATTTGAAACACATAAAGTTGAACCTATACTTTCAGCAGCATTCACAAAATTATTTAATACTTCGAATGGGCCACGAAGTAAATCATCAACATCTATGTCCTTATCGAAATGATTTTTAAGGTCATAAAATTTTTCATTAAGATAGAGAAAGGTTACATCTGGTTTGAATTTAAAATAATCAGACCCTATGTCTAATAATTCTGATGCTACAGAATCATATGTCGATGTGTAACAGATTATATTAAGATTATATCGAAGAGATGATGCTTTTATTGAGGGAGTGATGTAGTCTAAGTTCGAATTAGACAGTATCGCTACCTTAACTTTTCTGTCATGACTATCATTATTATGAATTCTACTTGATAGATTTCTAAGTTGATTTATGTCAAGAGAATATTTTAATAGTTTCTTAAAATCTTTAATTGTTTGAGCACTTCTGATTTCATTATCTATACCATCATGTGCTTTTAAAAGCCATGGAAGCGTATGTCTATTGTACATTTATTTTTTTTACAATTATGTCAATAAGCTCTTTGACGTTTGCCATTCCTAACATATCACTTGTAGAAAAAGTTATATTATAGAATTTTTCAATAGCTAGAATAATATTTATGTGTGCGAGGCTATCCCAGCCTTCAACATCATCAGCTTTAGATGACTCAGATATTATTGTGTCAGAAAAAGTCACATCAGATATTATTTTATTTAATTCTGATAAAATTTTATCTCTACTCATAATTTATTATAACTTAAGTTTTTTAAAAATATATTCGGGCATTAAGTTTATGAGCAGCATGATAATTCTCCAAATTTTTTTTATATATATAATTTCTCTCTTTTTTTCGAAAGCATCGAAAATTCTATCCGCAACATGCGACTTTGAGCTTACTAGAAATTTAGGTAAACTCATTCCTCTTGTCATTTCAGTATCAACAAAGCCTGGAATAACAGTACAAATATGTATGTTTTTTGATATATGATAAAACTCTTGCCGGATACCAGAAAGATAAGTAGTAAGAGCTGACTTAGTCGCACCATATAGATAATTAGATGATTTTCCTTTATCGCCAGCTACAGAAGATATGACTATGAGAGAAATATTACCATTAAAACTTTTCAAGTTATCAATTAGCAGTTCTCTAAATTTCTGGATTATCAATGCAGGCCCAACAAAATTAGAATCTAATAATGAATTGTATGATTGGTATTTAGAATCATATTCTGTTTCTAGAAGACCAATAGTTATCACGATCGCAGATTGCTCTAAAAACTTTATTTGATGAAAGAGTTTATCAATACTCTCATCTGATTGATTTAATTCAAAAATGATACTCTTCACTGATACGTTGTATTGATCTTTAATATTTTTTGATATTATCTCAAGTTCTGTAATATCTCTTCCAGTTATGACAAGATCGTACCCTTTTTCTGCAAATTTTAATGCAGTACTACTACCTATACCTGATGTTGCACCAATAATAGTACAAGATTCTCTCATATATCCAATCTCATGGACTGATAAGATCTGTACGTATCAGCTAGATTCATTTTCAACCTGTAATTTTTAAATTCACGAAGTCTGATATCTGATTTTAAAAATGATTCTTTTGAAATAATTGAGTCTTTAGTTAAATAAAATCTTCCTTTATGCTTAAGTACTATTTTCTCAAGAACAGGAACTAGCGATTTTGTATGCTCATTAACCGGATAATCTAAAGTGATAGTATATCCACGCATAGGAAATGAAATATTACTTTTCTGATCTTTAAACATCTTGAGAACTGTCAAAAAGCTTGAATGTTTTGCTTTGGATGATTCAATAAGGATTTCCTCTATACCTAATTTTGAGTTTTCAAGCGGAAATACGCATTGTATTTGAAAAAAACCTTTTCTCCCATATATTTTGTTCCAATCATTTATGTTATCAAGAGGGTAAAAGTAGTCATCCCAAGATAATAGATGTCCTTTTTTAATCTTTTGAAGATTATAATAAATAAAGTTAAATATTTTTATGATATACCTTCTTAAAAAGAAATTGGGAAAATAGAAAGGAATGGTTTTCTTTTTCTTCTTAATAACTTCAAAACATTTTCTCTCCTCACTTAAGCATGATGGAGTGGCATGTTCAGCAATCATTAAAATTGATTTTCCAATACTCGATCCTGATGAGGTAGAATCAATCCATGCAACACTATAAGCTGATGCATTGTTTTTTTCAATTGATTCGAAAGTTTCTTTGAGATTTTGATTAGCTATATTGTTGACACTCATCCAAGATGTTTCAATTTTTTTTAACGTGAAGGAAACATTTAATATAATTCCAGTTAATCCCATACCTCCAATAGTCCAATGAAATAGCTCTGAATTTTTCTCTCTTGAGCATCTAATGATTTCGTTAGAGCTACTTAAAATTTCAAACCAGTTGATAAAATTAGAGAATGATCCGTCTTTATGATGATTTTTACCATGTACGTCAGATGCAACCATTCCGCCGATAGTAACAAACTTTGTGCCTGGACTCACTGCAGGGAACCATCCCATAGGCATATACTTATATATAATTTCAGATAATAAAACGCCAGCTTCACATTCAATTACACCACTATCTTCATCAAAGTTAATAATTTTGTTGAAATTTTTCATTTCAACTGTCAAATCCGGCGAATATGAACAATCGCCATAAGATCTTCCATTTCCTCTTGCTATTAGAGTCCTACTTTTCTGAATTTCTAATAAATCATCAATACAATTTGGAGATACAACTTTTGTTTTGCGCTCTGGAAAATTTCCCCACCCGGTTATATTTTTATCATAGACTTTCATGAATTCGTGAACACATATTTTTTATCTAATTTATATTTTATATAGTAACCTATAGATAGCCCGATTATAGCACCAATCTCTCTTGCAAGCTCACTTTTCCAAATATACAAAAAACTTAGCTCAAATGACCAGAAAATTAGAGTTGTTGCTATCCCAAAGAAACTATACTTCATGAAGTATTTCACATTTTTGTATATGGATTTTTCATAATTATTGAAAATCCAATTTTTATCTAAAAAATATTTGACTATTAAACCTGCAATTGTACCCATTGCGATAGCAATGATTATATCTGATGAAAAATGTTGTGAGTATAAAAAAATACGCTGTACAAATAAATTACAGAACATTGCTAAGATACAAAAAGATATATACAAAGTAATTAATCTGATGCTTGTCATCTAAATCGCTAGATAGAACGTTAATAGTATTAGTGAAATTATTAAATAACTTATTTTGTCTGTCATTGAGAAAATAATTGGATCATCATGCATTGTTTCATTGTATGTCAGATAAAAAACTCTCCCCAGCCAATAAAATAGAAGAAGATTTGCAATATATAGATAGGGGGTATTTGAATAAAGTATACCTGAGCTCTCAGATGTAATATAAAGAACAAAAACCATCATTGAGAGAAGTCCAGAAATAGCACCTATAATATTGAGACTATTTAAACTTTTCCTATTATAGGGTCTACCAGTATATGATTCTTGGTTTGGAGCATACTTTTGTATCTCTGTAATTCTTTTGATTGATGCCATAGAGAGAAAAAAAAACATGCTAAATAAGACAAACCATATTGAAATACTAATATCAACAGCAAAACCTCCTGCAAGAATCCTAGTTATAAAGAAGATTGCTAACATTACTAAGTCTAAATAAATAATGTCTTTAAGGTAGATGCTGTAACTGACAGCAATAATAAAATAAGATAATGTAAGCAAAAAGAAATTGATATTAACATTCAAGGATAGTATAAGACCTATTACTAATATTATTGCGGCATAACTTAGTGCATTAGCAATTTGGATTTTACCATAAGCGATTGGTCTATATTTTTTTGTGATATGCATTGAATCAAACTTTTTATCAATTAAGTCATTGAGAATATAAACTGATGACGCGATTAGAGAATATGAAATAAATGCTAAAATCAAAACAATTATATTCAACTGTGTTATTTCATGCGCAAGTAACATGGGGATGAATATCAATGAATTTTTAATCCAGTGATGGACTCTAAGCAAGTAGAAGAAATCATTCAAGGTTGGTTCATAGTTCTGAGATATTATTTCAACTGAAATATTTGAATCATTGAGCTTACTTAATAAAGAATCACGGGATACGACGAGTGCATGTCCACAATACTTCCAAATTGGAATATCTTTTTTAGAATCTCCGATATAATCAAATGTTATTTGGTTGTAGTTTGAATTTATAAAATTAATCTTGTTTGTCCCGACAAGGTTTATGTTATCATCCGAACCATGGTATTCATCAAAAATATCAGTGTACTCAAAAAACTTTCTTACTATTTCGTGACGAGAACCTGATATAAGAATAACCTTTATATATTTTTTTTTATTTTTTTTTATAAATCTAATTATGTCTTGATTTATCTGAATATCACTAATGTCAATATTACTATTTTCGAATAGACATTTTT
>MDTE01158861.1_pt1 | contig 20173 bp, 13 predicted proteins | sample 811231 | NCBI WGS metagenome assembly MDTE01 (sample SAMN05326651, study PRJNA326480) | marine metagenome | isolation source: seawater | place: Indian Ocean: Red Sea | collected 2010 | reverse complement strand
TGTCGAAAGATCTTCGTCAACCGCACTACCGGTATCTCACCCGAATCGATGAGATCCCTGAGCACATTGCCCGGCCCTACCGAGGGCAATTGATCTACATCACCGACCAGTACCAGTCTGGCCTGTTCGGGCAATGCCCGCAGAAGTGCATTCATCAGCACCACATCGATCATCGATGCTTCATCAACAATCAATGCATCGATCTCGAGACGGTCATCATAGCCCTTTTTAAATTGACGCTCGGCCGGTTGAAATTCCAAGAGACGGTGGATAGTCTTGGCTTCACGACCGCTAGCTTCGCTCAAACGCTTGGCCGCCCGCCCCGTGGGCGAAGCTAATCCGACCTTGAGATCTTCCGCTTCCAAGAGACGTAGAATCCTCTGCGTTACGGTCGTCTTACCGGTACCTGGTCCTCCAGTCAATACCAGCACTTTATTTTTTGCAACCAACCCCACCGCCTGCTCTTGCGCCGGAGCCAACTCCAACCCGTCCTCCTCTTCGACCTCCACTACCAAATCCTCTACCGGTGTCCGCAGAAGCCTCTTCAACGCTGAAACAGTACCTACCTCAGCGCGGTGAAGCGGCGGCAAATAATAGTGCAGATCTTCAGTTACCACTCCATCGTCAGCCCTCAACGACTCCAAGGCTGGTGGTAACAACTCGGCATTGATTTCCAATATCTCCTTTGCCCGCTCCATCATTTCCACCGCAGGCAAATAGATATGTCCGTCATCAGCCGCCTGATCGAGCAAATAGCGAATACCCGCTTTGACCCGCTCTGGATCTTCGCGACCCAGCCCCAGATTCTGGGCAATTCGGTCGGCAATCCGGAAACCGATCCCAGCGACATCGCGCTCGAGGCGATAGGGATTAGTACGGACTTTTTGAATGGCCTCCTGCCCGTACTCTTTGAAAATTTTCACTGCGTAACCAGTGGTAATCCCATGCGATTGCAAAAAAACCATTACATCTTTTATCTGCCTCTGTTCCCCCCAGGCCGCGGCAATGAGTTCAACCCGTTTCTGACCCAATTTGGATACTTCTTCCAATCGACTGGGGTCCGCATCGATCACGTCCAGAGTCTCACTGCCAAAATGTGCCACAATCCGCTTGGCCGACACCGGCCCAATACCCTTTATCAGACCCGATCCAAGGTATTTCTCTATTCCCTCCACGGTCGAGGGATAAACGAGCTTATAATTTTCTATCTTCAGCTGTTTACCATACTTGGGATGATTGGCCCATACACCCTCTACTTCGACGTTTTCTCCCTCCTGTATAGATGCCATCGCTCCAACCACCGTGATCCGTTCACGTTCACCCTCGACGGCCAACCGGGCAATGGTATAGCCGTTCTCCTCGTTGTGGTAGGTTATACGATCTATACAACCTTTATAACTTATAGTCATATGCCTATATGATTTTTAGACTTATAATAAGCCAAAGCCCATGAAGAGCAACACCGCACTTCCCGCGCCGAGCACCGCCCCTACGCCAATCTGAGCCGGCGTATGCACCCGTAAATAGAGCCGGGCCCAAGCAATGCTCGGCAGACTCAACAAAAACGGCCAGGCAACTCCACCAAAACTCACCAACAATATACAGATAGCCCCACCAACACCTGCAGCATGAATGCTGATTTTCCAATAGCGATTTACCCACCACACCAAGAGAGTACTGACGACAAAGGTCGCGGCGGAAACCAAAACCAGGAGCGTTGCCCCAAGCCAATAAAGTCCTACCCACCCCAGAGTATAGCAGAGAGTTCCTAATAAGAGCAGAATCCCACGCTTGTGGCGATCTTCTGGATAAACCTGATCGAGATACCCCAAACGCACCAAGATCAATAGCACCAACCCGGGCATCAGAGCAAAAGCGCAGATGCCCATCCCCCCGACCAGCCAATCGTTGAGCAAGCCCTGAAGGCTAAAAATCACGAGGGCCAACATTGCGGGGTTTAACAAGTGAGAAAGATAGAGTGCAGTCTTTTTCATCGCGACCCTTCACTACTATTCGAAGCTAACCATTAACCTCAGAGGTTGCGACAAGATTCAACGCCGAAATCGATAGATTTTTTCTAAAGGTATTCGCAAAACCAGTCGATAGTAGAAGCATGACTACCAAGTAATACTATTTTATTCACAAAAAAGCTATATTACATTTATTAGTTTTATAATATATCATAAAATGATCCTACAAAGCCTTCATCACTCATACCACTCATTGGATGTAGACCTGTTTTCCTCAAGCAGATCACCCCATCCAAGTACCTTCCTTCGCCTTCCCGGGCTCTTAGGCGGGTACTCTTTAGCCAAAGGAGGCAACCAAAGATAGAAGTCCCGCAGAGGAGGGGCAACGAAAAATATAAGCCAATAAAAAACAAATAATAACAATTACATACAAACGTTCAAGGATGGACGCATAGGAAACAAGGAGGTTTCTAATGCCGTTACGCGTCAATAATAACATAGCTGCTATTAATGCCAGCAGACGTCTCAATGCCAATAACCGCGATCTAAGCCAGCGGTTGGAACGCTTGTCTTCTGGCCTGCGGATAAACCGCGCCTCAGACGATGCCGCTGGCCTCTCGGTCAGAGAGGGTATGCGCGCCGAAATCAGCGGCTTGAAGATGAACGTGCTCAATGCAGAGCAAGCTACAAACCTGCTGCAAGTCGCCGAAGGATCTCTCAACGAGATCAGTGCAATGTTGATTCGCATGCGGGAACTAGCTGTGCAGTCATCTTCGGATACAGTCAACAATCTCAACCGCGAATCGATACAGGCCGAATTCTCCCAGATCAAAGCAGAAATCGATCGTGTAGCCAGGTCGACGACGTATAATGATGGGGTACTCCTGACCGGATACGGGAAGGAGATCGATCTGACCAGCAGTGCTATAGCCGACAGCAGCGACACCGGCGTAACCAACGTTCAGATGTCCGCCGCGGCAACGGGTACCTATACCTTTGAAGACGAGCCAGGCGCAGGCGGTACCGCGGATGGCGAACTCACTCTGGGCAATGGCACTATATCTCAAACAATTCGCATTGCGACTCTGCTCGACAGCCATGCGGGTGGAGGAGTAGATACCGGACAAGTCGCGACCGGAACTCAGGTCGTTGCCAATTTCGATCGCCTAGGGCTACAGGTGACACTCGCCGGACCAGACGTAATCGACGCAACTTCTTTCTATACGGATGGCGATCTGCATGGCAAGGAAATCACGGTCGATGAAGGCGACGGTGGTTCGTTCCAGGTCGGCCCCGATGCGGGCGAAAATAACACCATTGAGGTATCGATCAGCGATATGCAGGCATCAGGCGATACACTCAACCTGAATCTTGCATCGGTATCGGACATTGGTTCTTCGCGAGATTCCATCACCGCAATTGATGAGGCGATCAACACAGTAGCCAATCAGCGCGGTGATATCGGCGCGGTCATGAACCGACTCTCTTTCACCATCTCATTCACAGAAAACGAGATCGAAAATATCCAGTCGTCGGAAGCCTCGATCAGCGACGCGGACGTCGCGTCAGAGGTGACCGCATTCACCCGTGCGCAAATCCTCTCACAGGCTGCCACCGCCATGCTGTCTCAGGCCAACGTGGTACCGCAAACAGCGCTTTCCCTGCTGCAGTAAGGGAAGGGATTCACTTAAAAGTGGGACGGGCCGAAAGCCCGTCCCACTTTTAGTTTTTTACCCATTTCTTGCCACTGGCCGCGCCGCGATCCGGCGGCCTTTCCTCCCCCTCGAGTACAAAACCCACAAAGCGTTTCTGCCCCAAGGTCTTCAGGTACTGGAGCAGCGATACCTCGGCCTCTTTGCGATTGAGTTGGTATTTCTCACTGAGCAAATCGATCATCTGCCCCACCGAATTGCGACCATTGCACATCTGCCAAACCTCAGTGCCGACTTCATCGAGGGTAATCTTGCGTTCCTTGGGGATATAGAAAACCTTGGAGAGTAATTTTACCTTCCAAGTTTCCTGGCGCTCCACGATAACGCGGACCTCACCTTCATCGCTTTGTTCCCAACGCAGCGAGTCATTGCGGGTCGGTCGCGACGCCAGCATCGCGGCCCGACTCAACTTCGGTCCCTTGTCTTTCGAGAAAATGGCCATCTACCACCCTGTTTACTAAGTCACCCGCGAGGTCTTTCTTGCGGTAGAGATACTCAATGATCGAGATCTTATCCAAGTCCGCATCGTGCCACACCCGGCCATGCAAATACTGACGCGGCCTCGGATTGAGAAAGGGCAGCGGGCGCAAAAGCTGCCGCAATCGGCTCCGCGGTCTGCCTTTCACTTCGATTCCCTGGTGCTCACATACTAGATCTGGACTGATATCGACCAGCATATCGCGCAATTGCTTCTTAAAGAAAACCGGATACCAATCCTCAATCTGGGTATTCTTAAGCAGAATCCGGGCCATGCTCAACCGATGAACCTTGAGAACCTCCTTGCCACGAGCAAAATCGAGTTGGATATGCCCCGACTTAAGCGCGTGGCTCTCCAACTTGAAATCCGCAGGGACCGCAAAATTCACCCCGTAAACGCTCCACATATACGCTTCCTCGCCTTCCTGATCCACCAGCGAGCGCAAAACGGCCTCAGCCCGCTCCTCAATCGACTCATCGAGTTTGGCCAGGACCCGCAGCAATACAATGCGGCCCTCATCGAGCACAATCGCCAGATTATAAGCGCGAAAATCGGCTTCCCAGATGAAGACCTCGTATTCGCGGCCAGCGAGAAATTTCTTATTTTTCAGGAAACGGGCCCGACGTTCGACCTCAAAAGGAGCGCCGGCTTTATCGGCCTTCTTCTGCAGATTCGCCAGATAGCGATCCACCAACTCGGTCAGGCGCAACGCTTCGCCGCGACCACTGAGTCGCCGCCACTCGATCTCGGCACGCACGATCTCAGCGTCGTCGAGCCGCGCATAGCCCTTGGCAAAATCGCCGTCCACCCGACCGAGATTCCAGTCTCCGGGCACTTCTAATTCCAGGCCCTGCCAGGCGAATTTCGCCCACTCACCCATATCAGAAGATCAACACCGAAACCGACTTCTGGATCAATGCGATGCCCACTGCTGCCATCCCCATCAGTGCCATACCGCACGAGAATCCGACCGCAAGGATCGGGGCGAAGAGCCGCCATTCCTGCCGCCCATATTTATTCCAGAAATAATAGCGGGCCAGCAGCGCACCGATAATCTCTGTGACAACGAAATGCGGCAGCGAAGTCAACGAACGCACAAAACCGAAGATCAGCAGGATCGGCAACCCCAGAACAGAGAGCAGGATATAACTCAGTAGTCCGAAAACAGCCCCGAATGCAATGACCTCTTCTTTGAGCGCCGTAAAGAGCCACGGCACATCAGTGGAGCGCTGTATCCAGGAACTGGTAAAGAGAGGATCAGTATCGACTTCAAAATAGTACGACCAGCCCGTAGGAACGGCGCGTTCGGTCATCACTTTGAGTGTGGGTCGCGGCTTGCGGACGATCCTATCCATCTCAGGTCCCAAAGACTTGATCGCCGGGAGTCCTTCGACAACCTCCTCACCACCCAATTCTTCGTCGCGGAGAAAACGCTCCGCAGCAATATTTGGTGCCCCCTCGTCGAAGTGCGAATAAAATACCTGGGTCGGCATCCAGGGGCCAACCTGACCACTCTTGCCACTGGAATCCAACCATTCCTGATCGACCAGACGCGCCCGCCAATACCACCACTCGTCCTCGATAAGATTAGCCGGAACCCACGACGCTCTATCGTTATCAACCGACAATTCACTACGCATAGTGCCGGTGATAAAGAGGCATTGCTGAAACGCCCTGAGCCGCCACATCATCTGGGCATAGGGATAAGAGGCCGAGGGGATAGGCGCGAGTTTCCAAATATAGGACCCGTAGAGGAAACTGGTAAAAAGCACGACCGGCACCATAAAGATCTCGGCGCGAATAATACTGGTGAATTGGGTGCCCGTCAGTTCGATTTCGCGAAACTTCTGGGTCTGAGCACCATAATTACCCAGAGGGAACGGTATGAACCAGATATCAACTCCGCGATAGCCCGAGAGAAGAATTGTCGCCTCGCGCACGAAGGGAATTTCCACCGTTTGCCCCACCATGCCGACGAGGCGAGCATTGACAAAGGATTGGAAAGGCGTGAATACGAATCCAAAAAAGAGGAAAAACACAATGAACTGTGAAATACCCGGCAAGAGCCACGCAGCAATTCCAATCAACCCAGCTGTAGCCAGCGCGTAAAGAACCAACGCAACCCAAACGGGAAAGTCGCCGCGACCCTTAGGGGTGGCAAAAGAGCGCTTTTCACCGCTTTCGAGTCCCTCGTTGTCTTTAGCCTTACGTACGCTCTGGATGACTTGCCAGGTACCGATGATCGCAATGGCGATCGTAGTTCCAATCCCAAAGCTCATCCAGAAATCGACATTATTGACAAAGAATGTATCGATCGAGCCCATTCCCTGGCTCCACAGATTCAGATAGGGCTCCTCGCGCCACGGAGGCGTAAAGCTATAGAGAAAGGGATTAGCAATAGAGGCGACAACAACACCAATGAAGGTACCGATCACCCCCCAGAAAGGAACGACCAGCCCGGCAAATATCGGGCCCAAATGGGCGGTAAAACCAAGCGGTGTGGCCGGGATGAAATTGCCGGTGACCGGAGTGAAATCGACAAAGGGGATCGGGATGAGTTCAATCGGTTCGGTCAATAGCGCCCCGGTAATCGCCGGCAGAGCCACATAAATAGTGCCGAAAACCATGCCGATCATCGCCCCTGCCGAAAAAACCCGCCAGCGCCAGGTCTCCGTCCCCTGAGTGGTCTCGGCCAACGCGGTAGCCCCCTGGGCATTTACCGGTGCGAAGGGGAAGGGCAGACGCTCATAGTCAGAGCTGAGGCGAAAAAGCGCATAGGACATCGTGAACCAGTTGATGCGTGAGATGATCATGCCCAGGACCAGCAGGACGATCGGCATCACCCAATCAGCGTGCAGAAAGGTCCGCGATATTATCGCTTCGGAATCCGGTGGCGGTGCAACCCAGGTCGGAATCAGTTTGGTGATCCCGAACTGCTTGGCCGCCGGCGACTGAACCAGATACTGGTTATACAGCAATCCCTCGAAAGCGCCAGTCTCTGCGGCAATCAGCGAGGCCGCCACGTAAAACAATACGTAGACTTCTTGACGCTTGAGAGAAGAAAAAGATCGCTTGGTGATTTCGGCAAAGAGGATGATCGTCACCCACTCGGCCGCAGCCCCCAAAGAGCCACCGATCATCAAGCTCAGATACATATTGCCCGGAACCATAATAAAAGCAACGAAGAACACACCCAGAATGGCTTTGATCGTAAAGCCATTCTCGAACTGGTCGGGCACCTGCATCAGGTCCCGATATTCCTCGATCTCCTGGTTCGGGTTTCGGTCTTTCCTTCCGAGCACTCGCTATTTACCTCCGCTTATCTTCCCGCATCAGATTCATGCCGATACCTCATTGCGCAAGCCCTGCAAAATCTCCATACCCTCTTTCCGATAGCTATCCTTTGCCTCCGCATCTATGGTACGCCAGATGAGAAATTGTTTACGAATAACGTTCATAAAACGCTGGTTGACCCTGCGCCAGGAGGCATCCTCGCCACTGAGGCGTTTTATGCCCAGACCGATAGAGTAGATATTGTGTTCATCCTCGGGCATGGCGCGCACCGTAACGTGTTGGCTAACCCCTAGGTCAAAGGGAGCCAGCCAGATATTCATATCAATTAGATACCCTTCACCATTGGGCATATCTTCACGACCGAGTTCAGCCCCATCGGTATAGAAAGTTCCTATCGACTCCTCGCTATAGGAATCGAAATAACCGATCAGAAATACGCTCAACCCCAAAACCTCGTGACCACTGACGGTAAAGGGGAACTCGAAGTCCCACTGATCGCCCTCGGGCGGCGGCAATTTCCATCTCCGGGTCACATCCGGCACTGCCATCTGTGCAGCCTTGCGCGCCGGATAGATGGTCGAGAGCATCACGACCGCAATAACCAGCATGCAGGAGAGCACCGCAGCGACCGAGGAATAATTGAGCGTGAAGCCACCGAGGAGACCAAACTCGATAAGTACCTTGGCAACCACCTGACCGCTGAGATAACCGGCAACCACCCCCAACACCGAGTAGACACAACTTTCGGCCAGGAAGAGCCAGGAGATATGCCCCGGCGCCAAACCCACCGACGAATAGATACCAATCTCGCGGAAACGCTCGTAGACACTCCCCATCATAGTGTTGAGCACAATCAATGAGGCGATCAGCATCGGGATGAATAAATTGCTCATCCCGGAAAAAGTCGTCAGCCCTAACGAAGAGTATATCGACACCTTAATATATTCGTCACCCTGCTCCTTGATCCCGGCAAAAAGCGTCACGGCCAAACGAGAGAGGAACTCCTCGACCTCATCGCGCACGTCACCGCCCTCTGCAAAGCGCACAGCCACCGACTGCAAGGGATTGCCGCTGCCTACATTTCGCAACGTATGGTAGGGCAAGATCAAGGTATTGGCCGGCTCGAGGTGAACAAAGGGCTTGATCACGACCTTGGAGTCCTCTAACCCCTGCTTTTCGCGTTTCTCTTCCTCTGCGATCTCCTGTACTTCTTGGCCACCGGTAACCGCGAAATCTGCCGGTGTCAGGATCTCGTCATCAAGATCCTTGAGGTCCTTCATCCGCTTGGAATCGATCACACCGATGACGGTAAATTGATTGCCAAAAACTCTGATTTGCGCCTGACCGACATCCGCCAGATCTATATCCAGATTCGATTCCGTGACCATATCGAGCGGCAGAATACAGACCTTGTCCTCACCCGGCTCGAACCAGCGACCGGCAACCAAAGCACGATCCAACCCCGTGACTTGCGTCTCCTCAGGGCTCAGCCCAAGTACGCCGAGAGCATTATGGGCTTTGTCGCCGTTCTTAAGCTTGATATGCGCCTTGGCTTGATTGCTATACCAGCTCCGCGGTGCCACTGCGGCACGTCCACTAAAATTGCTGCGAGCGTACTCAAGAACCGAATCCTCCATCGGATTCCACGCCTTGCTCCGAATCAGAATGCCCTCATAGAGCCCTTCGTTATCGCGACTAATCTGATTGAAACGCATACCCGTACTAATCGAGGTGAAGGAGAGCACGGTAAAGGTCAAGAGCAAAAGCGTAGAGAACGTGAGTACCGTGCGCATTTTGCGGCGTTTCATGTTGGAGATCCCCAACTGAAACGCCGTCAACGAAGCTGAGGAGCGACTGACATCGGTATCGTGGATAACCGCCACCTCAGTGCGCAATTTCTTCATCTGTTCGTTGAAGCGCCCGGAAATAATCGACATCACCAACACCGCCAACGCAATAATCACAAACGCCAGCAAAATCACAAACGGATTGGAAAGTTGAAAGGCTGGATGAACCATCCAGAGCACGATCCAGATCACCAGAAAAACCCCGACAAAGCCGATGATCTGGTTTTTGATCGTCGATGCTGTGAAGAGTAACCGCTCAGTGAAAAAGGCACAGGGTAAGACCAGAGCCATGAAGAATATAATGCCCTGGATCACATCGTCCTGTGTCGATCGAACATCCGGATATGCGCGCGATTCCAAGCCGAAAGCAGCGCGTGTATGACGCACGAAATCGCTCCAGCGTAGCTCGGCCTTGGCTGCTTCGGCTAAATCAAGCTCGGACTTGGCTCGATCGTGGAGATTATTTAGACGCTGATTTTCGATAGCGAAACTTCTCAGTTCCCGAATCCGCGACTCGTCGAGATTCCACATATCCTGTGCGGCCTGGAAAGTCGTGCGCGCGAAGGAGGTACCAGGCTCGATCTCAAAGCCCTCGCCTTCTGCCTTCTCCTTGTCGGTTACGCTGGTAGAGTTGAGCAGCAACGAGCGAAAACCCATAATCCCAGCACCAAAACCCATTTTGACCCTCGAACCCGGTCGCGCAAACACCACTCCGACGGGTTCGTTCAGCGCCGAGGGCCCTTCGCCTATGGTGTACCCGTATTCCACCGGGGCACCATTGGTTTCGTCGAAGACCTGGACGTTGGCCAGCTTGGTCAGGTAGCGCGGATCGACAATATCGAAGAAATTGTAGGCCACACAGGGAAAGAGGATCACCATCCACTCTTTGTCGCGCCAATCCATTGCGACCTTCATCGGGTAGACTTCATCGCCCTGGACGCCCCGGTCGGGAGCATAGGAAATCCGACCGGTGATCGGGTCTATATAGTAGCCCTCGATCTGAACATTGTTGACCCGTACTCGATTGACGTAGAAGTCTCCCTTGCCATCGACCACTTCGTAGTATTCGCCCCGCACGCCCTTGTACGACTTTTTCTTTCCGTTGCGCACGACCGCCACCGCATCTGTCCGCGGCAAATCGGGGATGATACTGCGGCGAGGAAAGACCATCGTCCGGCCGCGTAGCGAGCGCAGATTATCGCGTAATCGCATCTTGAAATCGGGAAAGAGCTCCGGATCTTCGAAAGCCATGTGGAACATCCCCGCAAGCACTCGGATCTGCTTGGCAAGATTCCCATAGTTGACCGTCCCGACCCGATCGAGGGGCGTATCGACGAGAAAGCGCGCGTCGTTGACGGTGACAAAGGCCAAGGCCGGAGTTCCCGTAGTCAGCACCAGTTCGCTGTTAACCGATATCTCACCGGGCACGAAGGTCTGCCAGCTCATCCCCCCCTCGGGGCTGATACCGTTGACCAATACATCGCGGCGCTGATAGTCCAACTCGCGGCTGATCTGGCGTGCATAGGACATGAAGTTCTTACCAAAAGGCGCGAAATAACGCTTATAGTAAAAACTGGTATTGCTATTCCACACGCCCAATTCATCGGTCTGTGATGAAAGATCGAGGCTGATAAAGAGCTTGACCGCGATCGAATCGACCTTCGGATCGACCCAATCCTTATACAGGGCCAGCCGCAAATCGTCGTCATCGCGCAATTCATCAACCAATTGGTCGCGATTCTCGAAACGCTCGTCAGCGAATTGCAACTGACCGCCTTCACTGCGAAGCAGCCCTTCGGCAAGAGCGGCATCGGCGATCTGCGCAACCAAGCCCGCCTCGCCCTCAGCGACGCTGCGCACTAGGGCCTCCTTACCACCAAACTCCTCCTCACCAATTGAATAGAGCACCCCGTCTTTATCGATCATATTCCGCGCCAACGCGGCCTCCACCACCCGCCGCACCAGCATATGGTCGATAAAGGGATCTTCCTTGCGCAAATAGCGCTGTATAAAGTCGTCAACGCCGCGCAGACCTAGGTGATGAGCCGAAGTTGCGAGGAAAACAACCGTCCGCGCCGGTGGATGGTTCTGGAAATAGCGCGCCAATTCAATCAACGCCGTGACACTGGAAGCCTGTTCGGCCCCAGGGGCCAAAGCCGGGACCACCGACATCGCATCGTAATAGCCCTCTAAAACAATTACATCTTCTTTCATCAAGGGGTCATAACCGGGAATAGTAGCGAGAATATTCCAAGCCGGACGCCGCTCCCAATCCATGCGATATTCGAGATGAACCGCTAATTCGCCCGCTAAAGCTAACTGACTGCGCAAGCGCTCACCCGCCTGGCGATCGATCCAGAAGCGGGGCATATCCAGCGGCATGGTGAGAAATTTCTTTTCGGCTTCTAAGTAGACCGTGGAATCGGGTTCGATAAAAACAAGTGCCTTAGCGCCGAGATAGGCGGCATTGAGCCAGGCATCACCCGAGTTGAAGTCCATTAAAACCACTGCCCCCTCGACATCCACGCCATCCATATCCGCATACTCACCGCCCCCCCCATCAATCAACCGACCGTCGATCCCCCCATCGGGCAGGGTCGATGTCTTCACCAGGTTCGGCCAAAGACCATAGAGCTGTATTTGCTCCCCATTTGCAGCAACCTTTAGGAATCCACCCTTATCTACTGGAATAGAGACATCGTACTCGTGGACCGTGATCCCCTGGAGACCGATCTCACCGAAACGCTGCTGCACATGCAGGGCTGCCTCTTCGGCCCCTGGATAACCAGCAACCCTAGAACCCAAACCGGCGAAGTAGTCCATGCTCTGTCGCACTCGCTCAACCGACGCTGTGCGCGCTAACTCCTCGAAGTCTACAGCCGCCCCGGCTGGCACTACTCCAATCAGGGCCCACCCCAGCGCGATCGACAGCACAAACGCAGGCATATGAAAACCTTTCTCAGATCCAGAACACCACATTATCGATCATACCCGTAAAAAATCGATGATCAGCCAGATTCCCGCGATGGGAAACTGGCCCAGGATCATGCCCCAATAAGGAAAGGGCATGCCCGGCGGAAAAGCCTGGGGCCTCCGTATTTCATCACCAACGACTTGACGAGCCAGGCTAAAAAATGCTAAACCAAAGTTGATTCATCAACCATACCACGCCAATCGGATAGTCAATTGGATGCAGCGGCCACCACAAGAAAGCTTGCCGCACCAGCACGAGCAGGGCCACAATGCCCCCCCCACACGCGTGCACCCAACCATCGAGATTAAATCCGGTCGGCACATTCAGCTTGGTGGTAATATAATCAAAAGGGGCGTGAGTTCCACCACCAAAAAACCACCCGTTTAGATTGATGCCCCCGTACTCGTAGGCCAAATATAAAATCATAAGCATGGATCCGGCCACACTGACGAGGCTAGCCAATAACATACACCAAAAGAGTGGGTGTAAGAAGCCATGACGAAAGTACGGATATCGACCGACCACACACAAGAGTAAGCCATCCCCACCATCCAGCCGAACCGATCTCTCTAGATCCCACGGCCCAAACGACGACCGACAAAGCGATCATCGGCCCCTCCCCTCGACCACTATTCGGGTCAGACCAACCAAGATAATAATTGCCATAAGCAGAGTCAAAAAACCACCCACAGCGGTAAACCAGACTTCCACATCCAGATAGTTATCACCGTCACACTAGCTATAGCCAGATGATAACCGCAGCCCAGCAGCAAAGCATCTCAAAGCTGTCATCGATGCAATCGTCGCCGCACAATGCCTTGCACAGCATATCGCTCAAATGACCTCGCCGGACCACAAAGCGAAAATCACCAGTAGGATCATCGCGCCCTGGCCTAATGCGGTAGCATCAGCAAACCCCATTCGTTTTCACGGGTCCCCCAACTAGCCCCTAAGCCCGTTCCAACCAACCGATCTTTCCCAATTGATCCAAAGTCCACCAGGCCAGGAGACCAATCAATCCCCCACTCAGCAAAGCACTGAACAACGAGAGGGGCAAAAGGGCGAAAAGACCGAATTGGCCGATATATGCATAGGCGAGAACGAGTTGGCCGAGTTGGTGGGCCAATGCACCCCAGATACTCAACCCCACGACGCTGAAGAGTTTTCCTCCAAGGCGGCGGACTACAACCATGACCAACCAACTTGCCAAACCGGCCCCACCACCAATCACAAAAGCCGGACCAGCAAAACTACCGCTGAGCAAACCGCCAACCACAAGTTTAATTGCAATCACCGCAAGAGCCGGACCACTGCCAAAACACAATAGGGAAACTAGGACCGGCAAGTTGCCCAAACCCAACTTCATCCATGGCAGAGGCCTAGGCGCCAGCGATTCAAAGACGAAGAGCACAATTGCCGCACTCGCCAGGAGCCCCAGGCGAGCAATATCACCCGATTTTCTAAGCATCAGCGCAGTATCGCATCTACCGGTGCTAGACCGGCAATCCGCAAAACCAGACCATTGGGCACACAGATGGCCTGATCGCCCTGATGTACTATCCAACCTCGCCGCATGCAAAGTTTGTGTGTACAAGGCGCGGAGACGATTCGCGCCCCCTTGGAGCCGATCTCGATTCGACTTTCTCCCAAAGGCCCTGTAAGCTGCAGGATACCATAGTCTTGCAAAGCATGAGTCGCCAGATCCGCACCCACCGACTCGACCAAGAGCAAGTCACCGATCTCAGCACCATAGCGCCCGTGAAAAACCAAACCCACAGCAATCAGGACGAGTACCAGCGCAAGCGTTTTATCCGCTCGCGTCAAAATAGACCAGAGCGCGTCTTTGGCCGGTTTAACCACCATTAACTGCCCGGAATCGATCAAAATCCGTATTGGATTCTGTTGGCCTCTCGCCCCCCCACAATAACTGCATAAGAGCGCATCTCCTGATGTGTACCATCGACAAAATCATCTTCAATCACCCCAAATACGGAAAAGAAACGGAACGATCATAGAAGATATAGCGAACCTCAAGATCTGGTGCAAATATTGCAAGCGAGCAGCACCGAACTCAGCGTAATCGGCCTCGTTGACTTTCGCTACCAACTGTTTTTATATTGGATTATATATCGAGATGAATAGTTGATTTATAAAATCATCCTAAACTTGAGTGCGGAATAGTCGCAAACCCGACTACCGGAGCTTATTTTCCGCCGATCGGCAGATTGGAAACGCCATGTCTTGGTGGATTGCTATGGTTGTTTGTATCTGTGTCGCTTTGATCATTCAGTATTTATGCTCGAGCAAAATACTTCGTGTAAAACAACAGATCTCCATTAAGAGCCTGGCACTGCGCGATGCCCGGGAAGAAGGGGTTCGGCTTGAAGAATTGGCCGGAAACCTGACCAATGAGCAAAAAAGCCTGACTCATAGCGTAGAAAGGTTGCGCGCAGACATCAAACGGGTCCGCCACCAGATTGAAAGCAAGGGCATAGCGTTACCTGAACCGGACTTCGATCTATCCGAACTCGAGGTCAAACCAAGCAATAAATAGCACATCATTTGTCCAACACTATCCGCTCCCTAGTCCCGGGCCTTTTATTCGCCGTTTTTTCTACTCTCTTTTTTCACACCGCCTGGATCAAATCGCCCACCTGGGACGAAGTCGGCTATATTGGACTAGGAGCTTATTTGCTCAAAACAGGGCGCTGGGATGTACCCGCATCCTGTTCGCACCCACCGCTGGCTTTTTACTTGCACAGCCTTCCCTCCTTTGCCTATCCACTCGACTGGGATCGCTGGCGCTATCGCAGCGACCTTGTCCGCGATAGCGCATTCTTGCGCTCGGCCGATACCAAACGCGGCAACGCAATACTCCTCGATCGCCGCTACGATGGCGAGCATTTCTTCTTCTGGACCCGGGCAACGTCTTTAGTACTGGCGATCTTTCTATTTTCGGCACTCTACAGTTGGAGCAGAGCACTAACGAACTATCCAGGTGCGATCCTAGCCCTGCTTTTTGCGGCATTATCCCCCAACCTGCTAGCCCACGCGCCGCTGATCAATACCGATTTCGCCCTAGCCGTCACGTTTTTTTGTTCTTCCTGGGCCTATCGCTGTCTACTAGTGCACCCGTCCTATACAAACCTGCTCATCGCCGGTCTGGCCTTGGGCTTAGCGCTAATGAGTAAACTATCGGCATTGATTCTCCTGCCAGCATTCCTCGTCACTACAGGATGGTTCTGGCTCTTTAGCCAACCCCAGGATCGCCGTGAGCTGACCCGGCTCTTCGGCACCGAAAAACCTATTGGCCTCGGCGCCGCCTATGGATCGGTCTGCATTGTAGCCCTGTTAATCCTCTGGACTGGATACGGCTTTCGCTACGAACCCTATGTACAGACATTCCGCTCTCAGCTTTGGGATATCGGCGTGGGCCACACGGCGTATTTAATGGGTCAGTTTTCTACTCAGGGGTGGTGGTACTATTTTCCTCTGGCCCTCTTGGTCAAAACGCCACTCCCGACGCTGGTCCTAGCGGCCTGGGGCCTCTGGCTACTGGCCCGACGGATGCCGCTGCTCGAATTGGGCTTCCTGCTCTGGCCCCCTTTATTACTCGGCGCTTTATTTATCTTCGGCAATGCCAAAAATATCGGCCTGCGTTACTTGCTCGGTATCTACCCTTTTCTCTTTCTCCTCATAGGCATCACCGCCATTGCTGCACTCCGTTCATGGCGAACCTATCTTATCACAGCCCTCGCAATCTGGTATGTATCAGGGACCGTGCGAAATCACCCCCATCATCTAGCATATTTCAACGAATTAATTGGCGGTCCCGAAAACGGGTACCACTATTTAGTCGATTCGAACCTCGATTGGGGCCAGGATTTGAAGGGGCTCAAAACCTATGTAGACAAACACAATATCGAGCGTATTAAACTCAGCTACTTTGGAACGGCAGATCCACGCCTCTACGACCTGCAATACGAGTGGCTACCCAGCGCATTCCTACCCAATCCCGAAAACCAACCAGCACAGATTCCCACTACCGGTATCATCGCCATCAGCGTCACCAACCTGGTCGGGGTTTATATGGATATGTACGGCCACGGCAGGGATCTTTTCGCCTGGCTTAAAGCCCATCAGCCAATCGCGCGAATTGGCCACTCTATATTTATCTATGAAGTCGAGGAAGCGCCATCACAGAAGCGCTAGTGATTTCCGCTTGTATCTAGCTGTTTTTTTTCTATATTGAGTAGAAAATAGCGAGACCGCAATGGCCGAAACCGTCCCCTCTAGCCCTTCCAACATTCACCCAAAAAACCACGCATCGTCGAGCGATACCGAGGCACTGGTGCAAAACCATCAGTCCGGCAACCTGGACGAGGTTCTCGAGGAAGCACGTGATCATCTGCAACTGCAGATGTTGCTTATCGAAGTCGCCTCCTGTGACGACCAAGCCGATTTCGCACTGATCGCACGTGCCTACCATTTTGCCAAACAATGCCACGAGGGACAAACCCGTAAGTCTGGTCGTCCATTCCTCCATCATTGTGTTGAAGTCGCACGGCTCCTAGCCCAACTGCGGATGGATCATACTACAGTCGCTGCCGGACTGCTCCACGACGTCATCGAAGACACGCCGGCGACCTACGCCGATGTCGCCGGACAATTCGGTGACAAAATTGCCGAACTGATCAATGGGGTGACCAAAATCGACCGGCTGACTTACGAGAGTCGTGAGGCGCGCCAGGCTGAGACCTATCGTAAAATGCTCTTTTCGATGGTCAAAGATATCCGGGTCATGCTGATCAAGTTGGTCGATCGCCTGCACAATATGCGCACCCTTGAACACCTAAATCCAAGATCCCAAGAACGGACCGCCCGCGAAACCCTCGAAGTCTATGCCCCCTTGGCTCACCGCTTTGGACTGGCTCGAATTCGCTGGGAACTGGAGGACAGTAGCCTCAAGTTTCTCGAGCCCGAAATATACCAGGAATTACGCGACAAGGTGGCCATGAAACGACGGGAACGCGAAGCCAATATTGAGGAATTCCAGGCGCCCATAGAGAAAACACTGCGAGAAAACGAAATCGAAGCCGAATTCACCGGCCGTGCCAAGAACTTTTACAGCATATACAGCAAAATGAAGGCACGGAATAAACCCTTCGAAGAGATATACGATCTCCTGGCCATACGCATAATTACCGACTCGGTGCGATCATGTTACCATATCCTCGGTCTGGTCCACGGCATTTATTCCCCTATTCCCGATCGAATCAAAGACTATATCTCGACCCCCAAGAGCAACATGTACCAGTCGCTGCACACCTCGGTGATCGGCCCGATGGGACAATACGTCGAAGTACAGATCCGCACGGCAGCAATGCACCACACCGCCGAAATCGGCATCGCCGCACACTGGCGCTACAAATCCGAAGACAAGATACCCAATGCGCTAGACCAGCATCTAGGCTGGCTGCATCAGGTCATCGCCTGGCAGCAGGAGGCCACCGACCCAGCCGAATTCATGGAAAATCTCAAAATCGATCTCTTTCAAGACGAAATCTTCGTCTTCACTCCAAAGGGAGACCTACACCAGTTGCCCAAAGGTGCGACGCCGATCGATTTTGCATTCGGAATCCACACCGATATAGGCCTGCACTGCCTGGCTGCCAAAGTCAACGGCCAGGTCGTGCCACTGGCAACCGACCTCGACAGCGGAGACACGGTACAAATCGTCACCTCTCCGCATCAGAAACCCAACCACACCTGGCTAGAACTGGTCAAAACTACTAAGGCCCGCCAGGCGATCCGCCGCTGGCTCAGGGAAGAGCAACACGACCACAGCAAACAATTGGGCAAGGATATTCTGGAACGGGAATTGAAGAGATACCGCACCGAAACAGCATTGAACCTCGACGAAATTGCCGAAGGATTTGGGCTCGGCAATGCACAGGACCTCTATTCTGCACTGGGCAGCGGGGACCTGTCGGTTGGAAAAGTGATCGAGCAAATTGCACCGTCAAAGCCCAAACGCCGCTCGCTATTCCGACGCCAGGATCGCAGAGGAATCCGTATCCAGGGCAGGCACGACCTAATGATCAGTTTTGGCAAGTGTTGCACTCCGATCCCCGGAGATGGCATTATCGGCCTTATAACCCGGGGCCAGGGCATCATCGTACACCGGACCGACTGCCCGAATATCGGCCCGATTTCCACAGACCCTGATCGCCTGCTTCAGGTTCAGTGGGATCTGGACGGCGAACCTGCATTTACCGTGCGACTGCGCACCCGCAGTAAGGACCGCAAATACCTTCTTGCGGACATCTCTAAGGCTATCTGCGATGCCGGGTCAAATATCCGCTCTTCCTCCACCCGTACCGAGGAAAATATCGCCGAACAAGACTTCTGGATCGATGTCACTAATACCCGGCAACTGTACCAAGCTATCTCCGAGGTAAAACGCACCAAGGGCGTATTGGATGTTCGGCGCATTGACGACCCCACAGACGACAACCCCAATCCCGCCTCTTGAGATACAGTCTGGCAACCCCTCGAGGTAGCAGATCCACATCCCATTTCGCCAGCGCTCAATCGCAATCTAAGCAATACCCTGCCAGCTATAATCTCATTGACACAAATAATAGACGGATCTATATTGCGCTATTCTCGATCGCTAAACGCAAACAATTTTCCATGCGCCAAGTACCAATCCCCTATTAGTTAAGACCTGAATGATGTCCGAATTCTTTCGCCCTAATATCGCTCGTATGCGCGGCTACGTACCCGGAGAACAACCTCAAGAGGATGAGTATATCAAACTCAACACCAACGAAAATCCCTACCCACCTTCTCCCCTAGCTCTCGAGCGACTTGGCTCTGCACTAGACGAGCGTCTGCGACTCTATCCCGATCCCGACGCCCATGATCTACGCCGCAAACTCGCTGAGGTCTTCACCACTAATCCAGACCAGATCATCGTCGGTAATGGATCGGACGAATTGCTCAACGTTATTATCCGCAGTTTCGCCGGCGAGGGCGATAAGATCGTCTATCCTAATCCTACCTATGGGTATTATAAACCACTGATTGAGATCCAGGGAGCCAAGGCGGTTCCCATCGATTTTCCCGATAACTACACCCTACCACCCGACCTGGCCGTACCTGGTGCCCGAGTCACCTTCTTAGCCAATCCCAACGGCCCTTCTGGCACTCATATCCCCTATAGAGAAGTCGCTGCGCTTTGCCAGCGCATCGACGGCGTGCTCGTCGTTGATGAAGCCTATGTCGACTTTTCAACGGGGGGCTGTATACCGCTTATCGACAAATATCCGAATACCATAGTTTTGCGCACCATGTCCAAGTCTTTTTCCCTTGCCGGCATGCGCATCGGTTTCGCCTTCGCCGCTGCGGAAATAGTCTCAGGTATGTGGAAAGTTAAAGACCACTACAACCTCAACCGACTGAGCCTGGTCGCCGCTGAGGCTGCATTAGAGGATATCGATACGATGCGGTGCAATGCCGCTCGTATCTGTCGAACTCGCGAGCGCCTCTGCAAACGGCTGACGGAATTGGGGTTTTTTGTCTGGGATTCACAAGCCAACTTCGTGCTCGCCCGCCTGGGCGAGGACCTGGCCGGTTACGCCGCTGCAACGCTCTATGAACAACTTAAAGAGCGCCGTATACTGGTGCGCTATTTTGACGATCCGCCGCGTTTGAGCAACTGTCTACGCATTTCTATTGGGACCGATACAGAGATCGACACCTTGCTCACTGCACTGGAAGAGCTCACTAGTATTTAGCCCTGCCGGCGATAGTGCAACATCCGGGACATCAATTCCACCTCGGCTGTCCCGATATCCAGCCGTCGTACAACTTCACCAGGTTCGACACCTTCT
>MDTE01107135.1_pt1 | contig 20174 bp, 9 predicted proteins | sample 811231 | NCBI WGS metagenome assembly MDTE01 (sample SAMN05326651, study PRJNA326480) | marine metagenome | isolation source: seawater | place: Indian Ocean: Red Sea | collected 2010 | reverse complement strand
TTGAGGTCACTTCTCGGGTCGTCTAGCTAGCCCTCGTCCAGCCAATCAGGTGCGTGGAGATCTCGCTCGAGCCGAGCGTCTCGCTCGCCTGTCCAGCCAAGGTCGAAAAAGGAGGAAGGGCACCTCGGCGACGAAGTTGGCTCCCAATCGCCCCCCTTCACTCGAGGCGACGCAGGGCTGGCGAGGAGAGAACAGTCGGGTTCTAGCGAAGGACGATGTCGTCGGTATCGCCCGACGAGCCCGAGGCGCAGACGTGCGGCGACGCCTTCAATAACGCCTGGCAGTGCTACTGTGCGTCCCGTCCCTCGCGCCCCCTTCGTCCGCCGATCGCGACGACTGAGAAAATATCTGCGCGCCCCGATCCCGAACCGCACCTGACCGATGCCCCCACTTCCACTCCTTCACGCGCAGCGCCGACGTTTCAGATGACCCGATACTACCGCTACGGCGAGCTCGATTCATGCGAGGGTCGATGGGACGCCATCTGGGCGTGCATGGACAGCCGCAAGCGGTCGGGCCAGGGGCTCAGCTCAAAGGCGCCGGTCATCGCCGACGCGAAGGAGGAACGCGCCAAGCCGTACTGGAACCTGATGGACCCGAAGGTGAGATCGAGTATCGACCCGTAGATGCGTGTAGACGCCGCACGAGACCCGCGTGATGTCCCCCACCCCGCGCGTCGTCGCTTACTCACGTCGATGGAACCCCCTCAACTAACCCCTCGATGTCCAACCGCAGGAAGCCGGCGCGCGCTGGAGGAAACGGTTCGGTGACAAGGTCCCGACGGAGGAGGAGCTGGCCGAGAGGGACAGGGCAAAGCAGAGCACAGACACTAAATCGTCCTGGTTCTGGTAGCGGCAACGGACTCGGACGTTGTGTATCATTAGCACGCGCATTATCATAGTAGACCACGTCGTCGCGGCGTTTCGTCGACACCAACCCACCTCGGTTCGGTTCCTTCATCCTTGGACAGCACTGCATAAAAACCTTAACTCCTCATTCTTGGAATGTACGGGACGCGTGTTGGTTCCGTGGTCAATTCCCATGACACGCCTCCTCTACAACTCGGCCGACCACTTACTGAGCGCGCGGCACCGGCAGTACGCTGAACCCCGTCCACCCGACCCCGAAGCCCCCACACCGGACCACCCGCACCACGCCATGGCCCAGCACGAGAGCCACGTTGAGAAGTCCCACATGCCCCACGAGGTGAGCGCCGTGACCGCGCGCCGCCTTTCCAAACCCTTCGAAGGTTCCCTTCCCCTTTCGCGGAACCCGAGAGCGCGCCAGCGCTACGACGCGCACGAGTTTCGGGCGCGCACGCCCCGTCGACGATCGAATCTTCGCTCGTCGGATTTGCGTCGATCGCCGACGCCCTTCGTCCTGGCTCGCCCCCGCGAGCGCGCGCCGTCGTCCGGGAAAGAGAAGCCACGACTCTGACTCGGCAACCCCGCTTCGAAATACCGACAGGTTCACCACGACTACACGTGGCTCGTGGAATCCACCGCCAAGAGCCACACCCTGAAGGAGATCATCAGGCACTTCAAGTGCACCGAACAGGGAGCCAAGAACGCCATGTCCCGCCGCGGCATCACCGAGTGCAAGGACTGGATCCACGACAAGAACGCGGGCTGGAAGACCCGCGAAGCCGCGAACCAGGTCAAAATCACGAAGGAGTACCCCGTGAGCGCCATAGTCGGCAAGCGAGTCTTCGACGACGGCGCCGTCCAGTACAAGGTGCTCTGGCAGGGTCACGGCGACGAGCAGACCACCTGGGAGCCCGTGAGCCACCTCCACCACTGCCAACAGGCGGTCGCTGAATACGAGAAGGAGCACCAGGCCTGCGCCTGAGCGGTGCCCTGAGACACCTCGGAGGAGATACGACGGGCGGCTCGGTAGCAAACACGACGCACGCGAAGTGAAGGAGTGCGCGAGCGAGACGTGCGACGGGAGGCACGAATTCCACGACATGAAATACACGATAAAAGTACAAGACACAGCCGTCACGTCTCGAGCACCCGCTGGATCAACCCCAACACCGTCTCCACGGGCAGGGGCGACGCGCCCGAGCCCAACAACTCCCTCTGCGCCCGCTCCGGTAACTCGAGCACCTCCCGCAGCAGGGACCCGTCGATCACCTCGGGCGCGGGAACCCACGACGACGACCCAGAGCGCGCCGCCCAGCCGCCAGCCTCGGCCACGGACGGCCACAGCGGCGCGGGTGGACCCGGGGGACCGAAGCCGACCCGCGGCGGCCACGCCCCGCGAGCGTTTTCGTGCGGCGCCCCGAGCACCGGCGCCGTGAGCGGGTGACGCCCGGCGAGGGACTGAACCTCGCGCAACACCGCCCAGTCGCGTTCCGTGACCTGAGCCACCATGTACACGCCGCCTTCCGCCGTGCCGACGACGAAGGAACGCCCGACGGTGACGGCGGCGGCGAGCCGGTCGAAGCGCGCGCGGGCGTCGGGCGCGAGCGGCGGTTCCGGGTACGTCGGCGAACGGTTCGGCAGCAGGAGCATCGCCGTCGGGGATGAGCGGAGGGTGAAACTCGCCGCGATCGTGAAGTTCGTCTCGGGGGAACACGGCCCGTGTTTCCTCCTGCCGTTGTTGTTGCCGTTGCCGTTGTTCTCATCCTCCGGCTCGTCGGCGGACCTTTTCTTAGCCGGCGCGTTTCTGTTCTGAAGCACGAAAATTCTCCCCGACGCGTCCACCCCCGCGACTTCCCCTCGCCGACGCATCGCCATGGCCCGCACCGTGCGAACGGTGGCGTCCGTCGCTATCGGAGTGAACTCGGGGTACGCCAACCTCGACGCCGCGTCGGTGTCCACAGTCTTCAAAACGCTCAGGGCGACGCTCTCCCTCGCGCCCGCGATTGCCACGGGCACGTACCCCTCCTCCTCGGACACGTCGGCTTCCCCGCCGAGCATCGGGTAATGTCCCCGGGCTCGACCGACGAAACCGTTGGACCGTAGGAGCGGTGGACCCACGGCGAGGGCGGTGACGCCGCGGCGCGCGGTGGTCTGCGCCACGAGGGTGACGCTCAGAGACTGGGACAGGTACGCGGCGTCGAACCTCGGATCTCCCGGACCCAGCTCCCTTACGTCATCCGGGATCCTGGCCGGTACGTCGTCGTCGTCGTCCCTCGGACCGATCCTGATGCAGTACACCCTGTTTCCAGACCCGGCGAACAGAACGCCGGGACCCGCGGTGGCGACGCACGTCGCGGGAGATGGGAGCGCGATGCACGCCGCCTGCGCGAGGCAAGGTCCGCACGGGTTCCTTTCGTCGTCGTTGTCCACGAGCCGGAAGATGAACAACCGACCTTCGGGTTCCGGCGGGCCGTGTTGCCTGCGCTTGTACGTCACGGGAAGCTGGCTCGTTCCGACCGCGATGATACCGCCAATCACACCCTTGGGTGGGTGGCACGACGCCAGGGCGGTCACGCGGAAACGCGGGCTCGGTCGAGCGTCGAGGACGTAGTCCGACGCCAGGGACGCGGCTGTGTCGTCATCCTCCGCCTCCTCGGGCGGGCGCGACGACGGCGGCCAAGCCCTGATCTCCCAGACCGTGTGCGCATCATCGTCGTCTGCCTTGGCCGGATCGTTCTCGTCGTCCTCGTGGGGAACCCAGTACGGCGTCACCGTCACCGCGCGACCCGTGGCGATGTCCTGGCACAAAAACTTGACGTTGGACACGCGGCCATCCTCGCCCAGTCTGGCATCCGCGTCGCAACGGGAGGCGGCATCGCTCTGCTCCAGGTCGGGAGACACGAGCGCCAGTCTTCCGTCGACGACCGCCAGCGCCGACTCGCCCCTCGATCTCCTCGACGGGTCGCTCACCGGCGGCGAGAACTTCGTCGCCGGCGCGATCCCCGGGGGCGCGTCGAGCCGAACCACGCTCATTCGCTGACACCCGGGGGAGCGACGCGCGAGCCACGATTCGCCGTGCCCGAGGACGATGACGGGACCCTCGGGACGGTCGCTCAGCGGAACCAGCGCCAACGGGGATTCGCAAAGTTTCCTGCGCGAGGTGACGCGAAGGGAGCCGTCGCGGGTCGCCGCGTCCGTCATCCCCGGAGAGAGTGCGGGGTTCTGCTCAACCCCCCGCGACGACGTCCCCGGCTCGTTCGGTTCCTCGCCGCGCGATGGTCGAGCGTCCGCGTCGGCGGTCGGTTTCGGTTCGGACAGCGCCAACTCCAAGGGGTTGAGCGCGTCGCCGTGCGGCGCGTCCACGCCGATGGCGACCACCTCCACCTCGTCGCCGTAGGCGCGAGCGGCGTCGTCGGTCTGGACGAGCCGGCGCGGAGGGGGCGGCGGCGGCGAGGGCGGGCGAGGGAGCGGGGAGTACGCATCGGGAGTCACCGGAACCGGCTCGACGCTGAGCATCTCGCCGCTCCTGGTGGCCAACATCACCACCGGCCGCTCGTCGTCGTCGTCGCCCCATCTCGCGACGTGCACCGCGGATGGAACCCCCACCGACCTCGACGAATCGGCACCCAACCTCGACGAATCGTCCCTCAGGGGCAAGGTCGTCTCGCACGCAATCTCGGTCCCCTCCGTCCCGGGCAGCGGCGGAACCTCGTCGCCCCTGCTCGAGTCGTACCCCTCGTCTCTCTCTCTCGCGACGGCGACGTCCAGGCTGCAGCCGTACGTTCCCATGAGCACCATGCTCCAACGGGTAGCCCCGAGCGTGTTCGACGACGGCACCGTGCCGTACGGGGCGGACGCGTGCATCGCGTCCAGCATCATCGAAGCCAGGGGCGGCGACGGGACCACCAGACACGACGGCTCGTGGCGATAGCTCAGCTCCGCGAGGGCGACCAGTTCGCGCGTGTTGCTCTGCGCCGCAGCCGCCGCGTAGCTCCTCGTGCGTCTCGCCTCGATCGCTCCCCGGCGTCTGCACGCGAGGACCACGACGGATCCCCGCCGGGGAAGTGCGAGCGCGACGCGGCCGTGTGACGCGACAGTCGCCGCGCCTACGCCGCCGGCGCCCATGCCCGGGTCCCACGTGCTCATCCTCATCTTGTCAGACGCGTTGCACAGGTGCACCCCGCGCGGCGTGACCTGCGCGAAGACGTCGTCGCCAAACTCTCCACACGCCACAGTGGTCTCCCCGGTGTCGACGCCCGCGCCGTTCGCAGCCTCCTCGAAGGTCGAACCGTCTCCGCTGACGGCGAACACGCGGGTCTGCTCGGAGAATGAGAGCACGAGCAACGACTCGCAACTAAATCGCAACCCCCACATCGACGTGACGCTCTCAAACCCGGGCGGCGATACCGGGACGACGGATGTTGCCACGCCGAGCGCGACACGCGTCAATGCACCGCCCGTGGCGAGGATATAAGAAGGGTTCGTCGCATCGTTGGTCGCGGACACGATTTCGGTGATGCCCCCCCTGGGCGGGACCTTGTCGAAGTAGTCCAGGTTGCACAGGAGCGCAGTCGCGTCTGGCGCGTGCCGCGACATCTTTGAGACCGCCGGCTCGGAATTCGCGGGCACGGAGACCACATCCACGGCTCCGTTACGACCGAACACGGCCACGTGCTCGGTCCTACCGGCGCATGGGCCTAGTGACAGCGCCGCGGCGGGCGCTGTCACGCCCATCACCTGGACGGATACACCGCGCGTCTCGTTGACGGATGACCCGTCCGCGTCGATCGCGAGCTTCACGCGCAAGGTGGCGTGCTTATCCGTCGACGATCCGGCGGCGACCAGTCCCATCCACACCCAGCGACCCTGTTTGACGTCCACGTTTGACGTCTTCGACGTCGCGGGTTCATCCGTCGGTTCCGACGGACCGGTCTCGCGCGGGTCCTCGGCGACCCACGCCCGGTTCCACACCCACCGACTGGACTCGGGTCCGAGGCCGGAATCCTCCTCCTCCTCCTCCGCAGTGTCGTGCGCGCGGTGCGTGACCCTCGGCATCGTCCCATCGGCTCCGCTGAGGTCGGATACGCCGATGCATATCATCGCGCCAAATCCCCAGACGCCGACGAAAGGCGCGCCCTCGTACCCCGGGGGCGGCTCCACCAGCCTGGTGCGAAGACCCCTGGGAACGATCGCGTCCAGCAGCCTGATCCTGTACGTTGGCGCGGTGGCCGTGTCGTACAGACCCCTCGGATGCGCCTCGATCCCGATACCCTCGCACTTCTTCTCCCATTCCGAAGTCGTCGGCGCTTCCCGGAGGCTCCGCCTGCGCAGGTTGTGAAACACGTCGACGTGCGGCACCCTCAAATCGCGGTCCCTGAGCGGATGGTCGGGATCATCCGGGTCCTCGTCCATGAGGAGCAGCACCAGGCACGGTTTCTGCTCGCCGCCCGTGGTCCGAGCGAACGCGGCGTCCATCACGATGCACCCCTTCGGTCGGAGCGGCGTACCCGACGCGTCGAACTCGATCTCGACCGGGTTTGCCGCCGAGCGGTTGTTACTCCGGCTCGCGTCAGAGTCGACGGCGAGCGACGACGCGGACGCGGACCCGTCGTCCACGTCGCCGGCGTAGGAGGTGAAGAACACGCTGACGTGCGTGTCGCACCTCACCGCGACGCACCTCGCCCCGGGGTCCACCGCCAGGGACGAGAAGAACGGATCCGTCGCGGTGGCGAGCGCGTCGTCGACGTATGACGCGATTGGGAGCCCGGGCGGCGCCAGGTGGAGCTGCCTGATTGGCGCGAACCTGCGGTTCATTCGGTCGAACCCGACGATGGACAGCTTTCCAGAGTCGGAGAGGATTCCGAGCAGGTCCGCGGCCGCGGAACCCCCGCCGTTCGCGGTGGCGCACGGGACGACCCGAAGGTCCACGAGGGTGCCGTGCAGGGGCTGCTGGTGCGCGAGTCGCATGCGCTCGGTTCCGTCGCCCGCGGGTGCCAGGACCAGGAGCTGGAGCTGGTCAGTCTTGCCAAGCACCACGTCGTTGGCATCGGGTCGACGAAACCTGCCCCAAACCGCGTGCGTCACCGACGCGGAGCTCACCACCTGGTCCACCACGAAGCACGAGCGGTGGTCTCGCCCGATTCTCCCGTCGTCAATTCCGAAGCCGTCGCCGTCTCCGTCGGCGTGCGAGCCCGAATGCGCGTGAATCGCCATCGCGTCGCCGGGTGCTTCCTCCTCCCGGTTGCGTCGCACTCCGCTCTCCGCCGACGCTTGCTGGCCTCGATACGGCGCCGGTGCGGTCTGAGCCACCGACGCAGGGGCTTTGTCACTTTTCGTTCCTCTCGTCGTCCGCGTGTCGATTTCCGGCAGCCAGGCCGGCGGAATCATCCAATTCCAAGGCGGGGTGAGTCCAGCACTCCGGACCAGCGCCGCGTGACGCTCGGGCGGTTGCGGAGTGCCGCGCTCTTTGGATCACCGCAAATAGCAAGATGGGCTTCAAGGTGCGTTCATTTCGCTGTTTGCGCGCCCCCTCGGCAAGATCTTCGACGCGAGGGCCAGCGTTCGACTTCCCGCACTGTAACCACACTCAGCCGAGAACCCGGCTCACGACCCCGCATCCCACCCCGTCCGTAGGTTGCCGTGATCTACTACAGTCGCCGCGGGCGTCTCGTGACCCTCGCGAACGTGATTGCCGAGGGCGTGCGTCAGGTGCGTTCGCGACCCGCCCGCCGGAAGCCCCGATCGAGGTTGCCCAGGGTACCACCTATTCCCGCCCGACCGAAAAATCAACACCCTTGAACGCTGGACCTCCCACACACTCCCCGCAACGCAGGTCGAAGGCGCGGAGGTGACCGTGTACCGCATCAGAGATCCCGTGCTGGGCGATGCGCCCGGTACGTTCGACGAGGGTGTCCTGGACGCGCCCGTTGCAACGCCGGAGGTCATCATGCAGAGCGACTGCGTGATCATCGGCGGGCCCGGCAGGCAGGGCCGCATGTGTGCGGAGGTGAGCTACTTCTTCGACTCCCTCACGGAGTTTCAGACGAACGGATGCCTGCTCAAGGGCAAGGTTGGTTCGGCGTTCACGTCCGTGGGGGGCGTGGGGCGCGGCTACGGCGGCCACGAGGCCATCCTTCAGTCGTTCCACGGATTCTTCCTCCAGCACGGCATGATCCCGGTGGGGGTGCCGCCTAGCTCGGTCATGGAGGATGCGCACATGGCGAGCCCGTTCGGGGTGTGCATGACGGGCAAGCCGAAGGACAAGGCGGGTAGCAGGCTGAGGTCCCTGTCGGAGTCGGAGGTGAAGCTGGCGTATTCCCAGGGCGAGTGGGCCTCCATCATCACCAAGCAGCTTCACGACGATGGCGACTAAGATTTAGCGTCGACCGTGTCGAGAAAGACTACAGCAAGGTACGGGGACATGCGGGGAATCGATTATTCATGAGATGATGGCGCGCGCCGAGAGCACGCTTTGTAAGCAACAGAGGGGAGATATCGCCGAATGTTAATTTTTTTCACACCGCGTCACTTTGCTGGACAGCAACATCAGGGCGCGTCCACTTCCGAAGGATGTCGTGGGCGTCCATCACATCGTCGAGCGAGGTAGCACGAAATGGCCTCAGTTATAGTCCGAAAATCTGCCGGACTCGGTCGAAGCCACCGCCATTATACACTTCGCTGTATCCTGATTCTTCGAGGAAGACCTTCGCCTTGGAAGCTCTTCCTCCCACGCCTCAGAAGAGAACCACGGGATTAGTCTTATCGGCGGGTAGGAGAGACGGGTCGAAGAACGTGCACGTGGACGTGTCCCAAGTCACGTTCAGGGCGCCCAAAGGACCAGGCTTGGCCTCAACCTCTCCCGGACCACGGACGTCGATGAAGGTTGGGTCTTTCAACGCACGCAGAACTGCCTCGTCGGCGATGACGACTGGTCGAAAAAGGCGTGGGGATGAGGACGAATCAGTGTCTGTTCGATTGATTGACGACTTCGAGCGTAGACGAGAGGATCTCGGGGTCGCGACCACCTACCGGGCACGTTCTGCATGGAAGGAGTATCTCAGCAGCTCTCCGAGGCGAACGCCCTCACAGATTTACGCGAGTGAACAGCCTGGAACGCGGGCGTCGCGAGAGACGAACCGCGATCGAGTCTCGATGTGAGGTTCACAGTCCGTCGCGCGGACGCGACGACCCCGAGACGGAGCATGGCGGACGCCATGACGCGCGACAACAGCTGGGAAAAAGCGCGTCGAAAAGCGGTTTTGTCGCCAACGTGAGTCATCATCGTCGGACCCATCGACCACGCCGGCTGCCGGCCGGAAGCGCCATCTATCGCGGAAAACCAACATTCTTGAATTAAACTTTTCCTCGTTTCTGATTGGCCAACGCCGGAAACGACCAATGAAATCCGATTGCAAGATACGGGCTGTTGTTTTTGGCTGTTGTTTTGGCGGAATAAAAGCTGCCGCCGGCGGCCCTTGGACGCCATTCCCGCACACTTAAAACCACCTTACAACCTCTATAAAGGTCAAGATGGCGTCCATCGTTGCTCAGCAGCTCGCCGCCGGGTACGTGATCCGCGCGATAATCTCTCGGCGCCTTTCGCGCGCATCCGTTGACGTCTTTGTCATCGGTTTTTGGGTAACACGCGCTGGGAGGGGTACTCGGCAGGGCCTGGCCCTGCGCTGATCTCTCGAGCGATCGGGAAATAATCGACGATAAGTCGTCTCGCGATGCAACCCAGCGCGTGCCATGTTCGATCCGTCCGAACACGCGTCGTTCGCGGCTCGTTCCGAAGCCCTCGACCGCCGAACGTCTCGCTCACCTTCCCCTCCCCGCATCCTCACCCACGAAAACTGCAGGCTCACCCAGAAGTCCCGCACCGTCCGCCCCCGCGGCGTTGCCTCCAAGGCCCGCGCCTCCGTGCGCGTCGGTGCGGTCGCCGCGGCCCGCCCCACCTGGCTTCCCGGCACTCCCGCGCCCGCTCACCTCGACGGCACCCTCCCCTGCGACTACGGTTTCGATCCCCTCAACCTTGGCGCGGACCCCGAGAACCTCAAGTGGTTCGTCCAGGCTGAGCTCATGCACTGCCGCTGGGCGATGCTCGGCCTCGCCGGCATGGTCGGCCCCGAGCTCCTCACCAAGATTGGCATGGCCGACCTCCCCAACTGGATCGATGCCGGCAAGTGGGACGGCTACTGGCTCGGCGCCGGTCCCCTGTTCTTCGTGCAGATGGCCATGATGAACTGGGCCGAGGTCCGCCGCTGGCAGGACATGAAGGCCCCCGGCACCATGAACGAGGATCCCCTCACCGGTGCCAACAAGGGCGACACCAACACCGACGTCGGCTACCCTAAGGGCCTCTTCGACCCCATGGGCTACGCCAAGGACCCCAAGAAGGCTGAGGAGCTCAAGCGCAAGGAGATCGCTAACGGCCGCCTCGCCATGGTTGCCATCGTGGGTTGCTTCGCGCAGGCCATCTCCACCGGCACCGGTCCCGTCGACAACCTCTTCACCCACCTCGCCGACCCCGGCCACAACAACATCTTCGGTTAAATTCATAACTTGGGAGTGCTTTGTGTTGGGAGAAGAAAAATGAAGATGAAGAGGCAGAGTACGGAGGATGTGAATACCGTTTAGAGTGCTGTAGAGCTGGTTAATAACTGAAACCGGAAGAAAACAAACGCTATCATCACAACTCGTCGTCGTCGAAATCCTTGACGATCTCCATCGGCTTGCTGTTCATGGCCTCTTCCGACATGTCCACCCCGTGACACGCGCCCTTCGGCCGCCCGCAGATGAACTCCACCAGGTTCTCGTCGCCCCTCCACAACGCCGTCTCGATGTCCTCCTCGTGCCTGTCCATGATGGTCCGGCACCCCTTTTGCATCTGAGGCGGAGGATACGCGTACGTGCGAAAGTTGTACATGTCCTCGCAGATCGCCTCCATCGCGTCCGTCACCGCGTATTCCCTGCCCTGCTTCTTGGCGGTCTTGTCCACCATGGTACGCAACTCCGTCAGCGTCGCTCTGCACGACTCGCACAACACCTGGGGAACCTCTTTCTTGGCCTCAGCGGTGGACGCGAGAGCCAGTAACAGCGCGAACACCGCCGCGAGGACATGCCGAACCGCCCGAATCGCGACCATCGGTTTAGGGTTGTGACGCGGTTTAGGGCTGTCACCGCGTTGTGACGTGGGAAATCTTCGCTGACGGGCGAGAGGAAACTTTTTGAACGGGAGCCCGGAGCACTGGACCACACCGACCGGTGCTCAGCCGAACCCGGAGACCAGACATCGAGTCGGAACCATGACGACCGCTGATGCCGGTGCGTGCGCGAACCCCCGTGGACACGAGCTTTCCCCAACCTTACCTCAAGCCGAGCCCAACCCGTCAAGACCCGAATTAGGCATCATCGAAGCCCCCTCCGCGACGACCCGAGCGAGAGCCGCGCTGACACCATCCCCGGTTCTCAACCCGCAGTGGATCCTAACCCGGCGGATGAGACGCAGGAGAAGCCCGTGGACGCGGAGCCCGCGCCCGAGGCCGAGGCCGATGCGGAACCCGCGCCCGAAGACGCCGAGGGAGAGGAGGCGCCCGAAGGCGTCGCCGAGGGAGAGGAGCCCGAAGCCACCCGAGGCGACGACGCGCCGGAGCCCGAGCCGGAGGCCGTGGATGTCGCGCCCGTCGACATCTTTGACGCGGCCGCGCGAGGGGACCTCGCCGCGATCGACCGCGCGATCCTCGCTGAGGGGGTTGACGTCGACCTTCCCCATCCGGAGTCTGGCGCGACGCCGCTCATCGTCGCCGCCGCGGAGCGGGCCGGCGTCGAGGCGACGACCCTCCTGTTGGACCGCGGCGCCGATCCCAACGCCAAGAAGACGAACGGCGACACGGCGCTGCACTGGGCGTGCTACCACGGCGACGGGGACGTCGCGTCCGTCCTCCTGAACGCGGGCGCCGACGTGAACGCGCTCGGCGACTTACGTAACTCGCCGCTGCACATGGCGGCCACGGGGAGCCACGAGCCGCTGTGCGCCGAGCTTCTCGCGCGGGGTGCGAACGCTGACGCCAAGAATGAGTTCCAGGTCGTTCCGTCGTCGACGGCGCGCGGTGAGGAGTGCGTGGCGACGCTCAAAACGTGCGAGGCGACGGAGGAGGACGACCCTGGTTGCGAGACGGATCGCAAGAGCGCCGCGCGTGCCGTTCTGCGCAGGAGGCTCGCGGCCGCGCGACAAGAGGTGAAGACGTCGTCGGCGAGGGCCGCGCGGGAGGAACGCGCGGCGTGGGAGGCTGCCAAGGAGTTGGACGTGACCAAGCGTAAGAAGCGTTTCGACGAGGAGGAGGAGCTGCGGGTCGCCGAGATCGGCCGCCTCAGGAAGGAGCTCGCCGAGGTGACCCAGGAACTGAGCGACATGAAGGTGGCGTGGGATGAGCGCGACAAGAGGGACGAGGAAGAGAGGCTGGCGAGGGAAGCGGCGGCGGCGGCGGCGGCGGCGAAGGACCCGAAGGGCGGGAAGAAGAAATGAGAAAGTTATTTATGGTTTGACGATCGTGAAACCTGACTGCGACGTTGTCTCGTCATTTCCCGGAATTACCCATTTTTTTGTCATGCAGCAAACTGTTGGATGAAAACAGAGGAAAAAATCGCCCAAAATAAAATGGCGTGCGTGATGACTCACCTCTCGGGAAGCGAAGGGTCGCAGCCAGCCAGCCTGATCACGACACAGATTAGGGCGCGAAACGAGCGATTGCAGCAGCGAACAACGACTTTTGTCACGCGTTCTCCCGCTCATCCCTCGCCCGTGGACCTCGAAGCGCCATCTCGAGGCTTGCATGTCAGAATGTCGACCCTGTTGGTGAACCAGGGGCCGATCAGCGCCGCGCCGGCGGGTGCGGCGCGCACTCGCGGCCGGTTTGAAAAAGATGTGACTCACCCGCGGCGTGGAGCGCGTGCCTCGACGCGTTCACGCTCGGCCGCCGTGAAGACGCACCTGTCGAGCGCCTTTCAGAGGGCCAACGACCACGATGTGGCCGTCGGGCACGGAGAGGTGCGCTGGAGGCGGCTGGCGCAGAGGCCGTCGCGCCGCGTTCTGCGCCGCGCCGACGCCGCCGTGCCGGGCCCGACCGCGCCGGAGATCACCGTGTCCCCGTCCCAGCTGGGGTGGAACACCGCCATGAGCGCCTCGACATTAATCCAACTGGGCGTCTGCGCCGCGACCATGGTTGCCGAGCCTGTTCTCGGCTCCATCGACACCTTCTGGGTCGCCGCCCTCGGCACCACCGAGCTCTCCGCGCTCGGGCCCAACACCACCCTCTACGGCTGCGTCATCGCAGTGATCGTCGCGTACGGCTTCGGCACGGCCGCGACGCGCAAGATCGCCGTCGCCCTCGAGCTGGACGAGGCACACAGACTCTCGGGTACCCTTAAACCCGGTGAGAAGACCACGGCGGGTGGCACGCTCATCGCCGTCGTGGGAACCACCGTCGCCTTCGGCTTGGCGTGCGGTTTGCTTGTCGCAGCCTTTCCCACCTTGATCGTCAACCTGATTGGAGCCCCGGAGAGCGTGGTGGCGCCCGCGGCTAATTACATGCAACTGCGCGCGATCGGCGTGCCCGCGGTGGGCATGGTCGTCGCACTTGGTGGCGGTTTCCAGGCGGCGAGGGATGCAAAAACGCCGTTCATCGCGGTCATGCTCTCGGGCATCGTCAACCTGATTTTTGACCCTCTGCTCATGTTCACATTTGGCCTGGGCATTAAGGGCGCGGCGCTGGCGACCGTCACCGCGCAGTACGCGAGTGCGATTCTCATGGCGTATCAGGCGTTCTTTGGGAAGAAGCGAGCCATGTTTTTCGGTTCCGAGACCGGGTCCGTGACGGCGAAAGAAATCGACATTCAGGAAGAGCCGAAGGAGCCGGTTCAGTTTGTGGAACCCATGGCGTACAACTTCAACAAGAAGGTGGCGATGGAGTACACGAAGGAGACCGGGTCATACATGGGCAGGGTCGCGAACGTCGTGGTTGTTTGGGCCCTAACGGGTTCCCTCGCCGCGAGGCTCGGGGTGTTTGAGGGCGCGGCGCACGTCTTGCTCTTCCAGCTGCTCAGCATCTTGTCCATCTCGGCGGGCGCGCTCACCACCGTCTGCAACGCTCTCTGCGCCAGGCTCTTCGTATCCGTCGGCGACGAGGCTGCGTCGGCGGCGGGCAAGGCGCTCACCATCCTCGGAGGGGTTATTTTCTCCTCCATCTCCGCCCTCTTCTGGGTGTTCAGGAAGGAGCTCCTCTTCGCGTACACCCCGGATCCCATGGTGGTCGAAACCGCGCTGGCTCCTTATTTTCTCCTGATTGCATCCGTGGCGCAGTACTGGTACAAGACCCTCGAGGGTGGCCTGATCGGGCGAGGAGATGCGAACGCGGTGAACTTCATCTTCTTAATCGGGGGCGCGGCGGCGCTCGTGGCGCTCTTGGTGGCGAATCAGAGCGCCACGGGCATCACGCTGATGGGAATCTGGTGGTCCGTCGTTTGGTATTACTCTGCGCTCACAGTGGGTTGTACGTTCCGGTGGTGGCAGTTGAGTAGACTGCGAAAGAGCATGCCCCCGACCGTGGCGTAATGGGGGATTTCGGGACAGGACGGCGGTAGTCAACGCGCTCGGACTTCACGAGCGGTTGACTTGCACGACTTGCCCAAAAACTATTTTTTTTTGAACCTTTCGGAGGCTTCTGGGTTACCCGGGTGCACTGCTTGAGGGGGCGCCGCACGACGTGATGAAGATATAACACTTACTACGATGACGTGAAAGCACGTGTTGATATAAAAGATTGATGGTCTACTGGTATGTTGAAAGAATGCGTGAATGATTGGTTATTCCTGTTCGTTATCTGCTGAGCTCAACGTTTCCTCTTCTTGTCCTTCGAGTTGGACGGGGGAGGAGGCTTGGCAGGAGGAGCTGTGGTGGCGGGAGCCTTGGCAACCCCCGCCTTATCGATGTCGATGTCGCCTCCGTTCTGCTTGAGCTTGAGACACTTCGAGTGCGCCTTCTCGGTGCCGCATCCACCCTTCTTGGCGCGGGCGCACACCTCGCACCTGACGGACTGCCCGGGAGCCCTGGGCTTGGGCGGGGGCTTGGGCTTCTTTGCCTCCTCCTCAGCCTTTGCCTTTGCCTCGGCCTCGGCGCGCGCCTGCTCCTCGGCCTCCTTTGCCTTTCGCTCAGCCTCAGCCTTAGCCTTGGCCTCAGCCTCCCTCTTCTGCTTTGCGAGCTTGGGGTTCCTCCTCATCTCCCGCTCCTCTGCTTCGCGCCTTTTCTTCTCCTCCCTGTCCCGAATCTCCTTCTCGATGACGCAGTCGTTGCAGCGCACGTACTCGAACGACTTCGGCAGGTAGAACCCGAGAGCTTCCCATTCAGGGTTGCCCTCGACGGCGTCGAAAGGGGTTTCGCCGTTGCACTCGGCGCAGAACACGGTTGGGCAGTCCACACATCGGAACAGCAAACCGCCGGCCTCGCTCGCCGTGCGGTTGCAGCTCTTGCAGTGGTGCTGGGGGCATTGCCAACCCATCCTGGGGCGGGTCACGAGCCTGGCGCAGCCGAGAGACATGGTCCTCGGGCAGTTGCGGCATCGGAGGCGCTCGGCGGCGATATCCGGTGCGAGAAACGCGGGAGGGGGCTTTTTGCACCCGCCCTCCTCGTCGCCCTTGCACTCGCAGCAAACAGTCTCGTGTCGCGACGCCTTGTCAGCCGCTCGGAGTCGAGCAGACTCGCGAGCCGCAGCCGCTCGGCGTTCGCGGTCCTCAGCCTCGCGCGCCTCCTGAAGCGACGCCCTGGACACGGCCTGCATACCGAGGCCGAATCCGGCGTCGACCATTTCGACGGTGGACACGCGGTTGCGGCGCGTGTCTCCGAGCTGCTCCACCCAGAGATCGGCAATGTCCTTCTTGTTACTCTTGGCGGCACTGGACGTGTAGTCCATGCCCTCCCACTGGTAGTGCCCCTTCTTGCCGGTGCTCTGCGCCGCCCTGGCGAGCGCCGCGGCACCCTCCGCCTGCGCATCTTCTGTGGATTTGGCAGGTGTCTTGGCTGGGGTCTTGGAAGAGCGGGTCGTCTTCCTCTCAGGAGGACCGGGGAGGTCAGCCGCGTTGGCTCCAGCCATGATGATCTCGCGAAGCTCTGCGAAGGAAAGCTTCGCGGCGGCGGCGGGATCCTCTCCCGCAGCAGCGGCGGCGGCATCGAGAGCCTCGACGTCGGCACCAGCCTCGAGGCCCGCGAGCACCGCCGCGGCGAGTCCAGCCTTGCGGGCAGCCACCGCGAGGATGCCCTCCTCGACAGAGTTGGCGTGGCACATGCGAATAACCGTCACCGGTCGCTTCTGCCCGAGGCGGTGCGCGCGATCCTGAGCCTGCTGATCGTAGGTCGGGTTCCAGTCGGGATCCGCCAAGATGACGGTGTCCGCGGACTGCAAGTTGATACCGAGACCACCCGCGCGCGTGGAGCAGAGGTAGACGAAATGCCTGCCATCCGGCTTGTTGAAGAGGGCAGTCTCATACCTGCGCCTCGCGAGGGAGGTGCTACCGTCGAGACGGAGGTGTGCGTGGCCGCGAGCCTCGCAGAACTCCTCGAGCATGTCGAGCATCATGGTAAACTGGGAGAAGATGAGAACCTTGTGACCACCCGCGCGCATGCGGGGGAGCATCTCGTCGAGCGCCTTGAGCTTGCCAGACGCCTCGATGAGCGCCTCGACGCGGTTGCCGCCGCTCGCGCCGATGATGGCCCTGGCGGCGTCGTCTCCGAAGATGAACGGGTGGCAACACACCTTCCTGAGCTGCATGAGGAGATTACTCAGCTTGGTGAACTCCTGACTACCGACCTTGGCCTCCTCCTCCGCCGCCTCGGCGATGCACATGCCCTTGTCGAGCGCACCCTTCTCGGAGGTGGCGTTGGTCGACGCGAGCTTTCCAAACAGACCCGTCTCACCCTCGAGTAGGGTCTTGTACCACTGCCTCTGCGCATCGGAGAGGGGCACCCTGACGACCGTTTCGGTCTTCGGGGGCAGATCCTTGGCGAGCACCGCGGCCTTGGTGCGGCGGAGCATGAGGGGCTGCAAAAGAGCTCGCGCGGCGGACACCGCGCTGTCATCCCCAAAGGCGGCGTCGGCGTCAACCTCCATCTTCTCCGCGCCGGCAGCCTCGAGGACATCCTGGAAGAGGACAGAGACGAGGGCGCGGAGCTCGTGGAGGTTGTTCTGAAGGGGCGTACCGGTGAGCAGGAGGCTCGCGGTGGTGCGGATGCGGCGAACCGCCTGAGAGACGAGTGAGCTGTCGTTCTTGACCCTCTGCGCCTCGTCGAGCACCATGTACCTGAAGTGAAACCTGTTGGCGAGCATGCTCTGCTCAGCGGTGAGCATCTCGTAGGTGGTGACGAGCACGTCGAAGGTGCCCTGCACGAGCACCTCCTGCTTGAGCCTGTTACGCTCAGCCTCGGGGCCGTGGAACGCAACCGCCCTGAGCGACGGGCACCAACGCTTTGACTCCGTCACCCAGGTGGGCAGCACGGAAAGTGGGCACACCACGAGGTGCGGGCCGGATTCTCCCTTGGCATCGCGCAGATACTGAAGGAATGACAAGACCTGAAGCGTCTTGCCCAGACCCATGTCGTCTCCGAGGATACCGCCTCCGGCGCCGGATGCATGCTGTGCGGCGAGCCATGCGACACCCTCCCGCTGGTACTGCCTCAGTCCCTCGTTGAGGTGCGAACCCTTCTTGGCGTCGCCTTGGGCCTTCTTCCTCGCGGCCTCCATCTCCTGCTCCACCTCCTTTTCGCCCTCGTCGTCGGTCATCTTGGCGATTCGCTCCTGCTCCTTCTCGGGAACTTTGGCGCGGGTCATGACGCGCCTGCAGAACGCACCCGATCGCTTGTGCATGTCGACGCGCCTAGCCTGATCCGTGGGCTGGGGCAGGAAGGGCACAAATCGGTGCCACAGCCTCGCGACGAATTTGGCCTTGCGCAGCTCCACCTTGGCACCCTCGGACTTCATGGCGGCGTTCATGGCCATGCGCTCCTCGTTGTCCATCGCGTCGTAGGTGCGGCCACCGCCGATGTCGGCGAGGCCGATTGACGACGGCGCCTGGACCATGCCTGCGAGGTTGCCGGAACTGGCGCCCATGCCGACGGGGGGCTGCATACCCGCAGCCTTGTAACGCCTCTGCGCAAACGCCGGGGCGGAGTGCTCGGCGCAGAAGAAGATTGGGGGGGAGTGCATGTCCTCCTTATCCGGGTAGAGGCGCACCAGGCCCGCGGCTCGGGCGCAGAGCGGGTGGAATCCCTGGAAGCAGTTCTTCATGCTGCACTGCACGCACCCTCCGGGGAGGTTGCACAGGCCGCAATTGAGGATCATGCGCGAGTTCTTCACCCTGTGCATGTCAATCACGGGCGCGCAGGTGGTGCTCGGGGTGACAATCACCTCGCCGAGCGAGGCGGCGCAGCAGAGGTGCGCATGGGTGCCGTCCGCGCCCCAAGCGGTGTTCCACCTGCTTGGAGGCTGCACCCTGCTCAGCACGCCGCCGGGCACGGGGCAGAGCGAGCACATGCCCGCGTCGTCGGGCCTACCCTTGCCAACCTTGATGCCGTCGATGCATCCCTGGCAGAACCATTCGCCCTCGGGCACCTCAGAGAGCCCGTAGCAGGAGAGGTGCACCTGAACGTCGCAGCCGTCGCACATGACGATACAGTCGTTCTCGATGTTCCAGAAATCCGGGTCCGCCTCGCCGCAGATGTGGCATAGGTCGTGCTCTGCGGCTGCCCACAGGGTGGCGCGCTGGCCCTCGGGTCCTCCCGCGGCGCGTGTCTTTTCGCTCGCCTCCTTGACCCTGCGCACGCGCTCCCTTGCCCGCGCCTTGACGGCTTCGTCGTCCTGGGTCTCTCCATCTTCTTTGGTGAGGATGTCGTACATCTCGTCGTAGTTGATGGTGATGATTTCGGGGAGCGCGATGGGCGCCCTCCTGCGGCTGGGCATGGGACCCGCCATGGTGCGGCCAGCCCTGAGCGCCTTTTCGAATGCGTCCATCTCCTCCCTGGTCAGCTTCACCCCGTGCTCGTTCCAGACGTGCTTCTCCATGGATCGAAGGTACTTGAACGAGCGCTTGTCGCAGTGCGGGCAGGGGACGGCCACCTTATCTGCGGGCGCGATCGGTCCACCGTTCAGGATGGCCTCGTACTCCTGCTTCATCTTCTCGACTTCCGACGCGGACCAGCACACCTCGTTGTTCCCGGCAGCCTCGCGGAGATCCAGCTCCTCGATCTCGCCCTCTCCCTCCTCGTCCTTCTCGTCCTCTTCGTCCCCGGCACCCTCGCCGTCCTTCTTATCCTCCGCCTTAGCCGGTTCCTCGGTCGCGTCGGTCATCTTCACGTCCTCGGGCTCGCTCGGCGGGCGTACAGCGTTCGGATCTGGGTCGGCCGCATCCGACTTTTTCTCGCCCTCCTCCTTGGGAGCGTCGCCGCCGTCCTGCTTCTCCTTGGGCTCGTAGTAGAGGGTGGCCATGCCGGTGACAGGGTTCAGGTTGATCACCTTCGCCTTCCACCAGGTGCCATCCTCCGGCCAGAGGACGTCGATGCATCGCCCCACTAGCGCCGGGTTAACGGCGTCCTGAGGGGTCAGCATCTTGCGTCCGTCCTTCTCGCCCTCACTGGGAGTTCCAGGGGCTGGGGCCACGGTGTCGTCTCCGTCGCCGGATCCGCCGTTGACCGTATCCGGGGCGCGATCTCCCTCGATCTCGTCGGGCGAGTCCGGCTTTCCTTCGGATTTCATCGCTGTTTCGTCGGCAACCCCCTGTTCGGCCCTCGGGGGATCGGGAACCGCGGCGGCGGCGGGCGCCACCTCGGCCTTTGGCTGCGCGGCGAGGTCTCCGTTGGCATCTGGCTTGGCAGCCTGGTCAATGGCGGCGGGCTCGGGGGGCGTCGCGACGACCGCCCCGTTCGCCTCGTCCTGGCCGCCGGTGACCGATTGCCACGCCTGCTTGAAAAATCCGGACATCCCTTCGCTGCTCACGTGCCCGCGCTCGTCCGCGCGCGCCTGCAGGTGAAACTTTCGCGCAAGCAGCGGCGGGGGTCGCTGCACCACGGGACGTTCAAAAGGGCGTGAGGGAAGGCCGGGGGACGGCCAAGTTTTTTTTTGGCATTTTCCTGACTGGACCTTCATACGAGACACAAAATCAAAGGTCATCCCAAGAATCACCGTCTGTTTGGTCTCGATCTCCCCTCGCTGCTTCGTTCGACGAAAAGCGAAGGCGCTCGTGGTGTGAGGTGCTGAGGTCGTTACACAC
>MDTE01066550.1_pt1 | contig 20178 bp, 22 predicted proteins | sample 811231 | NCBI WGS metagenome assembly MDTE01 (sample SAMN05326651, study PRJNA326480) | marine metagenome | isolation source: seawater | place: Indian Ocean: Red Sea | collected 2010 | reverse complement strand
TTCATTAGTTGCTAATTTAGGTTACGAAAAAAAGATTACAGATAATGGAAAATTTACTGCTGGTATTTCTGCAAAAAATACTAATCAGGATGTTAAAAGCTTAAGTGGAAATTTAGGATTTAAACTAAATTTCTAATTTATATCCACATACAACCTAAAAGAGTCTTAAGATTATGGGTCGAATCAATTACTATTAATTCAAGGGCAGCGGAGGGAGACTGAAGCTGCCTTTGCCTTTTATGGTCTTTTAATTCCTATCACTTTCAATTTAGCAGTCTTTTTAATTCTTTTAATAGTTTCATCTATTCCCATAATAACTGTCTTTTTCATTGGGCCGTAAGCATGTATTAGTTTTTTATTAGAAAGAGCCAGGGCCACATGACCTTTCCAATAAATAATGTCATTTTTCTTAATTTTTTTTAGTTTTACATTTTTTTTAAAAAACTTTACTTGATCTTTCGCATCCCGAGGACAAAATTTATTATTAAAATTAAAAAATATTTGAATTAAGGCTGAGCAATCTATTCCTTTAAAAGACTTACCGCCCCACTTATATTTTATATTTTTAAAAATAGATATTTTTCTAAAAGTATCTTTCTCTATATAAGAAATAGGTTTTACATCATTTTTACTTATCCATCCCTTTGAAAATTTTAAAAAATTTTTTTTATTTTCAATGACTTTTATTTTTGAACCAAATGAAATTTGATCTATTTTTCTAGTTTTATTAGGAAGTTTAAATATTTTAGACTTAAGCAAATTAACTTTATGGGTAGGTTTCAAATAATTAGAGAATTTTCTATTTTTGATAAAGCCTTTGTAGCCATCTTCTTTGATCCTAATCTTTAACCACTCCTTACCTCTTTCGGATATTGAAAAACTATCTCCATAAATCATTTGAGTTACAACTTCAGATTTTATCGAAGGTTTTCTATGAAGATTTGTAACCGTAAATATATTTGTAAAATACTTAGTCATTAAATTTAAGTTTATCTTTAATTATATAAAGAAATATTAGAGACGGTATCACCATAACTGCTGTAATTATAAAGAAAATGCCCCAATCACCATTTAACCAATCAACCAAAGCTCCAGAAGATGCAGCTAGAGAAGTTCTTCCTGCTGTACCAATAGATGAAAGAAGCGCATATTGAGTTGCAGTATAAGTCCTATCTACAAGCATAGAAATAAAAGCCACAAATGCTACCGTTGCAAAAGCTGCAGCCATATCATCAAATATTACAGCAATAGCAAATAATAATTCAGACTTTCCTGACCAAGCAAGTAATGAAAATAATAAATTTGTGGAAGCCATCAATAATCCAGATACAAACATTGCTTTTATAACTCCGGTACGAATTGCGAATAATCCACCAATTAACGTAAATATTACTGTGGTGACCCAACCAAGACCTTTAGAATATAAGGCGATGTCTGATTTGGTAAATCCTATTTCTTTGTAAAAGATTACGGACATTCTACCCAAGAATGCTTCACCTATCTTGAATAAAAAAACAAACCCTAAAATCGCTAAAGCTATATTAAAGCCATTTTTTTTAAAGAAACTTATTACTGGACCAATTATAGTTCCTGTTAACCAAACAACTATTTTTGCAAGGATATTAGATGCACCTAATTTACCCTCGAGCATTTTATCAGTTTGTTTTTGGTTTTGAGTTCTGTCTACTGGTTGAGGCTCATTTATAAACATTAGACCTATGTTGCAGCCTATTATAAGTATTCCTAAAACTAAAAATGTTATTTGCCAGTAATTTTCTAAACCAGCCAGCTGAAAAAACTCAGCTGTATTTAAAGCCACAACGCCACCTAATTTATAACCAGTCCACCAACCAACAACTGCCATTGCTGCACCTGCTTGCATTGATTTTCCCTCATCTTCACCAATTTGTTCTATCCTTAAAGCATCAATAGTAATATCTTGAGTTGCAGAGGCAATAGCAATTACAAGACCAATACCTATAACTAATGATAAATTTGCAGTAGGACTTATCAAACTCCAGCTAATTAAACAGATTAAGATTATAGTTTGCATAGATATGATCCATCCGCGTCTATGTCCGACTTTATTAGTAAGCCAAGGAATTTTGATTCTATCTATGATTGGTGCCCATAGATAATTAAAGGCATATACGGCGAATATCAAACCAGCCCAACCAATTATACTTCTGCTTAAACCGTCTTCTTTTAACCAAAGACTTAAACTACTTCCAATAATTACCCACGGAAAACCACTGATTGCACCTAATAACAAAATTTTAATCATTCTTTGATCAAAATAAACTTTGAAAGAATCAGATAATGATTGTTTTTTATAAATTCTCATAATTTAATTTCTCCAAAAAGATGGAAAAAATAAAACTAAAACTGCAAAAAGTTCTAACCTTCCTAATAACATCCCCGCTGATAAAATCCATTTAGCAACATCTGGTATTTGTTTATAATTTCCATTTGGCCCAATAACATCACCTAAGCCAGGACCAACATTTGAAATTGAGCTTGCAGCTCCTGAGATTGAAGTAATAAAATCTAATCCACTAATTGATAGTAACATCGCAATTAGAAGAAAGATAAATAAAAAAGTGAAAATAAAAATTATTACAGAATTAATAAAATTATCTGAGATTTTTTGATTATTATATTTTGTTATAATCACAGAATTTGGTGAAATCAGTTTTTTAATTTGATTTTTTAGAAATATAAGTAGCATCTGCAGTCTAAAAATTTTTATTCCACATGCAGTAGACCCTGCACAACCTCCTATAAACATTAAAAGTAAGAAAAAAATTAAAGAAAATTTTCCCCATAAACCAAAGTCGTCTGTAACGTATCCGGTTCCAGATAGAATTGAAATTACATTAAAGGATGAAATTCTTATTTTATCAAAAAAACTACTTTCATAATTAATTAATAAAAGATAAAGAAACATAACAACTATCGAAATTGCAAGTAAGTAAATTAAACCTTTAATTTGAACGTCTTGGAAAAAAATTTTTTTATTTCCTCTAGCGAATTTTAAGTAAGATATAAAGGGTATACTGCCGAGAATTATAAAAATACTAGCTACAATTTCAATATTTGAGCTTTTAAAAAAACCAATAGAGTCATTATGAGTTGAAAAACCACCAGTAGCGATTGTTGTCATAGCGTGGCTCACGCTATCAAATACTGTCATGCCAAATACCCAATAAAATAAACCACAAAAAAACGTAAGAACTATATAGGTTGAAATAATTATAGCTGCCACCTCAATTGTACGAGGTAAAATCTTTTCTGTACTGTCTGGGCCCTCCATTCTAAATAATTGCATTCCACCAACTTTAAGTAATGGAAGAATGGTAATCGCCATTACTACTATTCCTATCCCACCTAACCACTGCATTATCGCTCTCCAAAGAAGAATGCTTTTTGGACTATTATCTAAATCAGAAATTATTGTAGCTCCAGTTGTAGTAATTCCAGACATACTCTCAAAAAATGCTTCACTGAAACTAAAGTTTTGTGTAGAGAGCAGAAATGGTAAACTACCAAAAGTGGCTACCATTAACCAGGCCAAAGAGGAAAATAAAAATGTCTGCCTTAAATTTAATTTAAATTCTTTTTCTAAATTAGCTAAAATAAACAAAACTCCAATAAAAATTGTGACAAATGATGCAGAAATGAAACTATGACTTCCTTCATCAAAGATTATTTGAAGAGCATAGGGCGCTAACATAGATATGCCTAAAACAATTAATAATACACCAATTAAAAAAAATACTGTTTTGTTTGTAGCCATTAAAATTAAGATTATTTAAATAGTTCTAAAATTCAACTTATTAAAGTGCAATTATATCTGTATTTTGAGCATAAAATTTAATAAACCATACTAATGCTTGATAACAATTTGATTCAGTCTACTTCCTCCTGGCCTTTTGTCGAGGTTAGAAAACTTTTAAAAGAAAGAAAAGAAATTATCAAAAAAAAGAAAAAGATAACTTTTCAAACTGGATATGGTCCAAGTGGGCTGCCCCATATAGGAACTTTTGGAGAAGTAGCTAGAACTACTATGATGATAAATGCTTTAAATCACATAGAAAAAATTGATCACGAACTAATTACTTTTTCTGACGACATGGACGGTTTAAGAAAAGTTCCTGAAAATATCCCAAACGATAAAGTTTTAAAAGAAAATCTTGGCAAACCTTTAACCAATATTCCTGATCCATTTAAAAAATTTAACAGTTTCGGTGAACATAACAATGAAATGCTTAAGGAATTTCTAAATAAATTTAAATTTAAATTTATTTTTAAAAGTTCGACATATAATTACAAAAAAGGAAACTTTAACAATTCGTTGATGAGAGTTTTAGAAAAATATGAGGATGTAATGAACATTATTTTGCCAACTCTAAGAGAGGAGCGAAGAAAAACATATTGTCCATTTTTACCTATTTGTCCAAAAACAGGAAAAGTATTAGAAATACCATTGCTGGAAATGAATAAAAAAAATGGAAAAGTAATATTTGACCATAATGGAGAAAAAATAGAAAAAAGTATATTAGATGGAAACTGTAAATTACAATGGAAGGTTGATTGGGCAATGAGATGGTTTACATTTGACGTTGATTTTGAAATGTATGGAAAAGACTTAACTGAAAGCGCCATCTTATCAAATAAAATTTGTAAAACATTAGGAAAAAAACCGCCAAATGGTTTTGCGTATGAACTTTTTTTAGATGAAAAAGGAGAAAAAATATCAAAGTCAAAAGGAAACGGAATTTCTATTGAACAATGGTTAAGATATGCTTCCCCAGAAAGCTTGTCTTTATATATGTATCCAAACCCAAAAAGAGCAAAAAAACTTTACGCTGAAGTTGTACCTAAAACAGTTGACGAATATTTAAATAGTATTGAAAAATATTCTAATCAAAAAGAAAGAGATCAAATTTTAAATCCAGTTTGGCATGTACATAATGGAAAGCCACCTTCAGAAAAAATTGTTATGCCATTTTCTATGTTATTAAATTTAGTTGGATCTAGTAATGCAGACAACAAAGATGTTCTTTGGAAGTTTATAAATAGGTTTCATAAAGAGATAAAACCTAAAGACTATCCAATTTTAGACGGATTGACAGAATTTGCTATAAATTATTTCAAAGATAAAGTTGAACCCAATAAAAAGTTTAAGAGACCATCTCCTGATGAAAAAGAGGCTCTAGAAAATCTTGTTAAAAAGTTTACTGAAATTAAAGGAAGTTTAAATCCCGAAGAAATACAAACTATAATTTACACAACGGGAAAAGAAAATGGTTATGAAAAAAATCTTAGAGATTGGTTTAAATTAATTTATGAAGTTATTTTTGGAGAGGAAAATGGTCCAAGGATGGGCTATTTTGTCAGTTTTTTTGGATTAAGAGAGACAATTGAGCTAATGAGAGATAAAATAAAAAATTAATGTTTGCATTATTAAGGCCTTATATTTTTTCGCTAGAACCGGAAGTTGCACATGATTTGGCTATAAAATCACTAAAAGCCAACATTATTCCAAAAAGTTTTTTCATTGTTGACAATGAGGAAATGCTCGAGACCAATCTTTTTGGTAAAAAAATTTCAAATCCCATAGGTTTAGCTGCAGGCTTTGATAAAAGCGCAGAGGTCTACAATCCACTATTTAAATTTGGATTTGGTTTTATTGAGGTAGGAACTGTTACTCCTAAACAACAATTAGGTAATCCTAAACCAAGAATTTTTAGACTTGAAAAAGACCAGGCTCTTATTAATAGACTTGGATTTAATAATCATGGTTCGGAAACTGTTGCAAAGAGAATTTCAAATAATCTTCCTAACGGTTTTTTAGGTATTAATATAGGACCTAACAAAGAGACAAAAAATAAAGAAGAAGATTATGATACATGTTTATCTAGATTGGCTATGCACGCTAGCTATGTTACAATAAATATTTCGTCACCAAATACTGAAGGTTTAAGGGATTTTCACGACGAAGAAGAAATGAAAAAACTTTTGTCCAGATTAAGCAAAGTAGTTAAAGAAAAAAAAATTAGCTGTCCTTTAGCAATTAAAATCTCACCAGATATAAACGATAATGGGGTTGGAAAAATTGTAGAAATAGCTAACAGATATAACATTCAGGGTATTGTTGTTTCAAACACTACCGATAGTAATCGAGAAAATCTCTATGATATAAAAAAAAATGAAGTAGGGGGGTTGTCCGGTCAACCGCTTAAAGATATATCTACAAAGTTAATAAAAAAATTTTACTCTGAGACTAAGGGCAAAATCAAAATTATCGGTGTTGGAGGTGTTGACTCTGGAGAAAGTGCTTTTGAGAAAATTACTTCAGGGGCTGATGCTGTACAATTATATACTAGTATGGTTTACAAGGGTCCAGGTATTGTAAAAGAAATAAAAAAAGACCTAATATCAATCTTAAAAAAAGAAAATATTAAAAATATAAGTGAGGCAGTCGGAATTAATGCTTGACCCTAATGTACGCAAGAATTATATATCTCCAGGAAAAAAATTATGTCTAAAAGATGTGAATTAACAGGCGTGTCACCTTTAAAAGGGAACAACGTAAGTCATGCAAAAAATAAGACAAAGAGAAGATTTTTGCCAAACTTAAAAAAAGTTACTTTTAGAAGTGACATTTTAAAAAAAAATATAAAGTTAACCGTAGCAAACGCTGCACTTAGAACAGTAGATTATAAAGGTGGATTAGACAAATTTTTAAAATCTGCAAAAAAAACTAACCTATCGAAAAAAGTTAAAAAAATTAAAGCTTCTATTTCAGTAAAAATATAAATGAACTTATACTATAAACTCTCAATTTTAATGGGAATAGTAGTTGTGATGTCTAATTACCTGGTTCAATTCCCGGTTCAATTTTTTGGTTTAGACGAAATTTTAACGTATGGAGCTTTTAGTTACCCGATTACATTTTTAATAACTGATTTAGCTAATCGTGCTTATGGCAAATTAGTTGCGAGAAAAGTTGTTTATTTTGGTTTCGTAATAGGAATATTACTTACATTATTTGTCTCTACAAATTTCAAAGATATTATTTCAATTAGAATTGCCATAGCTTCTGGTGTAGCTTTCTTTGTTGCGCAAAACTTAGATGTCCAGGTTTTTGACAGACTAAGAAAAAAAAGATGGTTTATTGCTCCGCTTACTTCATCCACATTAGGGTCACTTACTGATACTTTTTTATTTTTTTCAATCGCTTTTTACTTAACTGAGATACCATGGATTACATTAGCGATAGGAGATCTTTGTGTAAAATTATTCATAACAATAATTATGCTTATTCCATTTAAGCTTTTACTTCATAAAATCAAAGATTTTTCAGATGAACATATTACTGAAATGAAATCTTAATGGAGAGTTTTTTTCTTATCAACAAATAATTGCGTAAGCTGGTTAATCATAACATCCCCCAGATCTTGAACATCAGTAATTTTTACAGCTCTTTTATAGTATCTAGTAACGTCATGGCCAATTCCAATAGCCAACAATTCTACATTAGATTTTCCTTCAATCCATTTTACAGTTTTCTTTAAATTTGTTTCTAAGTAATCACTAGTATTTGTAGAGAGAGTAGAGTCATCTACTGGAGCCCCATCAGATATGACCATCAAAATTTTCCTATCTTCTTTTCTTCTATTCATTTTATTGAATGCCCATCTAAGAGCTTCACCATCAATATTTTCTTTCAATAAACCCTCCTTGAGCATTAGACCCATATTATTTTTTGCTTGTCTCCAAGGGGTATCAGCAGATTTATAAATTATGTGACGCAAATCGTTTAATCTTCCAGGTAAGCTTGGTTTTCCATTTTTCATCCATTTTTCTCTTGAGGATCCACCTTTCCAATGCTTAGTTGTAAATCCTAGTATTTCTACTTTTACCAAACACCTTTCCAATGTTCTTGAGAGAATGTCAGCACAAATTGAAGCAACCGAGATAGGTTTACCCCTCATAGAACCAGAATTATCTATAAGAATTGTTACAATAGTATCTTTAAATTCAATATCTTTTTCTTTTTTAAATGATAAAGAATTAAACGGATCCATAATGATTCTCGGAAGTTTTGATGTATCCAGTAACCCCTCTTCTAAATCAAAACTCCACGATCTATTTTGTCTAGCTAATAATTTTCTCTGCAGTTTATTAGCAAGTTTTGAAATAAAGCTTTTTAGCTGTAATAATTGTTGATCTAAATTCTTTCTTAACTTTATGAGTTCATCAAAATTTTCAAGGTCCTCAGCTTTAATAATTTCATCAAATTCTTCTGTGTAGGACTTATACTTTAAATCACCAAAATTTTGAGTTTTTCTCCTTTTTAAATCCTGCCTAGAACTATCCTCTGTCTCAAATTCTTCCTCATTTTTATCAGACTCTATTGTTTCATGTTCTAAATCAGGCACACCGCTTTCTATGGACATTTCATCGTTTTTTTCGACTTGCTCTTTTATTTTTTGTTCCTGAGTTTGACTTTTTGACTCTTTATTATCTTTATTATTTTCATCTTCTCTCACTTGATTTTCATCTAAATTTTCATCCAAATGCATGTCTGAAATAATCTGAGAAATAAGTGAATTGAATTTATCCTGATTTAAAATTAATTTATTTAAATTATTGATTTTATTTTTAAATTTATCATTTAGATCTTTTTTATATGTTTTTAATTTTTTATCTATATCCGAATGGCTTTTAAAATTTAAAAACTTTATTCTCAAATAATTTTCAAAAGACTCTATAATTTTCTCTTCGCTGCTTTTAATATCGATTTGAGAAATTCTCTTTTGATAAAAATTTTCAATATTTTTTTTAATCCCGTTAAAATAATTAGTTCCAATTTTTTCACATCTAATTTTTTCTGATATTTTATACAATTTTTTTGAGATATTTCCTTCAGGTTCATATTTTGCGTAAGTTTCTTTATTTGAAAATTTAAACATAAGAGATTTTGAGTCTGCAATAGCTCGTATTTCTTCAAAGTTTACTTTATTTCTATCGTTAGTTATATCAGGTAGATCAATTAAATCTTTTTCAGATCTTGGTATTTGATTTCCAAAAGATACACTAATCTTGTGGGAATTTGTTAAAGATCTGACTGTTGAATTTATTGCAGTTTTGAAATCTTCAAGCTTCTCTTTTTTTTTTTCCACTTTAAAATGAAACGTTAATTGAGGACTCAGGTAAGTCTTCACCAAAGCATCTTTGATAGTATTCTGATATAATCTTTTTTTCTAAATCGTCACACTTATTGAGAAATGTAATTTTAAAAGCATAACCGTTATCTTTAAAAATATCAGTATTCTCAGCCCAATGTAAAACAGTTCGTGGACTCATCACTGTAGATATATCTCCATTAACAAAACCTTTCCTAGTTAAATCTGCGACTTTAATCATATTAGAAAGCAATTCTTTTCCCTCCTTGGTATTAAAGTTTTTATTTTTTGCAAGAATTATTTCTAATTCTTTTTCAAAAGGAAGATAGTTTAGGGTAGAAACGATATTCCATCTATCCATTTGCCCTTGATTTATTTGTTGCGTTCCATGGTACAACCCTGTTGTGTCGCCTAAACCTACGGTATTAGTTGTAGCAAATATTCTAAAAAAATCATGCTGTTCCAAAATCTTATTTTTATCTAACAAAGTAAAGTTACCCTCACTCTCTAAAATTCTTTGAATCACAAACATTACATCAGGTCTTCCAGCATCATACTCATCAAACACTAGTGCCACAGGATTTTGTATTGACCAAGGCAAAATACCTTCTTTAAACTCAGTAATTTGCTTTCCGTCTTTTAAAACTATTGCATCTTTTCCAATTAAATCAATTCTACTTATATGACTATCTAAATTTACTCTAATGCATGGCCAATTCAATCTTGCAGCAACTTGTTCAATGTGAGTAGACTTGCCAGTACCATGGTAACCTTGAATTAAAACTCTTTTATTAAAAGAAAAACCAGCTAAAATTGCGAGCGTTGTATCTTTATCAAACTTATAATCTGGGTCTATTTTTGGCACATACTCGTTTTTTTTTGAAAAAGCATCCACTTTCATATCGCTATCAAAACCAAAGGTTTGCTTTACAGATAACTTAATATCGGTTTTATTTAAAAGTGCTTCTGTTCTCATTTTTTTCCTAATGTTTTTTTTAACTGACTATACGCTAGAGTAATTTTTTTTAATTTATCTTCAAATATTTTATTGCCTTGGTTTTTATCAGGATGATATTTTTTTACAAGATCTTTGAATTTTGAATGGATTTTTTCCCATTTTACTTCATCGTTTAACTCCATTATTTGCAAAGCGTCCCTATCAGTTTTTGAAATTTTTGTTTTTTTGAAGTCTTTAAAATTTGAACTTTTGAAAATATTGAGCTTATCATCTAAGGCATTATTCCACAAAATATTAAAGAAGTTATCTGATGAGCCAAATTTTTTGGTTGATTTATGCCAAGTAAGATCTGATTTTATAAAAAACTCTATCTCTTGATCATTCATATTTTCAAAGTAATTCCAATTTTTATTAAATATTTTAATATGCTCTAAGCAAAGAAGCCTATATTTTTTGCTATTATCTCGCTCCACGGGAGCCTTATAGGTTCCAACTTCTGTACAATTTTCCCAGTCACATAAAATTTTCATTATTTAGATCTATATAGTAAAATTTAACTGATGAAAAATTATTTCGAGGAAATAAAAAAAAAATTAAAAGATAATTTGAATTTAGAAAGTATAGATATTATCGATAATTCACATCTTCATAAAGGGCATAAATCTTTTAATAAGAACATGTATCATTTGAAATTGAATATTAAATCTAATCAATTAAATTCAATTTCAAGAATAAATGCCCAGAAAATGATTATGAAATTACTTGAAGACGATCTTAAAACTAAAATACATGCTATTGAAATTAATATTGAACAATAGTTTTACACATTTTTTTTAAATTATTAGTAGAAATTTTATTTGAATTTGGTTTTGTAGTCACTCCAATTTTTTTCAAAAGAATAAAATTAATTTTGTTATCATTATTTTTCTTATCATTTTTAAGAAATGGAATTAAGCTAAATAGCGTTTTAGTGTTCAGGTATTTTTCATAAGTATAACTTAAATTGTTATCATTATAAATTTTTTCGATTAATCTTAAGACACCAATTTTGCAAATATTTTTAGTCACTGAAAGCCTTGTAGCAAGAATTATTCCTGCTAGAACTGCTTCTCCATGTGTAATATTTTTTGAATATTTATTTTTAACCTCAATCGCATGGGCAAATGTATGGCCAAAATTCAATTTCATTCTTAAACCGTTTTCATTTACATCTTTGTTAACAAAGTACATTTTTATTTGGCAGCTTTTTCTTATTGCATAAATTAATTTTTTGGAGTCTTTTAAAAAAATATTTTCAGTATTTTTAATTAGCCAATGAAAAAAAGCAGAGTCTTTTATTATTGCGTGTTTTAAAATTTCAGCATAACCACAAATAATTTCTTTTTTAGGCAAAGAATTTAAAAAAATTGTATCAGTGATTACTAATTTTGGCTGAAAAAATGTTCCGATTAAATTTTTTCCAAAAACAGAATTTACTCCAGTTTTCCCTCCAATGGCTGAGTCAACCTGAGCCAGTAAAGTTGTAGGTAAATTTATTAAATTTATACCTCTTTTATATATACTTGCAACAAAACCAACTACGTCGCCTGTTATTCCTCCCCCAACACTTATTATAATATCCGATCTATTAAAGTTTTTATTTAAAAGTTTCTTTAAAATATAATTGACTGTGTTCAAAGATTTTGATTTTTCACTAGAGGTAAATTTTATTAATTCTAAGTCGTAACTTCTTAGTTTACTCCTTAAAAGAGACTGCAACTTTGTTGGTATTTTTTTGTCAAAGACTAAAGCTATTTTTTTTGCATTAGGACAAATCTTTTTTATTTTTTTTGAAATTTGGAAAATAATATTATTTCCAATAAACACTGAATATTTATTATTTATATTTTTAAATTTAATTTCTTGAGTTTTCATATAATTTTAAAATTTTTTCTACAATTGCATCTGGTTTCATAGATTTACAAATTATTTTAAAATCAGCTTTATTATAAATATTCTTACGCTCTAAGTAAATTTTGTTGATAGTCTCTTTTAAGTTTTTGTTAAATAATAGAGGCCTTTTGTTGGCCTTTTTTAATCTATTTATTAATAGGTCAACATCGACATCTAACCAAAAACTAGTTGATAAATTTTTTACAGTACGTCTAATTGAATTATTTAAAAAAGCACCACCGCCTAAAGAAATAACCGATCTAGATTTTTTCAATTCTTGAAGACTCATCTTAATTTCAAGCTGTCTGAAGTAATTTTCGCTTTTATCTTTAAATATTTGATTAATTGAACTACCCTCTTTATTCTCAATTAATTTGTCAACATCAATAAATTTATATGATAGCTTTTTGGCTAATCTTCTTCCTATTGTGGTTTTTCCAACACCCATCATCCCTGTTAAAACTAAGCTTTTGTTCAAATTAAATTCCGATTTTGATTTTATTTTTCATAAATATGTCTTATTTATTAAGTTTAAATGAATTCTTAGACTATGCAACTTAAATACAACAGACAACCAAGTTTAGGTAACACTATAATTAGAACTTTAATAAAATTATTCATTGCAATTATTATTTTTATTTTTTCTATTTTTCTTATTGAAAAAATAAACTTTCCAAGCCCTGAAAAAAAATACGATATTGATATAACTAATGATATTAAAAAGCTTTAAAAACTTTTTAGCCTTATTAATTTTAATTTTGTACTGTGACCTTATAAAGGCAGAAGAAAAAATAGATATTTGGAAAAATAAAAATAAACAAGATCCTTCTATTGAGTCAAAAACAGATCCTTCTGATCCAACAAATCAAAAAAGTATTCAAACAAATAAAGAAGTTTTCAACAAACAATCAATTATTATAGAAGGCAGTGAATTAAAGAAATCTGATGATTTAAAAGTTTATGGAATACATGATCCATCTGATTATAACTTTGATCTAAACATGTGGTCATCTACAAGTGTAGAGGACATAAGGGCGAGCATTAAAAGAATAAAAAAAATTAATCTATCTACTACTTCAAAAGAAATTTTAGAAAATATTTTGTTATCATTTTCCTATGCTCCTAAAGGTATGAAAGATAAAGAATTTATAGAAATGAAAATTAATTGGCTAATAGAAAATAATCGTATAAATCTACTTGAGGATTTTCTTAAACAAAATGAGGAATTTGATGGAAAAAGAAAAGCAGTACAATTTCTTGTTGATGAAAACATTTCAAAAGCAGATATAAAACAGGGGTGTGAAAAAATTAAGTTTATTGATAAAAAAATTAAAGATTCTTACTTAGAAAAATTTAAAATATATTGTTTGGTTTTTAACAATAAAAATTCTGAGGCACAATTGCTATTAGATCTTCTTAGAGAACAGCAAAAGTCTGATAGTTTTTTTGATGATAAAATAAATTATCTTTTAGGAATTTCAAATAAAACATCAACTAAAGTTAATGAAAAGAATTTACTTAACTTTTATTTGTCTAGCGTCACTAATAAGGAATTTAAATTTAAACCAAACAAAAAAACAAAAAAAGAGATTTGGAAGTATCTTAATGCTGCCAATTTAATAACCATTGAGGACGTAAACGATAAAAAAAAAATATCTGAGTTAGAAGAAGCTGCTAATCTAGGACAAATCGATGAAAAAATAATTTTTGATATTTATAAACAAATACCTTTTAATCTAAATACTTTAATTAATGCAAAAAATCTTTATCAATCTCTCGATGAGATTGAAGCCAGATCTCTTATTTATCAAAAATATCTGCTATCTGAAAATACTGAAGCTAAATTAGAATATCTCTTTTTACTCGACGATCTATTTAAAAAGAGTCAAATGAACAATATCTATTCAAAATTCTTTAGCGATAATTTATCTAAAATAGACTCAAAAGATATTCCTGAAGAATATCAAGAAGTTGTTGAAAAAAATATATCGAAAGAAAAAGAGAAAAAATTGGGAAAAATAAAATATAATGACAAAATCTTACATCAGTCAAAAATTATCAAATTTTATGTCGAAGGTTTAGAGAAAAAAAAGGTTCAAAAGGATATTGATAAAATCTTCAAAAGATTAAGTAAAAATAGAAAATACTTTTACTCTGCTAAGGATTTAGCTTTAGTTGATGCTCTAGTAAAGGATGGGTTTTCAATTCCCAAAAACTTTAATTTTGAAGAACTAATTTCTGAGTATGATATACCAAAAAATTTGTTGCAACTCATTGAAAAAAAGCAGAAAGCTTTTTTAGCTTTGAAAATTGTAGAAATTATTGGAGAAGATGAGCCGCATCAGTTAGATCCCGAAACTATTTTTTTTATTACAAGCTTATTAAATCAAACTGATTTGATTAAATTGAGAAATAAGTTTTTAATTTCAGCTCTACCTGATAGAGCCTAATTATAATATAATAAATATTATGACTACTAAAAATATTATAATTGAGCCAGATCCAATTCTTAGAAAAAAAAGTGAACCAGTATTAAAAGTAGATCTTAATTTACAAAATCTTATGCACGATATGCTTGAAACAATGTATTCAGCGCCTGGTATTGGATTAGCAGCAGTTCAAATAGGAATTCTGAAAAGATTAATTGTTATTGATATCTCCAAGGAAAATGAAAAAAAAAATCCACTTTTTTTAATAAATCCTCAAATAATACAAAAATCAAAAGAGACTTCGCTCTATGAGGAAGGATGTTTATCACTACCAGGTCATTTTGCTGAAATTGAACGACCTGCAGAATGCTCTTTAGATTATATCGATTTTGATGGTAAGAAAAAAAATTTAAAGGCCAAGGGACTTTTAGCTACTTGTATTCAGCACGAAATAGATCACTTAGATGGAGTTTTATTTATAGATTACTTATCTAAAATGAAAAAAGATATGATAATTAAAAAATTAATTAAACATAAGAAAGAATTAAATAAAATAATTCTATAAATAGATGTCATTAAAATTAATTTTCATGGGAACATCTAATTTTGCAGTCCCTATCTTAAAAAGTTTAAATGAGTCAAAACATAAGATAGCATATGTTTACACACAACCTCCAAAAAAAAAAAATAGAGGTCAAAAACTTAACTTTAACCCTGTCTATGATTTTTCAGTTCAGAACAATCTTCAAGTAAAATATCCAGAAAAGCTTGAAACTCAGGAAGAATTAGAATTTATAGAAAAGATTAATCCCGACGTAGTAGTTGTTGTAGCATATGGAAAAATTTTACCTACCAAAATATTAAATATCAGTAATATTAAATTTATTAATATTCATGCATCTTTACTACCAAAATGGAGAGGAGCAGCACCAATTCAAAGATCTATAATGAATCAAGATGATGAAACAGGAGTTTCAATAATGAAAATTGTTCCAAAACTTGATGCAGGACCTGTGATGATGAAAAATTGTGTTCAAATTTCTGAAAGAACAAATTTTACTGAATTAAGTAATAAGTTATCTAGACTAGGATCCTCAATGATTTTAAAATCTCTTCATCTTATCGAACAAAATAAAGCAGTTTTTATTGACCAAAATGAAAATGAAGCTACATATGCTAAAAAAATTGAAAAGAAGGAGGCAAAAATTTCTTGGAATGAAAAAGCTAAAATTATATTAGCAAAAATAAACGCCTTAAACCCCAACCCTGGCACGTGGTTAGAGTATAATAAAGCAAGAATTAAAATTACTAAAGCAGTAGAAATAAAAAAAAATGGCAATCCTGGAGAAATAATAAGCGATAAATTCATAGTAGGTTGTTTAGAAAATTCTATTCAAATATTAGAACTACAAAAAGAGGGAAAAAAAAGTATGAACGTTTCAGAGTATTTAAGAGGTAACAAAGTTACAATTGGATCGAATGTTAAATAAGAATTATAATTACTTATTAAAAATAGAATATGACGGCACTAAATTTGTGGGATGGCAATATCAGGAAAATGGAAAATCTATTCAAGAAACAGTTGAAAATGCATTATTCAGGGTTTTAAAATTAAGAGTAAAAATTATAGGAGCAGGAAGGACTGATAAAGGTGTTCATGCTACAGGTCAGTTTGCAAATTTTAAAATTAACAAAAAGATTTCTAATGAAAAAAAATTTTTAAGTTCTATTAATTTTTTTTTGAATAAAAGTTTGATTTCAGTAGTTAAAATTGAAAAAAAAAATTTAAATTTTCATTCAAGATATTATGCTAAGGAGAGAACTTATGAATACAAAATTATTAATAGGGAAAGTTCACTTTCTTTACAAAAAAATAAAGCTTGGCATGTTCGAAACAAATTAGATCTCAAAATTTTAAAAAAAGGAGCTAAAACTTTAATAGGGACTCATGACTTCTCAACTTTTAGAGCCTCGTCGTGTTCAGCAAAATCTCCAGTAAAAAGAATAAAATCAATTTCTGTAAAAAAAAAGGGGGATGAAATTATATTGGTGTTTAAATCTAAATCTTTTTTACAAAATCAAGTTAGATCTATGGTGGGATGTTTAAAATATTTATCCAGCAAAAAGTGGAACTATGAAGTTTTCAAGAAGAATTTTCAGTCTAAGAAAAGGTCAAAATGTGCTCCACCTGCGCCAGCTTGTGGCTTGTACTTATCAAGTGTTAAATACTAAATATTTTTTAAACCGTATTTTTTCAAAGAGTTCAAAGAAATAAACAATAAAGAAAAAAAATTATTAAAAAAATTAAATTTATTGTATTTTTTGTTTATCTTCCAAATCCAATAAATATTTCTCCATTTATTACTTTGCAAAGAATTTTCTCTAATACGATACTTTGTTAAAAAATCATCCAAACAATATGCGTTACATACTTTTAGTAATTTACATTTAAAGTAATAATCCTCACATATTTTAGTATCTGTAAACTCAACATCTTTAACAATTTCTCTTTTTACAATCATTGTGCTGGTACAAATAGATGTATCGTTAATAAATTTCTCAAAACTGTATTCCTGAGATGGCCTTATTAAACTATTTTTTTTTCCAAAAGTTTCGTAATTTGTATAAGTAAATTCATAGTTATTATTTTCCATAAATCTTATTTGAGTTTCCAGTTTATCTGTTTTCCATACATCATCAGAGTCAATAAAGGCTAAGTAAGAGGATTTAGATTTTTTTATCGCATAGTTTCTACAATAACCTGCACCTTTATTCTTTTTTAACCAATAAACTTTTATTTTTTTATTTCTTGTGTATTTTTTTAAAATTTTCTTTGTTTTTTTGTCAGAACAATCATCTACAATTATTAGTTTCCAATTTTTGTATGTTTGATTTAATACACTTTTAAGTGTTTCATTTAAAAATAAATTACTGTTATAATTGGGTAAAATAATATCTACTTTTATTTTTTTTTGTTTTTTATTCGCCATCTAGAACCCTCTCTTACAATATACCCTGCACATTTATTTGATCCACATTTACAGGGGTAATTCTTATAATCTCCATCATAACTAAAACCATAATCATATGACAATTCATCACCTTTTTTTATATTTTTCATTGCGTAAACCCAAACCTTTAGACCTGATCCAAATACCTCACAATTTGGGTCACAAGAATGATTAATTAATCTTGCAGTATTAAATTTAAAATCTCCGTCAAGATCGTATTTATTATTTATATTAAATAAATAAATTGCTTTACTATTATCAAATTTTGGGTCGCTTTCGCTTTTTTTAACTGAGATTAGTTTACCTTTATATTCGATTATTTTAGAACCTTTTCGAATATCTTTACTCGCATATAAACCATTTTTATCTATTTTTGATTTTTTAATTTTATAAGGTTTCACTTAAAATACTCTGACAAAATATTATTATATATTTTTGTAAGTTTTTTTAGGTCTGATAAAGAGACGCATTCATCGACCTTATGCATGGTTTTATTTACAAGTCCAAATTCAAGACAAGGGGAAATTTTTTTAATAAATCTTGCGTCAGAAGTTCCTCCAGTTGTAGATAATTTTGGATCTATTCTTGTTATCTTTTTTATAATTTTTTTTGCCATAAATATTGTTTTTTCTGGCTTAGTTAAAAAAGCCTCACCACTTACAATGAAATCAATCTTGTAATTACACTTATTTTTTTTACTCATTTTTTTCACTATCTCACTAACTTTTTTCTTTAAAGAAGTAGAAGTATGTAAATTATTAAATCTGATATTGAATCGAGCATTTGCCCGTGCTGGAATTACGTTATGAGCTTTGTTATCTACATTTATTGAACTAAATTCTAAGTTTGAAGGTTGAAAATTCTTATTACCTTTATCTAACTTATTTTCTTTAAGTTTTTTACATATAGATATAATCGTATTTATTGGATTATTTGATAAATGAGGATAAGCTATATGTCCTTGAGTTCCAGTGATTTCAATTTTTCCTGACAGACTACCTCTTCTTCCAATCTTTATCATTTCTCCAAGTTTATTAGGATTTGTTGGCTCTCCAACAATGCAAAAATCAATCTTCTCTCCTTTTTTTTTTAGATAATTTACAACTTTTTTTGTACCATTAATTGCGTACCCTTCTTCATCTCCTGTAATTAAAAAACTGATCGATCCATTAAATTTCTGGTTTTTCTTTAAAAATCTACTTACAGCCGCTACAAAGCACGCAATTGAACTTTTCATATCATTAGCACCTCTTCCGATTAAATAATTTTTTTTAACTGAAGGCTTGAATGGATTAATTGTCCAGTCTTTCAAATTTCCAGGTGGCACAACGTCGGTGTGTCCAGCGTAACATAAGTTTGGTCTCTTTTTTCCTAATCGAGCATACAAATTTTTTATTGGTTTTGATTTTTTGTCTTTGAATTCTAGTATTTTACAATTAAATCCTAATTTATTTAATTTTTTACTTAAAAATTTTATCACTCCAGCATCCTTAGGGGTAATACTTGGAAATCTTATTAAATCTTTAGATAATTGTAATTCGTTAATTATAGTCATTAATCTCTTAGTAAATCATTGATAGACGTTTTGCTTCTAGTTTTTTCATCAACCTTTTTAACTATTACAGCACAATATAATGAGGGTCCATTTGAGTTTAATTTGTTAGGTAAGCTTCCAGGAACCACAACTGAGTAAGCCGGAACTTTACCATAATGTATTTCTCCAGAATTCCTATCCACTATTTTCGTTGATGCACCAATGTAAACTCCCATCGATAAAACTGCACCTTCCTCAACTAAAACACCTTCGGCGATTTCAGAACGAGCACCAATAAAACAATTATCTTCAATAATTACTGGACCAGCCTGAAGTGGTTCTAGCACTCCTCCAATACCCGCTCCTCCAGAAATATGACAATTTTTTCCAACTTGAGCACATGAACCAACGGATGCCCAGGTGTCAATCATTGTACCTTCATCAACATAAGCTCCGAGATTTACAAAGCTAGGCATTAAAACTACGTTTTTGCCAATGTAAGCACCTTTTCTGACAACTCCATTAGGAACATGACGGTATCCTGCTTTTTTCCAATCCCTATCTTTCCATTTAACTGTTTTTCCAGGTACTTTGTCATACCAAGTAGTGTATGGACCTTTCATCATCTCCATTTTATTTATTCTAAAGCTCAACAATATAGCTTTTTTAATCCACTGATTTACAACCCAATTCCCATTTATTTTATTTGCAACTCTAATTTTCCCACTATCAACTAAATCAATAGTTTCATTTATAGCTTTTTCTAATTTTTTATCTGATTTAGGACCCACTTGTTCTTTTTTTTTAAAACTTTCGTTTATTATTTTTTCTAATTTATCGTAATTCATTAATCTCCTTTAAAAATTTTGCCAAGTTATCCGTCTTATAGTTAATAAAATTTGCGTCTGAATATTTTGCCGCCCATGGTTCATCGTTTTTAATCCAAACAGTTTTCATTCCCAATTCGTATGCTGGTTTTAAATTCCTTGCAATATCTTCAAAGAATATACAATATTGTGGCTCAATTTTGTAATATTCAACCAATTTTCTGTAAGGTTCTTTAGAAGGCTTTGGAATAAATTCACAATCTCTAATATCAAATATTCCGTCAAAAAGCTTA
>MDTE01131991.1_pt1 | contig 20179 bp, 19 predicted proteins | sample 811231 | NCBI WGS metagenome assembly MDTE01 (sample SAMN05326651, study PRJNA326480) | marine metagenome | isolation source: seawater | place: Indian Ocean: Red Sea | collected 2010 | reverse complement strand
TCTTCATCTCGCTGGCGACTCTGGAAAGACGCGCTAGCCAAGAGGTGAAAAAAGAAAGTGAAGAATCAACATGGTACCAAATACAGTCACCGGTCGAGTCCTACATGCGTCATCAGGGCCAGAAATTCGTGAAGCGCTTTGATGCTAACACTTATCTTCGCATAATGGATGCATGGCAAAACTTCGATATATTAGAAGAGTCAGGGTTCAGTGATTACGCAACAATGTTTAGTAGGTGTGCCCATCAGAAATATCTAATCTTTACTATCAATTCTGATGTTTGTTTTTATCCTGATCAGCAAGAAGAGCTCGTTTCCGCAATAAGCGAAGGCGGCATTACTCCGATGCATATAACAGTGCACTCTGAGAAAGGACATGATTCATTCCTTTTGGAGCCGGACCTATACGCACCCCACATCCATTTCGCTTTGGATGAAAATGCCCAATGACAGATTTATTGGGCAATTATAGCTTTTCAGACGTTAAAACGGAATTCTATAACATCACCGTCTTTGACTTCATATTCTTTGCCTTCAATGCGAAGCTTACCCGCATCACGGGCTGCAGCCTTTGATTCAAACTCCACATAATCATCATAATGCAACACTTCCGCTGCAATGAAGCCTCGTTCAAAATCAGTATGAATGACTCCTGCCGCTTCAGGAGCCTTGGCTCCGGTCCTGATAGTCCAGGCCCTAGTCTCTTTCTCGCCGGTAGTAAGATATGTACTTAGACCAAGCAACTTGTACACTGAGCGGATCATTGTTGAAAAACCACTATCAGCGACTCCCATGTCAGCCAAAAATTCCTTGGCCTCCTCAGGCGATATATCAATGAGCTCCTCCTCAATTCGAGCCGAAATTATAATTACCTCTGCACCATGCGTTTCCTCAGCATACTGCTGAACCCTTGCAACCATTGAGTTGTCTGATGGGCTATTTATGGTTTCTGCAAGATCATCTTCAGACACATTGCATGCAAAAATTGTTCGCTTAGAAGTGAGCAGAAAAAACTCCTTCATTATTTCATAATCATCATCATTAATGTCAGCAGTAATTGCAGGTTTACCTTCGTCAAGGTGCGGTAAGATCTTATCAATCACTTCCAACTCTCTCTTGGCCTCCTTGTCATTCCCTCTGGATTTTTTTTCGCGTGACACCCTGCGCTTTGTTAACGAAGCATGATCCGCCAGAATAAGTTCAGCATTTATAATTTCAATGTCTCTTAAGGGATCAACAGTTCCCAATTCATGGATGATGTCATCATTTTCAAAACAACGAACGACCTGCACAATGGCATCCGTCTCACGAATGTTTGCTAGAAACTTGTTACCAAGGCCAGCACCTTCAGAAGCGCCCTGAACCAACCCTGCGATATCTACAAATTCTATCGCTGCCGGAATGACTTTCTCGGAATCAGACATTTCGCTTAGAACCTCCAACCTAGCGTCAGGGACAGTAACGACACCAACATTTGGATCAATCGTACAAAAGGGATAATTCGCCGCTTCCGCGTTTCGGTTCCGCGTTAAGGCATTAAACAAGGTGGATTTACCAACATTTGGCATCCCTACTATTCCGGCTTTAAGCATAGGACGGTGAGACTAGACGTGAAGAGCAGTGTGCGCAAGAGTATCAGATGCACAAGCTGGACAAAATTATAGCTTATCTGGATCAAGAATTAAAAATTAAGCAAATCCCTGACTATCCAGGAGCAATCAATGGTCTCCAATTAAGAGGTAAAAAAAACATTAATAAAGTAGGTGCAGCCGTTGACGCTGCTTTACCTGTAATTCAAGAAGCGGCAAAAGAAAACATCGACCTTCTGCTTGTGCATCATGGTCTATTCTGGGGCGGCGCACAAAGAATCGATGGGGCCCTTTATAAAAAAATTAAAATAGCAATGGATTCAGGAATGGCGATTTATTCCTCTCATATCCCACTCGATGTTCATAAAAGATTTGGCAATAATGTTTTATTTGCAAATTCAATCGGGCTAACCAAAGGCATCCCATTTCTGGACTGGCAAGGAATTCATACAGGACTTCGCTTTGATGTAGAAATGAATCGTTCTAATCTTTTAAAGAAAATAGAAAAGGCCCTGAAAAATAAAATTCACATTGCACCTGGGGGCCCTGCAAAAATAAAGAAATTAGGGATAATCACAGGAGGAGCAGGGACATATGTTGATGCTGTTGCAAAAGAAGGAATTGATACATTCATTACCGGAGAAGGTCAGCATCACACATTCACCCAAGCGGAAGAACTTGGAATAAACCTCATCTATGCAGGTCATTACTCCACTGAAACTTTTGGCGTCACGGCCCTAGCCAACCATTTGGCAAGGAAATATAAATTGAAGAAACAATTCATTGATCATCCTACAGGGTTATAAAACTTGCTAATCCAATGAGAATACAATCAGATTTCTTTAGAACTGATCCCGTCTCAGCTGCACGCAATCTTATCGGAAAACGAATAGTATCTAAGAAGTGCTCTGGCGTCATAGTAGAAACTGAAGCTTATGCTGCGAAAGGAGATGAAGCTGCTCATACTTTTACTCGTCCAAGTTCTCGCAAGTTTGTTTCAAATCACGGCGCGGGATCATCATATGTTTATCTCAATTATGGAATGTATTGGCTAGCAAACGTCCTCACTAAGGGACCAAAAGGTAATGGGTTCGTACTTCTAAGAGCCCTCGAACCGGAAAAAGGTGTAGATTTAATGCGGAAGCGCCGCAACAAAAGCAAAATGAAAGACCTCTGTTCAGGTCCTGGAAAATTGACAATCGCTATGGGTATTAACGGCAAATATCACGGCAAGTCCTTCACTTCCAGACAAAGTCGTTTTTGGTTTGAGGAAACAAACATTGAAACGAAAATTGATACAGACACCAGAGTCGGAATCACTCGTTCGATTGACCTGCCATGGCGATTCCTGAAAAAAAATAGTGATTTTCTAAGTAAAAAGAGGCAGGTGAACTAAGTTCACCTGCCTCTGGAAAAAAACTACTCAGAACTATTTACCACTGTCGATGTAACTTCCAGGAGCAACTGCTGGAGTGTTCTGGTAACCTGCATTTTTGCTCTTACATGCTCCCAACGTCATTAGGCCAATTGATGCAGCTACTAATAATATGATACGAATCGCTTTCATAGATCTTTTTATATTGAGTAAAATTAAATTAATTATTGTTCGCAATAAAACTAAACGACAGAATCGCCTTTGCAAGCTCTACCTTACTAGTCATAAATAAAAATAGATGTACCAATCGGTAACAATTCATAAAGCTCTAAAATATCCTCATTGAACATTCTTATACATCCGCAACTCTTGGGTTGACCCAATGAATCCTCATGGTTAGTGCCATGAATATAAATGTATCTATCAAATGTATTGGCATTCTCTGGATCAGTACCGTTCAGCCAAAGGATCCTACTCAAAATCAGGTCTTCATCCGAATACTCAGAGAAATCAAAAACACCTACTGGGTAACGGCCCTTGAAAATAGTTCCAAACTTTTCCCCATCACCAATCTTTTCCTTAATTTCAAAATACCCTAATGGAGTCTTATTACTGTCAATTTCATTGCCAGTCCCATACTTGGAGGTTGAAATAATATATGCTCTATGCTCAACATTTCCGTCAAAAACACGTAATTGCTGATCTTTAACAGAAACTTCGACCCGATATGCTACTCCCGTTTGCATCCTGTTAACCAGACGCTAAAATTCTCATCAAGCAAGAAACGACTCAAAAGTATTTAAATTAATGTCAGAACCACACGTAGCTATCGTCGGAATAACCGGAGCCGTTGGGCAGGAAATGATACAATGTTTGGAAAAAAGAAATTTTCCAATCAGTAAGCTTACTTTACTAGCATCAGCAAGATCTGCCGGAAAAAAAGTTTCTTTCAAAGGGGAGGAAATTGCCGTCCAAGAATTAACAACTAATTCATTTGATGGAGTAGACATTGCCCTTTTCAGCGCTGGTGGAGGAATTTCTAAGGAATTCGCACCATCGGCAATCGAATCTGGTACAGTAGTAATAGATAATTCATCTGCCTTTAGGATGGATCCGGATGTACCACTGATAATACCTGAAATAAATCCCGAAGCAATTAATCCAAACAAAGGAATCATTGCCAACCCCAACTGCACAACAATTGTTACGTTAATGGGATTAAATCCTTTGCATAAGGAATGGCAAGTCAGGGGAATCATTGCATCAAGTTATCAGGCCGTTTCAGGAAGTGGTGCACAAGGCATAGAAGAGCTAAAAAACCAAATAAGAGCAATCAACGAAGGTTCAAGTATTGAACGCAACGTTTATCCTCATCAAATAGCTTATAATGTAATCCCCCAAGTCGATCAGTTCCTTGAAAACGGTTATACAAAAGAGGAAATGAAAATGGAAAATGAAGGGCGCAAGATTCTTGGTCACTCCACTTTAAAAACTTCAGTCACTTGTGTAAGGGTCCCCGTTTACCGCTCCCACTCAGTGTCAGTTACAGCTCAATTCTCATCAAAACCTGACATCCATAAAGCTCGAGAACTAATTAATGCCGCTCCAGGTGTGAGTGTTCGAGACGAACCGGATTCTGGGATTTTTCCAACGCCCCTTGATACTACTGAGAAAGATGAGTGTTTAGTAGGACGCATTAGGGAAGACATTGTACTTGATAATGCATTATCCTTATGGGTAGTCGGTGATCAGGTTCGCAAAGGGGCCGCTCTCAATGCCGTACAAATAGCCGAACTCCTTGTATGAAAAATAAGAATAGTGGGGATTCCAAGACCGACCTCAAAATTTATACTACGACTCAGCGCAAACTGATCGACAAGGCCCTTAATGAGTTCCTGCCCCGCGGGTCAATAAGACCCAAAACATTGCATAAATCTATGCGATACAGCTTATTTGCTGGCGGCAAGAGGCTACGACCAATCTTATGCATAGCTGCGGCCGAAGCGTGTGGAGGAAATATAGATCAAGCCATGCATGCGGCATGCGCAGTTGAGTGTATACACACTTATTCTCTAATCCATGATGACCTTCCATGCATGGATGATGATGATATTCGTCGTGGCAAACCAACAAATCATAAAGTGTTCGGGGAGCCAGTCGCGGTTCTGGCCGGAGATGCCCTCCTGACACTAGCCTTTGAAATTGTAGGAAAATCGAATCCCAATCACCGATACGATGTGGGCGACATGGTCAAAGAGCTTGCTATAACATCCGGCAGCAGGCATCTGGTTGGGGGGCAGGTCTTAGACATTGAGGGTGAAAATGCAAAGTTAGGACCAAAGGCTCTCAGATTCATTCATGAAAGCAAGACAGCAGCACTTCTGACATGCTCATTAAAATTGGGAGCAATGTCTGCAGCTGCCACCCCAAAAAAAATTGAAGCTCTAACGAATTTTGGCCACTCCACAGGCCTCGCTTTTCAAATCATTGATGATATTTTGGATGTTACTCAAACAAGTGAAAAACTTGGAAAAAGCGCAGGTAAAGATGAAGCTGTAAATAAATCAACTTACCCTGCGATTTATGGTCTTAGGAAATCAAGAAATGAAGCAGCAAAACTAACTAAGACCGCTATCAATTCTTTAAAGATTTTTGGTAAATCAGGAACGCGACTAAAAGAATTGGCAAATTACCTTCTGGACCGTGAGTATTAGTAGGCAAATGTCATATTGCCTTGGCACAAATATCACCCATTCTCGCATACACCTCACGGCCCATCTTGCCGTTCTCAAGTAGATCCTCTGAAAAGATGATCCTTTCCTTTTCGAAGAATATCATTGTCATTGATCCGCCAAAATGGAAGAAACCTTTCTCAGAACCCTTTGTGACCGGACCAGAATCATAAGTCTGCTGAATACCTCCAACACAAGTTGCACCAATTTCGACCAGCAAAATTCTTCCAAAATTTTCAGAATCAAGTTCGGTTATGAATCGCCTATTATGCCACAAATATGAAATGTTTCTCTTAAGGGCAATTGGGTTCACAGAATATAAAAATCCATTTATTGGAAATGAAGATGATGCCTTACCATCACAAGGAAAGTGGAACCGGTGATAATCAATAGGGCATAATCTGGATACCAATACCGAACCATTCTCATAGCGCTCTGCGGTCTCATACCCACCCAATAACTGCTCGACTTTCAGTTTTTGACCCTTAGCCCATAAGGGCTGATCCATGGAAACATTGTTAATTGCCAAATGACGCCCGTCCGCCGGAAAAATAACTGTTTGTTTTGAAGAGTCTATTGGCCTTTTTGAAGGTTTAAGCTTTCTGCTGAAAAAATCATCGAAAGATTTGAACTCACTCACATTGAGAAGAAAATCATCAGAATCCAATTCATAACAGTCAATGAAAGGCAAGATTCTCCTAACTGAATTGGGGCTCCTCATCCGATTCCCGTACCAACCTGAAAACCATGCACGCTTTACTGCAGACCAAAGCGCGATCTTACCAAGGGGATTCGCATAAATAAATTTTAAATACTTTTCGCCATAAATGGCCTCTGTCTCAACTTTCCCTGAATATCGGTTGTAGAATTGAACTGCTTCATTCAATGGCATAATATCATTATCGTTCAGCAACGAGTTCACGCAATAGATCCTTAAAAAGACATTTTAAAATTGGACTCTGATTATCCATGCGATTCACTGCAAAAAAAATCCGCCAGGACATTAATTTCACAAATACCCGATTTAAGCTCTAAAAGTCAGGTTCAAATTGCAAAAACTGAAAGAATGTCCCGGCGGATATACTCTCACTCTATGATCTATTACTTAGCAAACCTCATGCCAAAGCCTCTGACAAATAGCAATCCTTCACTTCAGAGAGGATTTCTCGCGCCTTGCTGAATACAAAGAAAAGATGTTTAATGATTCAGGACTTATGAAGACTTTGATATTATTTATCGCATCTTATCTCAGCATATCTCTTAGCTGCTTAGCAATCCCTCAAAATTTCGGAGGAAATTTATTTGGAGCAACCTTTGAACCAAGGATAATTAATGAAGACTTCACAGATGACCTGATTGCCGCTCCCGTGTGGATCAATAATAAATTACCTGGAACATGGAAATCTATACCCTCACTAGATGGTGATGAAGTTAAAATTCTAAGTGTGAATCCAATGCTCTTTGGTCGGCACTCAATTTCTGTTTATGCGAATGAGGAAAAAGGTAAATTGAAATCAATTTCAATTCTGTATTTGGATTCAGAAAAATTCTTTAACCAAACAAAAACAACTACCAATACCCAAGACATTAAATCGCTGAAAAGAGAATTTAAAAAAACTTATGAAAACATAGAATCATCAATCAACAAGGCGCTTTATAAGTACACAAAAGACAGACCTGAAGAGTCCTTTGTAGGACAAACCGATTTTCTCCGTAACACTTATAATGATTATAAGTATGGGGATTTAACTTTACGGGTATCAGCCAAGAACGGCCAAAATATCTGCTTGATAATCATGAGAAGTGAAGACGTTAGCAAAACGTACTTAAGCTCAGAAACTACAAAACTGGTCAAGCGAGAAAGGAGAAAACAACTTCAGCAAAATGTACAGGTACGGGAAAGTGGAGATATAAAAATAAACGGAATTCCGATGTTCCTACAAGGCCAGAGACCATATTGTGCAATTAGCACACTTGGGATGGCAACCCATTATCTGGGACTCAGGTTAGGAACTGACGCTCTAGCAGCAGGAGCAAAATTCCGTTACTTTGACACCGCAAAAGGATCCAAAATGCTTGACCTTTACCGCGCAGCTGCAGAAGAAAGTGATGCTGTCCTACAGAGGGGGCGAAGCTTTGATTTTGACAGAGCACAGAAATATATAGAAAAAGGTTTCCCCATTGTCGTTTGGCGCCGGTACAGTCACAAAAGAAACCTATTGCACAGCGCAGCAGCACAAGGTGTCAAACTACCTGAATTGACACCTAATGATCGGCTCACCTGGCCAACATCAAAGGATGCGCCTGGTCACGCTTCTGTTATTACCGGTTTTAATAAAAAAACAGGTGAAGTAATATTCATGGAAAGCTGGGGAGAGCATGCACGAAATAAACGCATGCGAGCAGAGGAATTAGAAGCCACAAGTTACGCCACTTTTTATTTCAAAATCTAATAATCTAGGACCATTACACCTTATATATCCGGTCTATTCTTAGTCTCTGCCTTTCATCAAAGACTCTATTTGCAGCCATTTTAACAACTAGAATGCTCCCAAAACCACACCCTGCAGCAATTAATAACCATATAACGATTTGATAACGAACTGCGTCATTAGGAGAATTCCCGGCAAGGATCTGACCGGTCATCATTCCCGGTAAGCTAACAATACCCGCAATCGCCATCGAATTAATGACAGGCATAAGGCCTGCTCGAAGGGAATCTCGCAAAATTGTATTTAAAGCTTCTTTAGAAGTATGACCAAGCAAAAGCTTCGCCTCTATTATTTCACGCCTTTCCCAAACATAAGTCGTGAATCTATCTAGGCTTAAGGCAACTGCCGTCATTGTATTACCCAATAACATACCAAGTACGGGTATCGAATATCTGGGTTCCCACCAATTATCAGCACGAATAATTGCAGCTAACCCAAAAACAGAAACCGCGAAAGATGAAACAAACATTGAACTCGTGCCGATCCCATAACTCCATCGTCCACTTATTCGATATTTCTGTCTAACTGACACTTCCCTTCCAGCCACAAGCAACATCACCATGGCAATCAAAGCCACCGGCAGTAAGTTATTAATTTCAAAAACATATTCAAGAATCAACCCTACCAGTGATAATTGTATTATTAACCTGAACGATGCAATAAGAAGGGGCTTAGTTAATTTTAAATTTGCTCTCCATGTTGTAAGAGCAAGAACTATGACCAAAACGCATGCCAAGAAAATCCTTTGATTCGATAGGCTTATAATGATCTCACTAATAATCATGCCAACTCATCTAATTTTTTATCATTCATTGACATCCTAATATCCGACACACGCTTCAGCTGTGATTGATCATGAGCTACCCAAATCACAGGAACCGAATATTCTTTTCTGTAATTATCAATTACATTTTCAACTAAGGACACTGAAGTAGAGTCAAGATTAGCAGTAGGCTCATCAAGCAAAAGAGCCTCCGGAGATCTTGAAAGGAGCCGCGCAAGAGCCAATCTCTGTTTTTCACCAGAAGACAATCTTGAAACATTCCACTGGAGCACCGATTCATCAGCGAATCCTAATTCACGTAAAAGATTCAATGCAGGGACTTCAAAATGCTCACCAACTAATTCATGCCACCACTTAGATTCAGATGTCAATAGACCAACTTTTTTTCTCCACTCAGGACCGGGCATGTCATCTCTCAAGAGCCCGTTAATACAGACCTTACCTTCATTCAGATCAAGATCAGCAATAGCCCTCAAGAGTAGAGTTTTACCTGAACCCGACCTACCCATTATTCCCAAGCAACTTCCTGAATTAACATCAAAACTCAAGGCATTCCAATCAAGGAACCGGAGTTGTTGAACTTTTAGCACAACAAAAAATAGTACGCTAAATAAGTAATCTCAAGGCAACTGAGAGATTATCTGATAAAAACTATACAATTAATCCAAAACACCCCAGTTGATTACTTGCCGAAAGCAAATAGGAAACTAATATAGAAGCCCAAATTTCTATATTCATCCGCACTATGCTAGATCATCGAAGAACTTTCCAAACCGGAGATAACACAGAAGGTATACTTTATTCATTGCTATCTCTTAAGGATTCAGGAATCGCTCCTAATCTGGACCGACTCCCTATTTCAATCCGTATTGTTCTTGAGTCCGTTTTGAGAAATTGCGATGGGAAAAAAGTAACTATAGAAGATGTAGAAAATCTTGCAAAATGGAATGCAAAATCGCCGGGATCTTATGAAATTCCATTTACGGTTTCCCGGATAGTATTGCAAGACTTCACTGGAGTTCCTCTACTCGTAGACATTGCGGCAATGCGAGACGCTGCAGTAGCACAAGGATCAAACCCTAAATCCGTTGAACCGTTAGTTCCTGTGGACTTAGTCATTGATCATTCAGTGCAAGTAGACTTCGCAGGAAGCCAGGTCGCTCTTGATAGAAACATGGAAATTGAATTCATAAGAAATCGTGAACGATATGAGTTTCTCAAGTGGGGACAACAAGCGTTTGAAACTTTCTCTGTTGTTCCTCCAGGAATTGGGATTGTTCATCAAGTGAATCTAGAATTTCTTGCGAAGGGAATACTGAAAAAAGAAAACACTTATTATCCAGATACACTTGTTGGAACAGATTCACACACCACGATGATTAATGGGGTTGGAGTAGTCGGTTGGGGAGTCGGAGGCATTGAAGCCGAAGCTGGTATGTTAGGACAACCAATTACATTTTTAGTTCCAGAAGTGGTAGGAGTCCATTTGCACGGAACATTAAAGAAAGGAGTCACCGCAACAGACTTAACTCTGAAAATCACCGAAATGCTAAGAAATCACGGAGTAGTAGGAAAATTCGTTGAATTCTTTGGTCAGGGAGCTAAGGAACTCTCGTTACCAGATAGAGCAACTATCGCAAATATGGCTCCCGAATACGGTGCAACCATGGGCTTCTTTCCAGTTGATGAAGAAACCATTAATTACCTAAAAGGAACAGGCCGAAGTGACTCTCTATGCGAAACTGTTAAAAATTATTATGACTCGCAAAATCTTTTCGGCATTCCGAATAAAGGTGAAATAGATTATTCAGAAGAATTAGAATTAGACATTGGAACTGTAGTTCCAGCCGTATCAGGACCTAAACGACCACAGGATCGAATAGAAGTCCCTTCTTTAGAAAATAAATTTAATGAATTGTTCACTGTTCCGGCCTCAGAGGGAGGCTTTGGCTTGGATGAAGATCACCGTAAGAGTAAAGTAAAAATACATTTAGAGACACCCGCAGGAGAATTTGATAACCCTCTCATTGAAGGCGAATCAATAACAGCCATTGACACTCACACTGAAATTGGTCACGGATCGATACTGATTGCCGCAATTACAAGTTGCACAAATACCAGCAACCCGAGTGTGATGCTAGCTGCTGGATTACTAGCCAAAAAAGCTAATGAAAAAGGGCTACGAGTTGCGCCTTATGTAAAATCATCCCTAGGGCCAGGATCTAGGGTAGTGACAGAATATCTAGAAGCTACCGGTCTACAAAAAGAGTTGGATGAACTTGGATTTCAGACCGTTGGATACGGGTGCACTACCTGCATCGGAAACGCAGGGCCTCTACATCCTAAAATAGATGAAGCTATAAAAGAAGGAGACCTAGTTTGTGCAAGTGTTCTTTCAGGGAATCGTAATTTTGAAGCACGTATTCATGGCGCCATTAAAGCCAATTTTTTAATGAGTCCGCCACTCGTCGTTGCATATGCTTTAGCAGGCAGGGTCGATTTGGACTTAACAAAGGACCCGCTCGGTACGGACCAAGAGGGTAATCCCGTTTTCTTAGAAGACCTTTGGCCAAGTCAGGATGAAATAAAATCCATAATTTCTGCAGCCTTGAATCCTGATTCTTACTCTAGATTATATGGCGACTTTGATTCAGCTAATCCAAAATGGGGTCAGATACCAGGTAAGGATGGGGCCACCTACGAATGGGATGAGGAAAGTACTTACATCCAACTGCCTCCTTTCTTTAATGGATATAATGGGCAATTAAATGATATCAAGGATATCAAGGATGCCCGGCCACTTGGAATATTTGGTGATTCAGTTACGACTGATCACATTAGTCCAGCCGGGGCAATTAAAGAAGATAGCCCAGCAGGTAAATATCTTATCGAAAAAGGAGTAGATAAAGCTAATTTCAATAGCTTCGGTTCTCGTAGAGGCAATGACCGCATCATGACAAGAGGAACTTTTGGCAATGTTCGCATCAAGAACTTGATGGTTCCTAAAACTGAAGGTGGATACACTACTTATTTCGGAGAAACTGAAGTTGAGAACCTGCAAAATCCGAAATCAACTGAATCGGGAGTGCCTACGCATATATTCGATGCCTCCATGGCATACGCAACAGAAGGAACTTCACTAATCGTTATCGGTGGTGAGGATTATGGCATGGGCTCGAGCCGTGACTGGGCAGCAAAGGGAACTCGTTTACTTGGAGTGCAGGCAGTAATCACAAAAAGTTTTGAAAGAATTCATAGAAGCAATTTAATTGGGATGGGAGTACTTCCTCTTAATTTCAAAAACAGTGATGATTATGATAATGTTACCGCGCATCACGATGCTTCTTTCTCTATAAAAGGCTTAAACAATGATATCAGCCCGCGACATGAAGTTACTCTCACAGTTACTAAAGTAGACGGTTCTGAAAGTGACTTCCCTGTCATTGTTAGGTTAGACACACCAGTCGAAATAGAATACTACAGGGCAGGTGGAATCTTACCATATGTGTTGGCTCAGATTTTAAGTAACGATTAATATAAATATTAATCGCAAAGATATATACCATTATCCTCAATGGTAATTTTTTTCTCTCTGTAAAGATTGCCTATGGCCTGCTTGAATACTTTCTTACTCATCCCCAATAATAATTTAATCTCTTCAGGGGTACTCTTGTCATGAACTGCAAGGAAACCTTCATCAGTGGATTTTAAAAGGTCATAGAGTTTCTCCGCCGCGGCAGGCACTTTAGAATATCCTGGCGGATTCAAGCTCAAATCAACCAACCCATCTGAACGGATTCGGCTCACATATCCCTGCACCCTAGATCCTATTGAAGGTAGCAATTCAATCTCTGTATCTTTTATGATCCCCCAACAATCATTATTAACAATAGCCCGAATGCCTATATCAGTTTTTTCCACTAACATAATCGAGACTTGATTCCCTCCGCGAAGACCAACAGGAGCAACCTCGGAAACATATTTCTTCAGTTTTGCTGACGCAACAATTCTACCACTGACCTGATCAACATAAATATAAACCACAGCTGATTGGCCGACTCTAAATCTTCTTGGTTGCTCGCCAAAAGGGAGAAGTAAATCCTTTTGCAATCCCCAATCCAGAAAAGAACCTGCCCGGTTAGAATCAATGACTTCAAGAAATGCAAATTCACCAACAACGGCATATGGACATTCAGTCGTTGCTATTGGTCTATCCTCTGAATCCAAATAAAGGAAAATCCTAACGTCATCTCCTACACGAACCTCATCTCCTACATACCGCTTTGGCAGAAGAATAGATCCGAAAGACTCCTTCCCATCGAGCAATAGTCCGGATTCATGCTTTTCAATAACACTCAGAGTATTATATGTGCCGAGCTGAGGTTCATACATCTGATATGATACATCAGTTGAAGAAACTAGCCACTTTCAGGATTACCTATTAAATTAAAAATCTATCGGTTATTTATATTAATGGAAAAATTTCAGAAAAAAAGAAATCTGGTCACATTGCTTATCCTAGGTCTTTGTATTGCTAGTCATGTGACATCCGGGGCACCTCCGGACTGGTCCAAAGATGCCATTTGGTATCAAATATTTCCTGAAAGATTTAATAATGGGGACAGAAGCAACGATCCCACCAAAGAGACTCTGGAAGGGACTTGGCCCTTTGAACCAATCAAATCATGGAAAATTAGTCCCTGGGAATCTGACTGGTATAAAATGCAACCTTGGGAATCTGAAAATGGCATGGGCTTTTATTATAATGCTCAGAGAAGAAGATACGGCGGAGACATCCAAGGCATTTTAAACAAGCTCGATTACTTAAAAAAAATTGGAATCAATGCCATTTATCTCAATCCCATCTTTGAATCACCATCACTGCATAAATATGGAGCAACTATGCTCCATCACATTGATAACAATTTTGGACCTGATCCAAAAGGTGATGAAAAAATGTGGCAAAAAGAAGAGCCCTCATCGCCTAAAACATGGCAATGGACATCCGCTGATAAATTGTTTCTCAAATTAATCAGAGAATGTCATAGCCGCGATATAAAAATTATTATTGATGGAGTCTTTAACCATGTAGGCATTAATTTTTGGGCATTGCAAAAAGCAAAGGTTAATGGCCCTTCAAGCAAATACGCTGATTGGTTCGATATTAAAGAATGGGATAATCCAAACACTCCCGAGGATGAATTTAATTACCAAGGTTGGGCAGGTTTCAAAGGTTTGCCTGTTTTCAAACATGGGAAAACCGGTCCCACGGAGGCAGTTAAGGAATACTTCCGTTCTGTTATTAAGCGCTGGATGGATCCAAACTCAGACGGAGACCCATCAGATGGAATTGACGGATGGAGACTTGATGTGGCTGCGGAAGTCCCTATCGATTTTTGGAAAGAATTTCGCGATTGGATAAAAACAATCAATCCTAATGCATATCTAACAGGAGAAATTTGGTGGGAAGATTACAAAAATATAAAATTAAAAAATGCCGCGACATGGCTAAAAGGAGACACCTTTGATGCCGTCATGAATTATCGGTTCGCCGACACAGCCTACCAATTCTTTAATCAGTCCAAAGGCACCTTAAGCGCATCCGATTTTACTCGAGAGATAATAAAAATACACACAGATTATGGTTATGATGTGTGCTTGGGATTACAAAATCTACTGGGGAGCCACGACACTCAGCGGTTAGGGTCAATGATTGAAAATCCAGAACACAGACTCGATCATGGTGCCAATTTGAAAAGAAACAGAAATTATTCCATAAATCCTGTCAGCCATAATAATCAAAGAAGATTAATGCAAATTGTGGCTTTTCAGTTCTTCTCACCTGGGGCCCCCTTCATTTATTATGGCGATGAAGTTGGGATGTGGGGAGCAGATGATCCTGACTGTAGGAAACCTATGATTTGGCCCGATATAAATTATGAAAATGAATCCGCTACACCCTTCGGACCATCTCGTGAAAATGTAAGCGAAGTTAAACAAAACGAAAGTTTGCTGAATTTCTACACACAATTATGTTCGATTAGAAAAAGATCTTCTGCACTGAAACGAGGCGATTTTAAGATTATCCTAGCAGATAATAATAGCCGAGTGATTGCTTTCAAAAGAAAATATCAAAAGGATACTTGTATTGCTATCTTCAATGCTTCGAACAGACCTGCTCCAATGCCGATTATTGAAAAAGATTTTGATTTATTATTTCGTTCTGAACATACCTCATTAAAGAGACTCGGTGATTATGGTTTCGCGCTGTTCATTAAAAAAATATAAACCAATCAATTTATGAAAATGACAGTTTTAGCATCTTTAATTTTCGTTTCTTTTGCTTTTTTCTCTACACTGCAGGCAGAGCACTGGAACCAGTTCCGAGGACCGAACGGATCAGGCATAGCAACTGAAGGTTTTAATCCTCCGATTAAAATAAATGATGAAAACATTGCCTGGAAAACCAAAATACCCGAGGGATTATCTTCTCCGGTCATTTTTGGGCAAAAAATTTTTTTAACAGGAATAAGAAAGGATAGACTTATCACCCTCTGTTTCGATACCGAAAACGGCAATATTCTTTGGGAAAGGATCGCACCTAAAACGCCAATCGAAAAAGTTCACGCAACCAGCAGTCCTGCCGCTTCAACTCCATTCGTGGACAGTAAACAAGTATATGTTTATTTTGGTTCATATGGTTTGCTCTGTTATGATCACAATGGACAAAAGCAATGGGAAGTACCCATTCCAACTCCTAAGAGCCTTTATGGAATGTCCACATCTCCTATAGGTTATAAGCAAACCATCATATTAGTAATCGATAACGACTCAAACTTGCCCGGAAGTAGGCTCAGCCAATCTAAAATCATTGCTTTCAATAAAGATAATGGGCAATCAAAATGGTCAGTTTCTCGACCGCATCATCGTAGCGGATGGTCCACTCCAACAATATGGCACAAGGAAAAGAATGATGAACTCATCGTTCTAGGTAACGAAAGAGTGCGAAGTTATAATCCCGATACTGGCACTGAAAAATGGTTCGTTGGAGGTTTTTCACGTGAAACAATTGCTGTTCCGGTAGTCGGAAAAGAACACGTCTATATATCTTCTGCACAATTGGGAGGGGGAGCAGATAAAAAAATTGATCCTGAACCTTTCTGGAAATCGCTGTTAAAATTTGATGCGAACGATGATGGCAAAATAAGTAGATCTGAAATGATCGGTGATTTCACTTATCCATTAAGACCCGAACTGCCCCTTGGCCATCCTGGATTTGGCATTCCACTACCCAAAGAAGCTAATCGCCGCAAAGAAAGGGTTGATGGGATATTAAGATGGGTAGATAAAAACAAAGACAATGTCTGGACTAGAGATGAATTCATTAGCCACATGACCTTTCGACGCGGAAAGCCCATACTCGTTGCAATCAGATCAGGTGGAACTGGAAATGTAGAAGAAAGTCATGTGAGCTGGGAACTTAATCGCAGCATACCTGAAATACCTTCTCCTTTATTTTATGAAAATATTATCTACCTTGTCCGCAATGGCGGACTGCTTGCAACAGTCAACGCAGATTCTGGAAAACAGATTTATAGAGAAAGAGTGAGTGGATCAGGGCAATACAGCGCTTCCCCGATAGTTGCAAATAAACACATTTATTTAGTTTCTGATCGGGGTCAGGTATCGATTGTTAAACCAGGTAAAACATTTTCACAAGTGCATAAATATGATATCGGAGAACCGGTTTTTGTAAATCCAGCAGTAGATAAAACCAAAATTTATTTCCGCTCAAATGCTCATCTCTGGGCATTCCTAAATAATTGATCAGTTAAGTTAAGTGCCTAAATAGGCTTACCACTTCCAGGAACTCTTATCCCAGAATCCATATAGCTGTTCCACGGTCCCGTTAAAAATATTACGCTCGAGAGGGCAACTCATATTGCCAAAATAAGAAGAAGACCGATAACGGCCGTAATTATAGTTATGTATAACTGATTTGGATTTGCGCTTATCCCAATAGACTCCAGCATATTGCCAAAGAGACCATTGATTCCATATTCCATACTCCCGCATTAATCTTTCGGGGGTTTCCATGCCTGACTTTTTAGATGAGTAAAGAGCAACCCAATAAGGGCATTGTGCAATTCTGCGTTTTTGTGACGAAGTCGCAGAACTCAAGACTTTTCTGAGGTGATCACTATTTTCAAGATAAATCATTGGCCTTTGTCCGGTCCGTATTTCAATTCTATTAATGAACCTTATAATATCAGTCACTGATGATCGGGAATCAAAATCTCCTACTAATAGTATCTCCGGACTTCGTAGTTTGAGTGATGATTTGATTTTTTGTATTCGATTTACAAATCGATCGGCTTGCCATACCGGATCAATTCCTTTTACAACGAAATAATAAGAACCGAGAAGCATCCGTTGCCTCTCAGCAGCGGCCAGAAAAGCTGCACATTTTTTATCATAGTGCTTACCCTTTCCACATCGGGCAATGAGGCCCAGTGCCCCATTGCGTCTTAACGCTGTAAGATCATTTGGCGTATAATAGGAACCAGATCTCTGCCGCTCCTTAGGATCATATTCAGATACGTTAATAATGTGTGGAGCAATGGAAAGAGGATTATATTTAGTGGTCAAAGCCTTTCTCTGCATTGCCGGTGACAAACCACCACTAGCCTCAGTCACCTCAACTTGAGTATTAGTGCAACCGGACAGAAAAAGCATAAAAAACAAACAGCCAAAAAATGCATTTTTTGTTAACCGGGAGATAATTAATCCCATTGCTTTCATCCGTATAATATGTAGCAATTAACTTAATTTGCAAATTCCATAATTATTATATTCTGGTATTTATAGATTTTACTGTTTCAACTAAGCGTCTTAATTTTATTGGAACCAAAGAAATTATTTTCCCCCTCCAGAAATAAACAGATTTGTGGAACTTTAGGTTTCCATGTTGCGATCGAGCTCACCACTATAAAGCTGTATAGCACGCTTCCCTATAATCCCTATTATGGACGGTTGAAGTACTCGTGCCGCAGCATTAGAAGTTGCCAGTCCTACCCACGTCAATGGCGAATTATGTCGTAAGACCTGCACTACTGGACGTACGGTTTTGTAAATTGGAGTACAAAGTCGTATAAAAGGATTATCCGCCATTTTTTTTCCTCGCTCATAACCTCGAAATGCTCTTCCGGCACTAAAATCAACCAGACGACCAATTCTGCGGTTTTGCAAAAAATTGGCAATGTCAGTCGCCGCCAACTCCACTGCCCTTGTAAACTCACCTATTTTCGGCGCCTTAACTGGATCAGGGTTTTCAGGGTAATAAAGCTTAGCAATGCTCTCAATCAGTACTGGAATCTCATTTAAAAGGGGCGAAAGCCAATCCGGATTGATTTGCTTTGTCATTCTGAGAGAATTCTGAGATTCAGTAATTAACTGCCTTGCGGAGCGCTTTAACTCGTCATCCTCATTAATGAAATCATCATTAAGAATTTCCTTTTTTGTTTTTCTAATATCTAACCAGAACCTGGTAATGGCGAATCCAAGCCAAATAATAACGGCAAATAAAAAACCGAGAACAAAAGGGACAGTCCAATTTAAATCTTGAAACATTAATCAATCCTTCACGGGAGAATCTCCATTCAATGCATGCAAAAATTTCACAATATCTTTGATATCATTTTCAGAAAGGTTAAGAGATCCCATGATTGGCGAAAGCAGTGGATCATCGGAGCCACCATTGTTATAAAATTTCACGACCTCTTCGAGCGTCGATAAAGATCCATCATGCATATAAGGTGCTGTTAATGCAACATTCCTCAACGTTGGAGTCTTAAACGATCTTTTATCATACTCTAGCTTAGTAATTTCATATCTCCCAAGATCTTCAGATAATCCCAGTTTATGGCTACGGAAACTCACACCCGTATTGTGAAACAAGTTATCGTTAAAAAGTACTCCAGGACCGGCTATCTGATGACATTGCCAACACTGAGCCTGACCAGCAAAAAGCTGGTAACCACGCTGCGCCGATGGCCCCATAGCATCTGCTTCACTTTCATAATACCATCTGTCATAAGCAGAGCCACCTGAAACAAGAGAACGCTGATAAGCAGATAGTGCCACTGCCACATTATTTTTATTAATAGATTTCTCACCAAAGGAACCTTTAAACATATTTTGATATTTATTATCAGCGCTTATCCTATCTAAAACTTCAGACACTGACAGATTCCCCATTTCATCTTCCGCAAGTATGGGCTGCCAGGCCTGTTCTTCCAAACTCGAAGAACGGCCATCACTAAATAAAGATTCCGCAAAAGCCACATTCAATAGTGTCGGAGTATTTCTTCTGCCAATTTTATCATCAATGCCAATCGATTTGGGCTTATCATTCTGAGTAAATCCCTGATCGGGCACATGGCAAGTAGCGCATGATATACTCCCATCTCGTGAAAGTGATTTATCAAAAAACAGTTTCTCACCTAGTTTAACAATTGATTTTGATAACTTAGAATGTTCAGGAACAAGTATCGGAGGAAGACCAAGACCGGGATCTTCGATGTCTGGAAAAACAATATCAGCTACAGAAAAATTCAGTAATATTATTCCTGCAACAGAAAAGCTGATGGCACGTAAATGACCAGCCCAATAATAAAAAATAATACATGGAAACGCTTATTTTTATTGAACGCAAGTGCTTAACGGATAATTGCATTTATTCTAAGCTAATGAGAGAATTTTATTAGATGAATCCAGAATCAGTAGATCCAGATTCCATGAATTATGGAATGCTTCATAGTCATATACCAAACAACTCAGAGAAGTTAGACAAATATGTAGGAGAAGTGACTTGGGAATACCTTGAACCGCATTTTCAGAGCGGTTCTCTTATCTATATAGATAATTCTCTATGCATCAAAGATGTGGGTAAAACACTAGCCAAGGATGACACTGAAAAAGTTAAGAAATGGCTAAAATCAGGGGATGCCTTAAAGCCCGGACAAGCTCATGCAGAGTATTGGAAAAAATCTAATTCCACTTTCACCGCTTTAGTAGTCTCACCCTTTGTAATCATACAACAAAAGGGGGAATGCAATAATTGAAATCAATACACAGCCAAAGTCGCCTCTCTTTCACTCCGAATCTCGCTCAACCGCCGCCAGCCAATTAGTACCTTTTCCGATTCAT
>MDTE01015690.1_pt1 | contig 20183 bp, 17 predicted proteins | sample 811231 | NCBI WGS metagenome assembly MDTE01 (sample SAMN05326651, study PRJNA326480) | marine metagenome | isolation source: seawater | place: Indian Ocean: Red Sea | collected 2010 | reverse complement strand
CAGATAGTAATATCAGACAACAACTAGCTGCTGTCAGAGACATAATTATTCGATCTCGTAAAGTTAATCTTTCTATTCGCTAAATATTAAAATCGAATATTAAGAAAACTTAATTATTACTAAAATTCCTATTTAAAAATTTGCATTGAACCTAAAATTGTTTGTGAATAATTCAATGAAATATGTGAAAAACTAAACATATATTTAAATTTATTTTTTTAATGATTTATATTTTTCCATTTATCTAAAAAACCTAAAATGATGGTTTAAATAAAAGATGAAATTTTTTCTCATTTACAAATAAATTATTAACATATATCAACCACTTTCCAACAGTCGTTTTATACTCATAATTAGATGGTTTTCCACATATTGACACCCTTTATTAATATGATGGTTAATACTTTAAAGAAATCTACCTAAAGACTTTTCCACATGATTGATTCAGCAGTAATAGAAGTTCGTGCTGGTAATGGTGGAGATGGCAATGTTGCTTTTATTAGAGAAGCTCTTCTTCCTAGAGGCGGACCTGGCGGAGGAAATGGTGGAGATGGTGGAAATGTAATTCTTATTGCTGATTCAACAATAAACACCCTTACTAAGTTTCATTGGCAACCTCATTTCATAGCAAAAAATGGATCAAAAGGTGATGGAAATAAACGTCAAGGTGCAAATGGGGATTCAATAACAGTATCTGTACCTGTTGGGACTGAAGTGTGGTTATGGGAAGATCAGCAAGATAAAGAATTAATTGGTGATCTTAATCAGCATGGACAAAAAATGGTTGTTGCTGAGGGAGGAAGAGGTGGTTGGGGGAATGCTCATTTTGTAAATCCAACCCAACAAGAACCACTTCTAGCAGAATCTGGATCTAACGGTGAGATTCGTCGCATTAGGTTAAATTTAAAACTGCTTGCAGATGTTGGGTTAGTTGGTATGCCAAATGCTGGTAAATCTAGCATATTATCTGCCATTAGCGCCGCTCGTCCGAAAGTTGCAGATTATCCTTTTACTACACTTGAACCAGTTCTAGGTGTGGTGGAATTTGGAATAAAAGCTTTTGTTGTAGTCGATATTCCAGGATTGATTAAAGGTGCTCATTTAGGAACAGGTCTTGGTGATGATTTTCTCAAACATGTTCAGCGCACAAAAGTATTAGTTCACGTTGTAGACGGTAGTGAAAAGGATATTGCTGGTCGCATTAATGCAATAAATCAAGAACTTATTCAATTTGATGCAGAGCTTGCTAAGAAGCCACAAATACTTGCAATAAATAAATCAGATTTAGACGATGTTTCTATTCTCGTTGACGAGATCAAAGAAGAAATTGAAAGTGTGAAAGGATTACACGCAGAAGTACTGTTCGTTTCAGCTGCTACTTATAAAGGCCTAGATGATTTAAAAAAATCAATGATCAAATCCGTTCAAGATATTGAACGTAGACGCATAAAACCAACTCAGGAAAACTCTACAAAAATACCTGTAATTCGACCATCAATTAATAAATCTAAAACCGTGATAACAAGAGAACCTAATGGTCAATTAAGAATCGTTCATTCGAAAGCGGTTCGATTAGCTGAAGGTAGTAATCTTGAATCACACGAAGCTCGACTTCAATTTCAACGTCGTCTAGATCAGTTAAAAATCACTAAAGCATTGCGTGATGCTGGTATGAAAGAGGGTGACACTATTGTTATTGGAAATTGGGAGTTCGACTGGGATTGATGAATTGTTCAAGTGTTATAAAAAAAGTGGGAGTTTTTGGTGGCACATTCGACCCTATACATAAGGGCCATATAGCAGTTGCACGTGCAGTCCGTGATGAGTTAAAGCTTGATCAGATTTTAATGGTAGTTAATAACGATCAATGGATGCGAAATGATCCTGTTTTAACATCTCCTGACGATAGATACAAAATGGTTAAGCTTGCACTAGATGGAGAAAGAGATATCGAAGTTTCTGATATCGATATCGTTCGTGGGGGGCCTACTTACACAATAAATACCCTAGTTGATTTACAAAAAGCTTTAGGATCTATGGTTAAGTTGCATCTAATTGTTGGTTCAGATTCAGCAATGTCTATGCACATATGGAAAAATTCGGAAAAAATTCCTGAACTAGCCACAATAGTTACCGTTGGGCGTCCTGGTGAAGTTTTTGATACAGAATTATTGGACAATTTTCATCCGGCCAAACGTGCTTTGTACGTTGTGGGGCCAATGCTTAATGTGTCAGCAACCCAAATCAGGAATCTTAAACAGTCGAATCACTCCATTAAGAATTTAGTCACTGAATCGGTTGATAATTACATAAAAACCCAAAAGCTTTATCAATAAATTGGAAAACAAATGAACACTGATAGTAAAGATTTACGCGAAATTGCAACACAACTTTACGAAAGAGCTTTAGAATTAAATTCTCTGAAATTTGGTGATTTTGTTTTATCTTCGGGTCAAAAAAGCACGTACTACTTTGATGGACGGTTGTTATCAACTGATCCCGAAGGAGCAGACTTGATATCTCGTGCATTTGGCATTGCAATGGATCAAGCTGGGGTAGATGCTTTTGGTGGCCCTACTGTTGCTGCTGTGCCAATCGTTGGTTCTTTAGCCTTGCGATCAAAATTAGATGGTAAAAATCGTACTGGATTTTTTGTTCGACCTGAACAGAAGGATCACGGCGCTGGCAAGCAGATTGAAGGTAATCTTAAAGCCGGTATGAGGGTTGCAGCTTTTGACGACACAATTTCTACGGGTGGATCGCTTTTTGCAGCTATAGATGCTGTGGAGGCAGTTGGCTGTGATGTCGTATTGGTTATGGCAATTCTTGATAGACATCAAGGTGGTGGGGATGAAATTTTAAGACGTGGTATACCATTTTTTCGTCTGTGGGAGTCCACTCCAGAAGGCAAAATAAAGATAACTATTTAGATTCAAGTGACAATTAAAATTGATGACATCTAATAAAATTAGATTATGTATTTTGATCCATTCGTTTGTGAATTAAACATCTAGATTTTTTACCTCTAACGCATTCGCCCTTATAAAGTTGCGCCTTGGCTCAACTTCATCACCCATTAACGTCCGGAACATATCATCCGCTGCCATAGCATCATCTGCCGTTACGCGAAGCATGACTCTGCCATCTGGATCCATGGTGGTGTCAAATAATTGATCAGCGTTCATTTCGCCTAGACCTTTAAATCGTTGCACGTTTACGCCTGATTTATCCGAGTTGTTGTCTAAAGTGGCAGGCAATTCGTGCCATGTAACACCAGATGCGACAACGTTATCTCCTTTAGAAACCGACAACAGGCCAGCATCTAAAACATCCTGGATTAGCGGAAAGATTGTTTTGAGACGTTGAACTGCGGGGTTGTTGTATACCTCTTTAGTGAGCGTGTATCCATCTATTTCATAAGTACGATCAGGAAGGATTATCGGTTCAGTTTTTTCTAGATCGTCTGTTGTTGATTCTGATAAATCAATAGAATCAGCATTGTTTTGATCATCGAATAGTGATGCCTGTGTAGTTTCTTGTGGCTCTATTGATTCTGATATTGACTCAGGTTGTTCTGGTCGGAAATCGAGTGAGGCATATTCTGGATCTTTAGTTAATTTGTCTATCACCTGTTCCGGTATGTTTAGAACACGCGCTACATCGAGTGATTCAATATAGTCTCGGAGTGGAGTGAGAACTCTTCCGATCTTTGTGCGTTTAAGTTCAAGCCCTGTGTTGTTTTCAGATGTAATAGTGATGTTTCCGTATAGACGATCGGCGGTCCATTCATCTAATTCTGCATCTGAGTATAGCCATTTAGCCGATCGACCTTTAGAAGCTCGGTAAAGCGGAGGCTGTGCAATATACAGGTGCCCATTTCCAATAATTTGTGGCATGTTACGGAAGAAAAATGTCAGTAAAAGTGTACGTATGTGAGCCCCATCTACATCAGCATCCGTCATGATGATAACGCGGTGATATCGAAGTTTTTCTTCATCATAATCTTCACCAAGACCTGCGCCGAGAGCTGTTATAAGGGCAGCAATTTCTTCATGGGCGAGCATGCGCTCTGGACGAGCCTTCTCAACGTTTAAGATTTTGCCGCGTAAAGGTAAAATCGCTTGGAACTGACGGTCTCTACCAGCTTTTGCTGAACCGCCTGCTGATTCTCCTTCGACGATGTAAATTTCGGATGAAGCAGGATCTTTTTCCGTACAATCGGCGAGTTTGCCTGGCAGCGAACCACCATCCATAGCATTCTTACGAATAACAAGATCACGCGCTTTTTTCGCAGCCGCTCTTGCCCTAGCTGCCGTTGTGGATTTATTGATGATCTGTTGTCCATCAACAGGGTTGTCTTCAAGGAATTCGACTAGTTTTCGACCGACCACCTGTTCGACAGCACCTTTTACTTCTGGATTACCTAGTCGACCCTTCGTTTGGCCTTCAAATTGTGGGTCTTTAACTTTGACACTAATTACGCACATTAAGCCTTCACGAGTGTCTTCACCGGAAAGACTTTTAATATCGTCCTTTCCTGTACCAAAAAGGTTGTTTTTTCGTGCGAAATCATTCAGAACTCTGGTCAGCGCAGAACGAAAACCTGTGACATGCGATCCGCCATCACCAGTTCTAATAACGTTTGCGAATGAAAGGGTGTTATCGATAAATGAATCGTTGTATTGCATGGCGACTTCAACTACTACATCATCCATAGTCTCTTGTGCATACATTACGTTTTGATGAACAGGACCTCGCCGTCTATTTAGTGAACGAACAAAGCTTTGTACGCCTCCATCAAACATGTAGGTTACGTCGTTCAGTGGCCATAAATCATCATGCCATTCAGATTGCAGATGGATTGTTAACCCTTGATTTAGGTATGCCATTTCTCTGAACCGACCAGAAATGGATTCCCAGTCGTAAGAAATTTCAGGAAAGATTTGATTATCTGGCATCCAGGTAACTTTTGTTCCGGTACCTGGAATATCATTTTCATTCGGATCACGAACGTCCATTTCTCCGATGGTTTTGCCACGTTCGTATCTTTGTTTGGAAATTTGGTTATCACGCCTAACTTCGACTTCGGTCCATTCGGATAGAGCGTTTACAACAGATGCACCGACTCCATGTAAGCCACCTGAAACTTGATACCCTTTTCCACCGAACTTTCCACCGGCGTGCAGGGTTGTCATTACAGTTTCTAGAGCAGACATCCCAGTCTTTTTGTGTTTATCTACCGGAATCCCCCGACCATCGTCTACAACTGTTACTGAACCATTTTTGTGGATTGTTATATCGATTCGACTAGCGAACCCCGCCATTGCCTCGTCGACGCTATTGTCAACGATTTCTCTGATTAGGTGGAACACTCCATCTGTGCCAGTGGTACCGATGTACATGCCAGGTCGCTTACGAACAGCCTCGAGACCCTCCATAACCGTGATGTCATCAGCGCTATATTCAGCTGATCCATTTGTGACGCTTGAGTCGGCAGTTTTTCGTTTTGCCATTCGTAATCCTTGTTATGTTGTGGAGTTCGTAAATAAGGTCATATTTTTATGAGAATTCTTTTGTATATTTACACAGATTGAACTTTTGTTATGCGTGTATAAAAAACTTGGAGAAATTAGTTTGAATTAGACTTAATTCGTGTGCGTTTACATGGCTTGTAAATACTAGTCATATTCTATCATTTTTCGCATGTTTCCCTCAGTTTGAGTCCACTATAGAATCTATGCTGATTTTTACCCGACGTACATTCAAATTATTTTGATAATTTCATATAGTGAGCTTAACTACTCAACAAATGCTCATTTTGATTTGTGCTGGATTTTTGATCGTTAATTTTGTTTCAGGTGTAATTATCTGGGTGGACAAGCAGCGTGCTTTGAAGGATGAATTGCGTGTAAAAGAAGAAACTCTTTTAGTTTGGGCTCTTCTTGGGGGGTGGCCAGGGGGAATCTGGTCTATGAAATCTTTTCGCCACAAAATTTCTAAGCAACCATTTATCGTTAAATATCTTTTTGCTGCGACACTTAATTTAGGTGTAACGGCAGGAATTGTTCTTGTGGTTATAAACAGGTGATTTTCGACTGTACTTCAACAAACAGTGTTTTCAGGGTCTATAATTTCGCAATTGATTCGGGATTAAGTGTTCCTCTGAGTTCATTGTTTCCCTGTATTTTGTATTGATATAAATTTGAAGTTCCAGCCTAAAGAAGTACGGTTACGCGGCTGGTGCTTTTTCATCGAACGATTGAGGTTTGATTGTGGAAATAGACCGCGAGACACTGCTGCTTATGCTAAAACGCATGTGGATGATTCGAAATTTTGAATTGAAGGTTATGGAAGTTCATGCTGCTGGAGAATTCACTGGCGCTGCACATCCGTATATTGGCGAAGAAGCTGTCGCAGTTGGAGCATGCGCTGCTCTTGATGACACTGACTATATTGCTGGAAATCACCGATCTCATGGCCATCCTATCGCTAAAGGCGGTCGTGTAGATAAGGCCATGGCTGAACTTTATGGACGTGTGGATGGATATTGCAAAGGCAAGGGTGGGTCGATGCATCTTGCGGATTATTCGATTGGAATTTTGGGTGAGTCAGGAATTCTGGGTTCATCGGTACCTGTTGCTGTTGGCGCAGCGCTGGCAGCTCATATCAAAGGTGAAAAATTTGTATCGTTAGCTTTTTTTGGTGACGGAGCTTCGAATCAAGGGGCGCTACATGAATCAATGAACCTTGCGTCGGTATGGAAATTGCCGATGATTTTCTTATGTGAAAACAACCAGTACGCAGTGACAACTTCTTACGCTGACACAGTAGCTGTTGAGCATGTTTCAGATCGCGCATCGGCATACAACATGCCAGGAATATTGGTGGATGGGCAAGATGCAATTGCTATGTACGAGGCTACGCAAGCTGCGGTCGAGCGTGCAAGAAAGGGTGAGGGACCTACATTAATCGAAGGTCTAACATATAGGTATGAAGAGCATTCCTTAGGCCTTGGTCGGGTAAGGCGTGGTGAATATCGTGAACAATCAGAGATCGATGAATGGCGTAAACGTGATCCGCTTTTGATCCTCGAAAGTGCATTAATTTCTCAAGGGCTTGCAACTCGTGAAGAGTGCGATGCAATTAATGCGGAAACGGTTGAAGAGGTTGAAATGGCTACTGAATTTGCTCGAAATAGCCCTTTTCCTGAGCCTGAAGATCTTTTTGATGACATGTGGGCTCAGCCCATACCTTTGCCATAAAGTCGACTAATTCGTTAAAATCTTAGTTATAAGTAGAAAATCATAATGGCACAAACCATATTTGTAGAAGCAATAAATCAAGCAATATACGAAGAAATGGCACGCGATGAAAATGTCTTCATAATGGGAGAGGACATCCGTAGGTCAGTGTACGGTGCAACAGCAAACCTGTTGGACGATTTTGGCGGAAAGCGTGTTCTCGATACACCGCTTTCTGAAAATGGATTTTTCGGTGCCGCAATAGGAGCTTCCTTGGTCGGTATGAGACCGATTGTTGAGACACTGACTAGTTTTATGTGGGTAGGCATGGATCAGCTGATTTCTCAGGCTGCAAAGATGCGTTATATGTTCGGTGGTCAGGCAACTTTACCTGTTGTTTATCGAGCGACTATGTTTTACGGAGCTGGCTCAGCAGCTCATCATTCTGATCGCTCCTATCCGATGTTTATGAATATGCCTGGTATTAAGATTGTTGTTCCGTCGAACCCATCCGACATGAAAGGTCTATTGAAAGCAGCTGTCCGAGATGATGATCCGACTATAGTTTTTGAGGATGGCACTTTATTTGGTATGCGTGGTGAAATTCCTGATAACTCTGAACTTCCAGATGGAGAACTTGTTGTTCCGTTTGGTCAAGCCAATATCGTTCGTGAAGGAACTGATGTGACTATTGTAGGAATTGGTGGTTCTGTGAATCATGCAGCAACGGCGGCAGATCAACTTGCGGCTGAAGGGATATCCGTTGAGGTTATTGATCCAAGAACACTGGTTCCATTTGATAAGCAGACAGTATTAGATTCTGTTGAAAAGACTGGCCGGTTAGTTGTTGCTGACCCTGCACATAAAGTTTGTAGCGCTGCATCGGAAATCGCATCGATAGTCGCAGAGGAAGGCTTTTGGTCGCTACAGGCTCCGATTCAAAAAATAGCTTCAGAGCAGGTACACATTCCTTACACCCCTTCTCTTGAAAAACATGTGTATCCCGATGTTGAAAAGATCACAGCAGGTGTACGTCGCACATTGGATGCTTAATTGCATAATGTACGCTGTTTAGTTGCTAAGGCGCGGCCATATAATCAGATCCATACCAACATTGAATCCTGTATTTGAACATTGCAAAGCACTTACTTTCGATCTTTTCGGGACCGTATTAGATCTTGGGGGTTCTTTGACACCTCATCTTAAGAATTTCATTGATGAGAACGGTTCTGATCTCGAGCCAACAGTGATGTGGCAGCAACTTAGATACCGACAAAGAATCGAACAGTATCAAGACTCACTCATTGAGCTAGGACATTCTGGTTATCTCGAGACTGTTCAAAAAGCATTCGATTATGTAGCGCGGGCGAATAAACTCCACCCAACACCAAAACAGACTAAAAATTTTATGGCAAGCTGGAAAAATCTTTCAGCTTTCCCCGATTGTTTAGATGCACTTGAAAAATTGTCCAAACGCTACAAACTAATCGCCCTTTCAAATGGCAATCCATGGTTTCTGGATCATTTAACAAAAAATCGGATAAAGTTTGATTTTGACGGTGTTATGTCTGTTGAAGAAGCTGGAGGTTTTAAGCCAAAACCTGGTGTGTATCGCCGCGCAGCCAGAAACCTCAATCTTGAACCGGGCGAACTTATTATGGTTTCTGCTAATTCCTTCGACGTAATGGGAGCACGAACATGTGGTTTTAGAGGGGCGTATGTCAATCGGTATGATCTGCCATTTGAAGATACATATGATATTTATAAGCCAGATATTACTGTTCTAAATTTTACGGAGCTTGTCGGTGCATTGATGCCTTATGAAGATAGTTAATGTCTATTGTTGAACCGCGAGTTATCAGATAGTTATATGAACATGGGTATCACTATGCTCCGCATCATTGATCATCTGCGCTAAACTAGCCAATGGCGCAATAATCCTGAATATATATTCTGAATTTTGTAGCTTCTCATTTTGTTTGAGATTGTCACAAAATACGCTAGAGAACTAAGCGCTGGTTCCCTAGCCACAAAGGACGGTAACAGGTACATATGTCTGCACCTATCATCCTGCCACAATGGGGCATGGGTATGAACGATGGCGAAGTTGTAAAATGGCTGAAGGCTGTTGGCGAGTCGGTTGTTAAAGGCGACCAACTCGTTGAGATTGAATCCTCTAAGGTGAATGCTGAAGTTGAAGCTACTGCGGATGGGACATTGGGGCGTATAGATGTCGAAGAAGGTCGAGTGGTAGACGTAGGAACAGTACTTGGATATTTACTTGAAGAAGGTGAAACTCATTCGGATCTTCCAGATGCAATTACAGTAGGCGGTTCAACGTCAACACCAGCGCCAACTGCTTCACCAACTCCTACTAATTCATCGTCATCACCTCATACGCGAACCGGTAAACAGATAGTCACCCCTCGAGCTAGGCGATTAGCCAATGACCTAGGTGTCGACATTACAACCGTCGTGGGAACGGGTCCTAGTGGTCGTGTTACTGAAGATGACGTAAAAGCAGCAAATACTTCGTCATCAGTAGCCCCTGTGAAAGACTCTTCAACGATTGAATCTTCGGTACCAGTTAAAGAAGTTATTAAGCTGTCGGGCCTACGTAGTACTATCGCAAGGCGGATGACTGAGAGCGCCACTATTCCCTCAGTGACTTTATCGACTAAGGTGGATGTGACCGATACCGTAGCATTTCAGAGAGAGTTGGTAAGTGAATGGCGGGAGCATAGAATCCGACCACAGTATCAGGATTTGGTTATCGCAGCTGTTGCTAGGTCATTGAAGGAGTCTCCGATAGCTAACTCACATTTTGTTGGAGATGAGATTCGGGTGTTGAGTGAAGTGAACGTTGGTGTTGCGATGGCGATTCAAGAAGGCCTTTTAGTTCCTGTAATTAGGAATGCGGACCAAAAGTCACTGCTTCAGATCGCCCAAGAAGTACGCGAACTCGCCCGTAAGGCAAAATCTAATTCACTTTCTATAGACGAGATGACAAATAGTACTTTTTCGATTACAAACCTCAGTTCCTACGATATCAACACGTTTAACCCGCTGCTTAATCCTCCAGAAATAGGAATACTTGGTGTTGGAGCGATTGAAGATACTCCAGTTGTATTTGATGGAAAAATAGTTGTGCGTTCGATAGCAAATTTGAATCTTGCATTTGATCATCGTGCCTGGGATGGAGCACCTGCATCTGAATTCATTAGATCTGTTGGTAAGTTGCTTAGCGATCCTAATTGGATGAGGGCGTAAAAGGGTCTCGATGATAATTTCAGGTTTGTTTCATTGAATACTGTTGGTATTATCGCTAACCCATCTGCGGGTAAAGACATACGTCGATTAGTGGCCCATGGTCGAGTGGTTTCGAATCAAGAAAAAGCAAATATCCTGAGAAGGGTATTTGCAGGAATTGTGTCGACTGGCGTAGATCGGATTTTGATGATGCCCGATCATTCAGGTCTTACGCGACCAGGTACAGCGGATGTTTCAGGTCAGATCAAAGTCGAATACGTTGATATGCCTGTTGCTGATCATCAAGGCGCCTCGACCGATGCAGCTACTGCTATGGCAGCTCAAGGTGTTGGATGTATAGTAACTTTAGGCGGCGATGGAACGAACCGGGTTGTTGCGAAGGGTTCTGGTGATGTACCTATAGTTCCTATTTCAACAGGTACCAATAATGTTTTTCCTGCAAATACCGAGGGTACTTTGGCCGGTATCGCAGCTGGTGCTTTGGCAATTGGCTCTTTGCGCATAGAAGAAGCTTGTCGGCGCTCGAAACGCATAGATATTTACGTTGATGGCAATAGACAGGATGATGCACTTGTAGACGCAGCTGTATCAACACAAATGTTCGTAGGCGCTCGAGCTGTTTGGGACACTCGTACCCTTCACTCAATGTTTTTAACTCGTGCCGAACCAGCGAGTATTGGTTTATCTTCAATCGGGTCACGGTTACAGCCGATAGCAATTGATGATCCATATGGGCTTTACATTCGTTTTAGTGGGAATACTGGACCCGGTGCGACAACTGTTTCCGCACCTATAGCACCAGGGAGTGTTGTAGATGTAGAGATAACCGATTGGAGACGAATTTCAGCGGGAGAGAAAGTTCCAATACAACTGACGCCAGGTACTATCGCTCTTGATGGTGAACGAGAAGTTGAACTGCTTCCGGAACAAGATGTTTATGCTGAAATGACTATTGATGGACCTTGGGTTGTGGATGTTCCAAAAGCACTAACCTTAATCGCAACCAAGTAGCATCGCTTACGAATTTTGGTATTAGGCATGATCAGTCATTAAGATATGTCCCTTAAGTCAGACCGATTAAACATAGTACTTGTTGGTGCGAATGGCAAAGTTGCCGCGCCTGCACACCTTAACGCTCTCGCTAATGTGCCTGGCGCGGTCTTGTATGGAGTTTGTGATGTTGACACAGAAAACGTAGATCACCTCGCACGATTGACGGGTGCATATCCATTCACATCACTAGACGATGTACTTGCAGATCCTAATGTTGACGGGATAGATCTGGTCACACCACCATTTATTCATGCTGAACAAACTGTTGCTGCTGCTCATGCAGGAAAACATGTTTATTGTGAAAAACCAATGGCACATTCATTATCCCAGGCCTCAGCGATGATACAAGCTCATCGTAAATCAGGTACAACCCTTATGGTTGGTGAGAGTTATGTGTTTCATCACCCGAACATGGCCGCGCGTGCAGTTATCGACAGTGGCGATATTGGTGATGTATTGCATATTCGTGAAACCAAGGGCCCATGGCTTATGAAACCCGAAGAATCAAAACGTCTTTCAGGTACGAATCATGAATTAAACGCTCCATGGCGGGTTGACCCGAAAATGTCTGGAGGTGGCAAGTATCCGTGGATCATGGATCATGCTCCACATTTTTTTGCGATAGCCCGATATTTCGCAAACAACGCTACGGTTGATTTAATTACCGCTCACGCTCAGCGTAGACAAATATCGGACGAAAAGATATCCGGTATTGGTGCTGTCAATGGACAAGCCATAACGTCGGTTGCATGGAGCTTTAATAATGGAATAGACAGTATATGGAGTCAAATAGAATCAAGTGCAGCAAGTCTTGTTGATGTTGGTTTTATGACAATCATTCATGGAACCAAGGGAAGTTTGCAAGTTTATGGTGAGGGAGGAGGTGCTGCTCCGGGAAGGAAACAGGTTCCAGCAGTTATTCTGAATTGTAATGGTAGGAGCAGGGTAATTGATGCAGGTAATCTAGATGATCGCGCTTGGCAGTCCAACAATAATTATTATGATGCATCACATCAAACAGCATTAAATCACTGGATTGATTCGATTATTCAAGCAAAGCCCGTACGATATCCAGGTGAAGAAGGACGTATTGATCTAGCTTCAGTCCTTGCAACTATCAAAAGTGCGGAAGAGCGAAGGTCTATTTCTCCTATTGAAATAGATGAAAATTGGACGGCTTATTGATGGCACTTTCGATCGCGTAGTTAATATTTAGACAGAAAAACATATTTGTTATGACTGATTATAGATCTGTTATAAAACAGGAAAAATACACACATGGACACCATGAATCGGTTGTGGCAGCACACTCTGCACGTAGGGCAAGCGAGGCGGCCGCATTTGTATTGCCGGAGTTAAAGTCTCCAATGCGCCTTCTTGATTTTGGTTGTGGCCCAGGAACAATCACTATTGATCTGGCTGAACATTTATTGCCTAATGGGTCAGTGCTAGGAATTGATAACTCAAAGAAAGTAATTACACGGGCCAGAAATCTGGCAGCAGAACTCGGAATTGAAAACATAGAGTTTGAAGTACGTAATATTTATGAGACGGGTTACAGCTCAGCCAGCTTTGATGCTGTTTACGGCCATCAAGTGCTCCAGCATTTATCTGATCCAGTGAAAGCCTTAAAAGAAGCATGGAGAGTCCTGAAATCGGGTGGTATCTGTGGTGTACGCGAAGTTGACTGGGGTGCTTCTGCTGTTTTTCCATCTGATCAAAGACTTTGTAAATTTTTTGATGTTTACAACAAAGTTGCTAAGAGAAACGGTGGAGATGCGTTTGCAGGTAGGCGATTGAAACACTGGTTTATAAATGCTGGGTTCATAGATCCGACAATAACTACTTCAACTTGGACATTTGCGGAGCAAAATGCGCTCAAATGGTGGGGGGGGCAATGGGCTGACCGAATTTTAAATTCGGAAATAGGTGAGCAAGCAATAGAATACGGATTTGCTAATCAACAAGAATTAAAAGAAATATCTCAAGGTTGGCTCGACTGGCTTGAAGCAGAGGGAGCTTTTTTCGCGTTTATTCAGGTTGAAGCTATCGGAATGAAACTTTAATTAAACTCGTAATTACAGATCAATTAGCGGCTTATTCAATATAACGTTTCCACGTTTGTGAAAATAAGCTACTTAATCGACTATTTCAAAAATCTCGGTTTTGTGTGTGTCTGCAAGTAGTGGATAAATTTTTTCAAAAATTGATGTGATGCTCGGGGTGTTGCGTACTGAGCTTCTTGAAATTTCGTAATCAGAGATCGACTCCCATATCTGCTCTGTTTGCAACATTCCATGTGGACCATGCCATGCTTTGTATGTTTTTGGTTTGCTATATCCTGCTGTTTCCATTGCTTTGCCAGCTTCGGTTATCAAAGTAGCAAGCTTGCCACCTTTACCAGGTTTTGGAAGGTATGTACGACGAACGGCAATCATAAAATGTGCTCCACGTAGCTTGAGGCGAATTCCTAAACTTTGAAATTACGCCAGTTCTTTTCGAATCTTTCTTTGCTTTTCATTTTGGAGGTAGTTGGTTCACTTAGAATTGTGACTGGTCCGCCATTCGCAAGAAATTCTCCTCCAACAGTTGCTGATCGATTGCCGGAGTAAGCCAGGTAGCAGAACCCGACTCCGTCATATGGTTCAGGATCTTCCGATTTATTGATTCGTTTTCCAATAATTTCTCCAACTTTTGACCCTTGAGCGGCAGCAAAAACTCCAGCTTTTGGGATGCTGAATTCTCCGGCTGGAACAACGTTTACATCTCCGATAGCGAACACATTGCTTATGGAGGTTTCTAGTGTTCCTGAGTTTACCGGGACCCAAGGTTTGTCCTTAGCGATCCCAGACATTGCAACCACATCTGGCAGCTTGTGAACAGGAACAGTAGCAATAACGTCCGCTGTAGTAAAAGACCCATTGCTAAAATTAGCCTCCCTACCATCTATGGAAACCTCAGTTACGCCTGCGCTGGTTACAAGTTCTATACCGCGCTTTTCGAGGGCGTTTCTAACTTTCATGGAGGCGTCTTTTCCAGCTACTCCAAGTGGTCCTGGCTCGGGTATGTAAACAGATATTTCAAGATCTTTCCGAATGCCTCTATGCCCGGCCCACCAGTGCAGAATCATGGCTGTTTCGAAAGGAGCTGGCGGGCACTTGTATGGTGGTTTCGAAGCAGCTAGAACGATTTTCCCTCGTTTTATCCTAGATAGTCTGCGACGTAGGCGGCGCGCTTGGTTGAAGTCATAAAATGAGTAAGCACTTTTAGCTCCCGGCACAGCATCCCAGTCGTAGGCGGCGCCAAGGGCTATGACTAGGTAATCGTAATTGAAGGTACCAGATGACGTTATAACTTCCTGCGCATCAGTATCTATTGACTCGATATTTGCTTGGATAAATTTTATGCCTCGATTCGTGAGCCTTCCTAGTGAACGCCCAGTTTTATTTGTTTCGCGTTCGCCCACAATTAGTAAAGGGTTCATTCCACAAAGGTGCGAGACTCGGTCTTTGTCGATGACTGTTATTTCGTGGGCCGAGTCGAGAGCGGATCTTGCGTTTATCGCTGACTGGACTCCACCGAAGCCACCGCCTAGAACTAAAACTTTCTTTCCAGCCATGCTTTTTGTGCCCCGGATATAGTTGTTGTCGATACAAAGTAAGGATCTTCGCGCCAGCTTATCGTTTTTTGTAGGCAGTGTTAATTGGCATTTAGTGCAGTTGTAAAAACTTACTTTGATTTACTATGCCAATAATTAGGTAAGTTGTTCTTTTATTAGATATGTTATTTATGGCTTTTGGTCATTACAACTTGTGTGTTAATCGGGATATGAGATAGATGAATTAGGAGACATACTTATTGGGTACGAAATCTAATACCGTTTCATCCTCAGATCATTGGGATCACTGGATTGAATCTTGTGACACCATGGTTGCACTGAGTCCATCAACTTGTGACAGAAATACAGTTTTTGCCAAAAACAGTGATCGGCCTCAGGAAGAAGCACAACCTTTGGTGATGGTATCGGCAGCAAACCATGAGGGTGGTTTTGCAGGTGCACAATTTGTCGATGTTCCGCAGATCAGTCATACCTATAGACACGTAGGATCTAAGCCTTATTGGTGTGCAGGCTATGAACATGGATACAACGAGCACCAAGTCGTCATTGGTAATGAAGCTTTGCCTTCTTTGTTACCCGAGACCGGAGAACCAAAACTGATAGGGATGGAGGTTTTGCGATTCGGATTAGAGCGCTCAAAATCCGCTGTTGAAGCTGTTGAAGTCGTTACCGGTCTTGTATCCGAGTATGGTCAGGGCAAATTTGCTAATTGTGCTGACGTACGGACTTATGACAACATATTTTTAATTGCCGATCCATGTTCAGCTTATATTGTCGAATGTGTAGGTCACGAGTGGGCTGTAAAAGAAGTAGATAGCTTTGCGTCAATATCGAATGTAGGGCAGATTGGCACTGATCATAAAATGGTCTCTGACGGAGCAGTTCGGAAAGCCATTGAACTTGAATTATTTTCTCCAAATTCAAAACAATCATTTGCGTTCGGCGATGTGTTTTCAGACTCCGCTAATTCTAATAGCGGATTAATCAGGCAGTGTCGGTCTGATGCTATGCTGAGGAGCGCAAACGGCAATATCGATGTCAGATCAATGATGCAAGTATTGACTGATCATTCAGATGGAGAGAATCCGGAAGAAGACTATGTTGTTGATATTACGGGTGATGTTTCGATATGCCTTCACCGTACCAAAACAGAACCTAGAGGTGCATCAACTGCCAGTCTGATCGCGGATCTTTGTGCAACAGGTGAAAGGCTACCGGTGTACTGGACGGGCATGTACTCACCATGTATGACAGTATTCCTGCCACAGTTTATAGAGGGTGATTTGCCGATTGATTTATCAATCGGAGATAAAAGAGAAAGTGCATACAGTCCGTGGTGGGACTTTTACCGTTTGACTCACTATGGAATAGCTGCAGGACCTGAAATACGGCGTGAAATTTGGTCCGAATTAACCTCGTTGCAAAATGAGTTATTTGAATCGGCTTATTATATGGCGGAAAAAGCTCAGGATTTGATTGCTAACGATTTAGAAAATAATGCCTCAACTATACTTACCAATTATATGGAAGAAAATTTTCGACGCGTTATCGCTAAAGTAAAATCCTTGATTCCTGACTCTAACTGAAACTGAAGTTTAGATTGTGTTAGTCGAATTTGATCTTATTTACCGCTAAGTTAATTAATAAAACAATTTAGGATTGCTATGCTCGTTTTCCATCACCAGTAAAGATCCCATGCATACCATTAACTTAATCTATTACTCTGAATACAAACACAGCAATAAGGATCGAGAAATACGATGCCATTTAACGTAAATCATATTCACTTAAAGTCTTCTGATCCAAAGAAAACTGCTGATTGGTTTGTTGATGCTTTCAATGTTGAAGTTGTTTCAGATTCTACTCGAAGCTTTGGAGATAGATTCATTGTTACTAGAACTGAAGGTGGCCTTGCAATCAACATATCATCGGAGCGAAGCGGTGAAACGTTAGGCCCCGCGGATTCTGACCCACACTACGGTTTAGAACATTTTGGTTTCGATACAGATGACATGGATGCCGACCTTGAAAGATTACAGCAGCTTGGAGCTAAATTGAAAGAAGGTCCTATCGATAATGGTGGAGGAGTTACGATTGCTTTCATCTCAGTGCCAGGTGATATACGAATCGAGTTGATTCAACGTAAGTAAATATGTTTATGCATGGATTTATCAATCTTCGTTAGTAAAAAAACCACGTTTATTTCGACGTGGTTTTTTACTAAATTTATTCGATCAACAATAAATTTAGGTGTCTTAAATAGTTTTTTATATTACTAGCCATTTGCAATGCACAAATCTAAAGCTTGTGTCTGTTGTTGATAACTTTCAATTAATGACTAAAGAGAGGTATTCATGACATTAAAAATTGCCGTGGCTGGAGGTAATCGTGGAGCCCGGTTTGACCAGGTGTTAAATCAGCTTCGAGAGAGAGTAGAGCTGGTAGCAGTTTGTGACCCAGATGATCAAGTACGGGCAGAGTGGACTTTGGATCGACCTAACCTAAAGGCATATGCTGAATTTGAGGAAATGGTGGAAGATCCTAATATTGAAGCAGTGTTTGTTGCTACTCCGATGTTTCTTCATGCTGGTCAGGCTCTCACTGCTTTAAATGCAGGCAAGCATGTGCTTTCTGAGGTAATAGCTGCAACAACTTTGGATGAATGTTATGCGTTGGTTGAGACGGTGGAGAAAACAGGGTTAACGTACATGATGGCTGAAAATTATTGTTATCGCAGAGAAGCAATGATGATTAAGTACATGTGCGACCAATTAGTTTTTGGAGAATTGACTTACGCTGAAGGCGCGTATATTCACGACTGTCGGGATTTAATGTTTAATTCTGATTATTCTCGGACGTGGCGTGGGGGTGGAACGGGTAAGGGCGTTACTACACAGTCATCGCGCGGTAATGGGTATCCCACTCATTCGTTGGGACCTATTGCGCAGTGGCTTGGGATTAATCGTGGTGATCGGTTAGCTAGAACGACGACTTTTGTTACGAAATCTGTTGCCAGACAGGAATGGGCATTGTCTGTACTTCCGGAAGGGCATATTGATACCTCCGCTGCAGCTTGGGCTAGTTTTACAGATTCAGCAACAACGCTTATCGAAACTAAAAAAGGGAGACTTATTTGTTTACGTAAAGACTCGGCTAGTCCTCGTCCGCACAATATGGCTCAACATAGTCTTCAGGGTACTAAAGGGTCTTATTTATCTGGCAGATTTGATGGTGAAGACCCACTTGTGTGGATTGATGGTGTGTCCAAGGGAATTAGCCCCGCAAATTTTGGTTACACGGATAAAGCCCGGCCAATGGTTACTAACGGGCAGACTAATGCCGAATGGCAACCTTTGTGGGAACTTAGCAAATATTACGAGAGTCCTTATTGGCAAGAACTTAGTAAACAGGCTTTGCAAGCTGGCCATGGGGGGGGGGATTTCTTCGTAATGTACGATTTTGCACGCGCTGTCTCAGGCGAAATTGACCCACCTATTAACGTTTACGACGCTGTTACATGGAGCAGCATTATGCCTATTTCCATTGAAAATGTGAAACGCAACGGCGAGCCTATTGAAGTACCAGATTTTATCGAACGTTAAATTTATTGAAAACAGTAGAGATAACTTATCAGCATCGATCTTTAAGTTGAGAGATTGACATAAAGATCCGTTGTGTATTTCAAACTTACTTTAGGGAATGGCGTAACCGGGGAGTTCACCCGTTATTTGGTCATTTTCAACAGCGAGTTTCCCGTTTACGAGAACGTGCGGTATACCTTCTGGGTGTAGAGTAGGATCCTCAAATGAAGATCTATCGTTTATTTTTTGTTCGTCAAAAATCACTAGATCTGCGAATTTGCCTTTTGCAATTACACCACGATCTTTAAGTCCAAACCGTTCAGCAGGATTTTGGGTCATTCGTTGAACGACTTGCTCAATCGGGTAGTTGTATCTTCTACGAAGTCGCCCTAACGTTCGCGCGAAACAGCCGTATGCACGCGGGTGTGGCATTCCACCTACAGGGATTGAATCAGAACCAATCATATAGTCCGGTCTACTTATGAGCTCCATTACATCTTTTTCAACTTGTCGCCATAGTTTCACGTTGCCGGAGGGGGCGGATCTCATTCCGCAGGCGAGGGATGTCTCAGCCATAACTCGAAGCATCATTTCAGGTATGCTGATTTTCCAAATATCCGCAAGATCAGAGAAAAGAAAACCCTCTATATCTTGATTTCCCCCCTTGCCTATATGTGTCCATACATTGTGTTCAGGTTGTGTGTAGGAGATCTCATCCATACGTTCAATTAGCACCTTACGTTTTTCCTGATTGTTAATGATTTCTAACATTGCTTTAGGGCCACCTTCGTGGAAATACCCTGGGAAGAAAGCTTGTGGAAATGAAGATCCAACTGGATATGGATATGTTTCTAATGTGATGTCTAATCCTTCAGATTTTGCCTTGTCGATTGGCTCCATTAATTTATTGATTTCTCCGGCGGAATCTACAAATGTCCGATAGTGCTCGAAGTGAAGTTTTGTTCCAGTTCTTTTGGCAACTTCGATGGCTTCAGGTACACCTCCTCCCCCAAAAGCTCGATCGCCATTGTGGTTTCTAAGATGAATTGACATTGGTCTTTCGAACTCACCCGTTACCTCCATAAAGGTGCATAGTTCATCTGTATCAGACCAACTCTGCGGGTAGTAGGAAAGACCTGTGGAAAACCCAACGGCTCCCTGTTCCAGCGACTCCCGGAGAAGATTTTTAGCTTTATTTAGGGTTGTGCCGGACAAAGGAACATCCTTCATGCCAGCTGCTTCAAGTCTGATTGGCCCGTGTCCAGCGAATGTGGCTACATTGCATGATGTTTGTTGGTGGTAATGCTTCTTAGAAGCTTCGATTGAGGACATATCTAGATTTTCAGGAGCCCAGCCAAGTATTCCTGAGAGATACCACCGGTACATGGTGTAGTTCGCGCGAGAAAGTGGAGCAAGTGT
>MDTE01026971.1_pt1 | contig 20186 bp, 18 predicted proteins | sample 811231 | NCBI WGS metagenome assembly MDTE01 (sample SAMN05326651, study PRJNA326480) | marine metagenome | isolation source: seawater | place: Indian Ocean: Red Sea | collected 2010 | reverse complement strand
TGTTTTGTGTCTGTACCATAACCGCTTACGGCAACATCTGTAGTCCCATCGATCAACTGCTGGGTTAATCCTCCGGGGTTTAAACGTCGGATATCAGAATTTGTTTCATCAATGCCGTAAGCATATTTAAGAAACAAATATGGGAAAACACCCCAATCGCTTTGGCCGAGCAGTCCGATCGAAATCTTTTTTCCCTTCATATCGGCAATTGATTTGATATTGGGGTCGGTGGTAACAAAGAATTTTCCTTGTGCCCAGTATCCTTCGCCATGCAGAAGTTTGAATTTGATTGGTATTGGCTTTGGCAAAAACTGCTTTAGCTCGGGTGATCCACCCTGTAGGGCTAATTGAATAATAACGTCCTCTGTACCAAATACTTGTTTTTTCCAACGGCGCTTTTCCTGCATCGCGCGAACATTATACATGTAACCGGGAGTTTCCTGCGCTGCTACAATTAATTTTTCTCCAGCTTTTGCCATCATTGTGCCAAAAATTGTATTGCCCTCCATAACGCCGCACCCCATGGGGCAAGTCAGAATAGCAACGATACTCTGGGCATTAACGAAGATTGGTGTGGCAAAAAGACCTAATAGCAGCCCTCCAATTGCAAAAGTTTTTCGTCGCGTCAATTTTAATTTTCTCATTGTTACTCTCCTCCCTTGTTCCCCTTGGTCACGCCAAATAGCTTGTTTTGAAAATCCATTGAAGTGACCCTAGGAGTTGTTTAAATAGACAGCTCTTTACTTTTACTTCATAAGTATCTGAATATGACGTCGATAAAGTCAAGAATGTAATTTATTTTTTTCTAGGTAGGTTTTGCCATGGCTCCCATTAATTCTGGGCATGATTTTTGTGATCCCGTTTTTGATATAAGGGGAAAGGTTGTTTTGATAGCCGGTGCAGGCGGTGGACTGGGTCAGGTTATTGCCGAATCACTTTCTGCCAGGGGTGCTAAACTTGTTCTTTTTGATTCCGATCCGGAAAAAACAATGGAGATTGCAGAAAAAATACCGGAAGCAGTTACAGAAACTGCCAGCATCACTGATTCAATGGCAATAGAAAAAGCTGTTCAACTGGCAGTTAACACATTTGGAGAATTAAATGGAGCTATTAATTCAACGGGGATATTCTCAATGGGTGAATCTGCTCTGTTGGACGAGGCTGAATTTAGAAAATGTATTGATATAAATCTAACCGGCGCTTTTTTGTTCTCTCAAGCTACAATGAAAGCGATGAAAAAAAATGGTGGTAGGATCATACATCTCTCATCCGTATCAAGTTTGGTTTCGAATACGCGTTATGCTGCCTACGCGAGCTCGAAGGCGGCGTTAACCCATTTGGTTCGCGTGTTAGGCCGAGAATGGGCACCCTTCAATATTCTCGTAAATGCCATTGGACCCGCTATGGTCGAGACACCTATGAGTGCCGGTAATCTTAAAAATTCTGGATATCGAAAAAATGTACTTTCGGTTATCCCCGCGGGCCGTTTGGGTTTGGCAGAAGATTTAATTGGAACAGTAATATTATTATTATCGAACGGCGGTTCTTTTATTGCCGGCCAGACGATCTATATTGATGGTGGGAGGACTCTTGTTTAATCCGGGTGTAGCAATAACAAGTATACTGTGGTTGCCGCAAAAACACTTTATTTGAGTGCCATTCAGGAGTTATTAGAAAATCGTCTTAAGCGTAAGCTTCCGTGTATTTTCCTTCAACTGTAATGCGTCTCATTTTTCTATGCATCGGATAATAATCAGCCAAGGCATAGTGTTGAGTTGCAAAATTGTCCCAAATAGCAATTGACCCTGGCTCCCATTGGAAGCGAACCGTAAATTCCGGGGTTTGCTGGTGTTCGTATAGAAATTGCAAAATACGCTGACTTTCTAGAGATCGTAGCCCTGATAGCTTTTTTGTGTGGGTCGGGTTTACCAAAAGGCATGGTTTTCTTGTTATAGGGTGTGAAACAATGACAGGGTGTTGAACCACAGGATGGGTTTTGCGCAGCTCTAGTCCTTTTTCTTCTCCCCCTGCCCCTTCAAGCATTTCGGTGCCAGCATAATAATTTAGGATGTCGTGCTCTGCTTTAAGACCAAGCAACATTTCACGTATCGGCTCTGATAGAGTTTCAAAGGCCAAGTTCTGATTGAGCCACATAGTGTCACCGCCCGCTTCTGGCATTGTTTCACAAAACAATATGGTGCAAAGCGAAGGCTTCTTTCGGAAAGTGGTGTCTGTGTGCCAGGTGTTTATTTCGGGTGGACGGTTGATATCATTTTCAAGTATCGAAATTTCAGGGTGGTCGTTGTCAGCTTGAAAGATTTCATGAACTTCTGGTTTTCCGAAAGATCTAGCTAAGGCAAGGTGGCTTTTTCCAGGAAGGGTTTGATTGCGAAAAAAAAGAACATGGTAATGCCAGAGTGCATCGGCAAGCTCTGCATAAACTATATTCGAGCATATATCCGAAAAATTAACGCCTGAAACGTATGCGCCAAGAGCCAAGGTTGCTGGTTCCACCTTGATGTGCTGATAATTTGGTTTAGGGTCCAATTTAAGTTCGTGGTGACCGGCATGTGCCAATTTTTATTAACTCCAATAAAACTTGTTTTTTGTTTGGCGAAGTTTAGGTTATTTTTTTTATAATGACAAATTGTTCGAAACGCGGAAGTTTGTAACATGCAATTCCCGGTGTTTGTTTATTAACAATCTTTTATTTTCAAGACATCAAATGATTTTTTTTGGTTAGGATCCTAGCTCAATGTGCGTTTGTGCTGACTGCTAAATTGTTTTGATGATTATAAAGATAGAGCAACCTTACGTCCTTCATAGATGGCCATATTGGCATATCGGGGCGCCAAAGCGTCGCCAATTGAGTGAATGTTGTCTTCACGGTGTAACTCTCGCGAGAGCTCATTGGTTGAAATGTTAGTCGTTGCCAGCACAAGACAATCGGCTTTAATATAGCTTTTCTCATTATTTGCCAGGTCAAGAATGGTGGCAGCATTGCCATGCCATTCGGTAATTGCAGTTTCCGTTTTCCAGGATACCCCAAGTTTCTTTAGCGCTCTTCTAAGTGGCCAGTCTGAATGGGAACGAGCTAACTCAAAGGCAACGGTTGGCCATCCAGTGATTATTGTTACCTTGTGTTTCTGTTCAGCTAAATGCAAAGCCGTTCCCCCACCCTGCCAATGTCCATTATCATCGAGTAAAATAATATGTTTTCCGGGGCGCGCACTTCGGTTCAAAATATCCTCGACTGAAAATACATTTTCTTTGTCAACTCCAGGGATTGAATCCAGCTGAGGGAGGGCTCGTTGAAATCCTGTCCCGCTTGGAAGGGAACCCGTCGCTAAAACAATTGAATCCGCGCCAAAGGCAGAGATTTCAGATGCTTCAAAATAGGTATTCAATCGTACATTTACCTGAAGCTTTTGGAGTTGTCTCTCATACCAGTTTATCAGGTCCGCAATCTGGCCTCTCCTTGGTTGAATGGCGGCCAGCCGGAATTGTCCGCCAAGCTTTGGCCCGGCCTCGACCAAAGTAACGTTATGGCCGCGTTCAGCTGCAACCCTTGCGGCCTCAAGTCCCGCTGGTCCACCGCCAACAATAAGAATACGTCTTGGTTTATTAGTTGGTATAAAACGGTCGCCACCCCACTCAAATTCGCGTCCAGCAGATGGATTAATTAGACACGAAATCCAATAATCACGATTACGGCGGCCCCAGCACATCTGGTTACAGGAAATACAGCTACGTATTTCTTCAGGATTATCATTGAGAGCTTTATTCACTAGATGGGGATCTGCAATCTGACCGCGCACAATACTGACCATATCGGCCTGCCCTTGACCGATTACTATGTTTGCATTTTCGGGTGTGCGGATATGACTTTCAGCTTGAACCTTTGCATGCTTCGTTACGAGCTTTAACTTTTCAGCATAACCCGCCCCAAGATTTTCCGCATAAAATACTGTTGGGATCAGCTTGTAGAAATCGAAATAACTTCCCGTTCCGCAGGTTACGTAATCAATCAATCCACGTTGATCGTGATATGTAATTATTTCCTGCATTGATTCAATATTTAACGAAACCTCAATATCCTCATCCATGCTAACAGCCATGCCGATAATGAAATCCTGACCGCAAACACTCCGTATGCGTTCCGCTATGCATGTTGAGAAACGCATGCGGTTTGTAAAACTTCCACCCCATCTGTCGTCGCGTCGGTTTGACCAGGGGGTCCAAAACTGGTCAATGACAGCATGATAGGCGGCAAATAATTCAATTCCATCAAAACCTGCTTTATAGGCCCGGTTGGCAGCTCGAACAAAACTATCGATCAATTCTTCAATCTGGGCGTCGGTCATTTGGTGGCTTCCATTGGAATCATGATACGAGGGTAATCCCGACGGGGACCAGTTAGGCATAAAGGAATTATCCGCATCGCCATGTTGCCCAATGTGATATAATTGGTGAATCATTACGGATCCTAATTCATGGCACGCATCTGTAATTTTTCGAAAACCCGGTATAATTGCATCATCACTATGATGAAAATTACCTCTGGTCAGAACACCTGTCGCATGAACAGGTATAGGTTCCACGACAATCATTGCGGCGCCACCGAGGGCACGTTCTGTATAATATCCAAGATGTCGTTCGGCCGGCAGCCCATTTTCAGACATGTTAGCGGTGTGAGCGCCAAAGTTTATTCGGTTTCTCAGTGTTTTGTGGCGGAGATTTAGCGGTTGAGCAATATGGGGAAACATTGTTGACATTAGGAACCGTTCCTTAGGGCATCGATATTTTGTAATACTCCAAAAGAGTTTTTCTTTCCAAATTGGTATTTTTAATAGCATATTAGCTTTTCAATAGCCAAAATACTAAAATCCCTCTTTTTATGACATTAAGGAATACCATTTTCAAAAAATAGCAGTTTATGGATCATTGCTTAACAGGAGGGAAGCAAAATGGTAGAACTTAATAAGGGTCTATAAATTAATGTTTGGCGACGAATTTTCTCGAATTCAAGTAAATACCACTGGAGCAAAGATCAATTTAGTTCATGGGGGTGCTGGTTACCCTCTTCTACTTTTGCACGGGTTTCCGCAGACTCATTTTATGTGGCACAGGGTTGCTCCCTTTCTGTCTGGACATTTTCATGTAATTTGTCCGGATCTCCGAGGTTATGGCGATAGTGCAAAACCCGAAAGTTCACCCGATCACTATCCGTATTCAAAACGGGTGATGGCTCAGGATATGATAAATGTGATGGATTTTCTCGGGTATCATGATTTTTTCGTTGGAGGGCACGATCGTGGCGCCAGGGTTGTTCATCGGATGGTTCTCGATCATCCTGAAAGAATAAAGAAAGCGAGCGTAATGGATATTGTACCAACTCGCCATATGCTTAAGACTACTGATCAGAATTTTGCCACCGGTTATTACCACTGGTTCTTTCTTATTCAACCGGATGGATTACCAGAGAGACTGATCGGGAACGACCCCAATTACTACGTAACTGAAAAATTAAAGAGATGGAGTGGCCCCGATTCAGTGTTTTCTGATTCTGCAATCGCTCAATATGTACGCTGCTTTAGTATACCAGAAAGCATTCATGCTGCTTGTGAAGACTATCGGGCAGGAGCAAGCATTGACTTGAAACATGATAGTGAGGACCAAGGACAGAAAATACGCTGCCCTCTCCTTGTTTTGTGGGGTGGAAAAAGCTTCGTAAATCAGACTTATGATGTTCTTCGTGTTTGGGGAGAATATGCCGAGAATATAGAAGGTTGTGCCTTGGAATGTGGTCATTTTCTTCCGGAAGAAGCGCCTGAATCTGTGTGCAATGAATTTCTAAAGTTTTTTGCCGGGAATTGATATGACTGGGCGTTTTAGATCTGTGCCCCTTCCGGAGCCCGTTGGTCATAAATGTCAGCCTGGATCATTCTGGTGTTGGACAAGAACTTTGCCGTATCTTGGGCACGGAGCATTAATCGATGATGTATGATACATCGGGAATTTTCATAGTCATCTTGACTTTTCTGGTAGCTGGCACAGTGAAAGGCGTCATCGGTCTTGGACTACCAACAATTAGTCTTGCAATCTTGACTGTCGTTTTCGGATTGTCAGAGGGAATGGCTCTCCTAATCGTTCCCTCGTTTTTGACTAATCTCTGGCAAGCTTTATCTGGCGGCTATACAAGTATTATCTTGCGTCGTCTCTATATTTTTCTGCTAGCCGCTGCATGCTCTGTTTTTCTAGGTGCGAATATCTTCATGCAAGTTGATCCATCCAGTCTTTCGACGTTTCTGGGTGTTCTTCTAATGGTTTATGGATTAGTAAATCTTGCAAACTTTTCGTTCCTGTTAAACAGCCGGCAGGTAATTGTTTTGGCTCCTCTAGCAGGAGCTCTAAACGGCATATTTACGGGAATGACGGGATCGATGGTTGTTCCTGGTGTCATGTTTCTTCAGGCGCTCGGATTGCACCGTGACATGCTGATTCAGGCTATGGGCATGCTTTTTACATTGTCCACAGGAGCGCTTGCTCTTGCCATGTATGAAGGCAGTTTGCTTACACTTGAACTTGGTGCTATGTCTTCCCTGGGTCTTGTGCCTGCTCTTGTCGGTATGGCGCTTGGCCAGAGGATAAGAAAAATTTTATCGGAGGCAGTGTTCAAGCGGATATTTTTTTTATCAAACCTTGTAATTGGAGCATATATAGTAGCGTCGAATCAGCTAGCTTTTTAAAACCTAACCTATGCTCAGGATAAGTTCGTACTAATAAAAAGATTTTGCTCATTCAAAACCTTAATTTCCTGAATTTTAATCATCTGCGTTGTTTATATTTACTTTTCTGGTTCTACTTCTTTAATGCGTAGGTTACGCCGCTTATTAAAATGGATATAGCAACTTTTCTTCGATTCAACTACAGATTTCTAATATTTGGTCTTGCCGCGGCTTTCTTTTCATCATTTGGACAGACGTTTTTTATTTCTTTGTCCAGTCAATATATTAGGACGGAGTATAGTCTTAGCCATGGTGAGTTCGGCCTTATTTATTCGTGCGGTACGTTAGCGAGTGGGTGTATGTTGATATGGGCGGGTCGCCAGATCGATTTTATGGACCTGCGTTTATACATGTTGATCGTATGCTTGGGACTGGCTTTTTTTTCTCTTGGAATGGCATTCTCAAATTCCGTGGGTTTGCTTCTTATAATGATTTTTGGCCTCCGATTTACCGGGCAAGGTCTTTTATCCCATATATCATCTGTTTCTATGGCGCGATATTTCAATAAGAGCAGAGGCACTGCGCTTAGCATATCGTCGATTGGTTATCCCTTGGGTGAAGCTATATTCCCGCCACTTGCTGTTGCGACCATCGCAATCATCGGTTGGAGGGAAACATGGTTTAATATTGGGATTTTCGTGATACTAGCAGTAGTTCCTTGGATGTTATGGCTCTTGAAGGGACACGCAATCCGTCATGCAAGTTTAAGACAACAATCATCGGACGTTTCTTTATCTGTCTCCGGGGACCAATGGACACAAACCCGAATATTAAAGGATATCCGTTTCTACATAATGCTGCCTAGTTACCTTGCAATTCCATTTATCGGCACCGGTTTCTTTTTTCACCAGGTACACCTTACAAATATTAAAGGCTGGGACCTTGATCTTTTCGTCAATTTTTTTGCCGTGTATGCCGTTTGCCAAATATTAGCGGCAATATCGGCAGGGATGCTTGTTGACCGCTTCACAGCGCGGACTGTAATAAAGTTTTACCTATTCCCAGCGATGATCGGACTTTGTTTCCTTTCCGTTTCCAGTCAAATCTGGGTTGCTGGAATATTCATGGCTTTTCTCGGAATTTCTTCGGGGGCCGTTTCGGTTGCGAACAGTGCTGTTTGGGCAGAGATTTATGGTGTTGCTCGATTAGGAAGCATCAAGGCGATGGGTACCGCACTGATGGTTCTTTCCACAGCCCTGTCACCTCCCATTATGGGCATTGCTATCGATGCCGGTGTGTCCATGGAGACACTCGCTTTTGCCTCGGTGTGTTTTATTTGCGGCGCTTCAGGCGTAATGAGCTTTTTCTTTCCCAAAAACTATTTAGGTAAATAACTTGAAAGGATATTTTTTGGACATAAGACATTACATCTGTTGTATCGATGGATATCTTGTTTAGTTGTACTGTTGTACATCATTTAGTTCAGATAAATTAATACCCCGCAATAGAAAAATTTCCCGTTCAGATACATCGACAATACCCATCTCACTAGCCATTTGTCGGGCTTTTGCACGATTGAAGTGGGAAGTTGCCGGCATATAACGAAATACCAGGCCAGAGCGCCTCTTGCCAGAGTTGTTGGCATTTGCTCCGTGTATGATGAAGGCATCATGGATTGACAGCATCCCTGGCTTTAGGGTTACGTTCCGGGGCACTCCAAACTCTGCTTCAGGAACATCTAATGCAAGATTTAAAACAAGTTTTTCATTGTTATCACGGCGGTGAGCAAAAAATTTTCTTTTTTTATGAGAGCCCGGAATAACCTGCAAACACCCGTTTTCCTCTGTAGCTTCATCAATTGCAATCCATACCGTACAGGTTTCCAATGGTTCAATTGGCCAGTAACAGGCATCCTGATGCCATGGTGTTGCTTTTCCTCCAATTCCTTTTTTAGAAAAAAATGCAGAACTCCAACAAATAATATTGTCTCCTATCACCTGGGCAACAATATCCAGGATTTCTTGAAGCGCCGCAATCTCGACCCAAGAGCGGTCGTATTTGAACAAATTCTGTGCATAGTCCTGGTCTAGTTCTGGGTTGTTCAAAAAAAATGTTTCCATTTTTAGCTGGATTTTTTTGACGAGAACAGGATTCAAAACAATGGGAGGGGTGAGCTGCCCATCACGTTTGTAAATTTCAATTTGGTCTTTGCCAATCATTCTGTTCTCCCTGCATCCAAGGTATTTTTTTTGCTTTCATGAACAAGCGTGTACGGAAAAATTGTACAAGCGCGTTATAGAACGTAAAAAAAACTGCCTTCTAGTACTTTAATTTTTTTCTATACCTAGCACCGCAACTCCGGTAAACACCAGAAAAATTCCGAACCACTGGATAACCGTTATTTTTTCTTTAAGAAACACGCGGGCGAGTAAAATAGTTACTACACCGAAAGTAGCACTCACAACTGCTACTATTTCCTTTCCGGATCCATAGCTTCCTGCAAATAAGAACAGATATCCGCCAGCATCAAGGGTTCCCTGAGCGCCTAGAAATGGCCACCAACGAAATGGAATTGAAGGTTTGCACCGTCGTACCCCGAAGACTATCAATAGAAGGAGAATACCGACAAGACGGCCAATCCATAGTGTGTAAACCTGTCCATGAACCTGGGATGCGGCTTGTCCTGCAATCACAAGTGCAGCATACGCAAAACACGAACCAAGTGCGATAAAGATTGTCGTTATCAACCTTCTTGAAAAATTATCATATATGCTTTTGTTGACAAAGGTATAGCCACCACCACAGCTCACAATTATCGTACCTGCGATCGTTACAAAAATAGCCATCCATTGTAAAATTGAAGGGGTTGCGCCAATAAAGAGGACGTAGAAGAAGACAACTAGGACCGGATGACTTGCTACAATCGGTACAACAACGCTGATTGGTCCTCTGGCTAAGCCCAGGTACAACAATAAAGTCATCCCCATTGTTGCAAAGCCATTAATTACAATCAACCAGATAGCTAGTTGTTGGAATGATGGTATGCCGGAAATTGTAATGACCCATCCTGTCATAAGAATAGAACTGGTAATTAACATTCCGAGAACGGCATTATGATGATCGATCGCGCGACTGCTAAAGCGACCCATAAAATCAGCGGTGCCGAGACACAAGGCCGACATTCCACCAAGCGCTCCAGGAGTGATCATGGATAAAAGACCCTATCTCTGTTAACGGATACCGCTCTTGCTATGATTCGATCGTGTTTGACAGGTATGTTTCTGTAGAAAAATTTCATAACATGAACAAGGTGAGTGAAGCTAGATATTACGACAATCATATTTTTTTAAGCTATGTTTCACGTTTTATAATGCGTCCGGGACGAGCGTTCGTCCGGATACCGTTTTCAAGAACGATTTCACCATTAACAATAACATGGTCTATCCCTATTGATGGCTGTGTTGGTGTTGAAAAGTCTGCTCTATCGATCACCGTTGCAGGATCAAATACGGCAATATCTGCTATAGCCCCCCTTCGCAAAATCCCTCGACCTCTAAAGCCAAATACCTTTGCTGTCAGTCCTGTCATTTTGTGTACAGCGGTTTCAAGAGGAAACAACCCAACCTCCCTGCTATAATAACCCAAAACCCTTGGAAACGTCCCCCAAAGCCTGGGGTGCGGAAATTTCGTTCCCGGAATTCCGTCGGAGCCGATCATGGCAAGGTCATGGGTAAGAACGCGCCGCACATCTCTCTCATCCATTGCAAAGTATATTGCTTGCGCAGGGAGAAGTTTTTTGGCCGCTCTAATTTTCGATATGCCCCACTCTTTTGCAATCTCTCTAAGGTATTTGCCAGTTTTTCCAGGATGTTTTTCTGAAGAAACAATTAAGATTTCTTCTGCTATTGAGAGACGTTCTGGCATAAGCGCTGTCGCACTTGCCGTGTAAGGATAGACATCGAGATGGATAGTCTGTCTTGTTGCCAGTTGCTCAATCTTTCTCAGTGAGTGCTTAGTATCCCCCCAGTTTGGACGCCCTGTAACTTTATGGTGGGATAATACAACAGGGAGGTTTCCCTTACGACCGATTTCGGCAGCCTCCTCAACAGATCTAATGAGCCCCTCTGCCTCATTACGCAAATGTGTTGCATAGAGCCCCCCTAGACGCCCAGCTTCTGCTGCCAGAGCTGTTACCTCAGATGTTGGGGCAGCGAAGCCAGCCGGATACATTAACCCGGAACTCAAGCCTATTGCGCCATTCAAAATGGACTCTCTAGTTTTTTCCAGCATTTGACCAATTTCATTTTGTTCTGCGCATCGATTTATATCCCCCTTCATTGCCTCTGCACGCAGTGTATTGTGCCCACATAAGAACGCTGCATTAAGAGCAGGAGGTGAGGCGTTGAAAGCGCGGATATAATCGGGAAATGACGGAAAACAATATTGATTTTTCTTTCCAAGCAAAGGCATTGGTATAGGCATCTTCCAGTCACCTGGGAGAAATGGAGAGAGGCTAATTCCACAATTTCCGGCAATGACTGTTGTTACCCCCTGTGTTATTTTGTTTGTCATGTCGGGGTCATCCAGGAGAACTCTATCGTCGTGTGTATGGCAGTCTATAAATCCAGGGGTTACGATTTTATTTTTTGCGTTAATTTGGTGGTTCCCGCTTAACTGGCTCGTATCGCCTACTCTAGCAATGCAACCTTTATCTATAGCAACACTGCCCCTATAGGGTCGTCTGCCGGTGCCGTCAATTATTTGGGCATCTTTTATCAGAATATCGACTTTTCGATTCATATGTCTTTTGCAACTTGTTCCACAAAAAATTTAGAATACAAGTAAGAGTAACAGGTGTTTTTAGGTAAAGAGAGAATTTTTTTATCATGCTAATTATTTTGTACATAGGCACCGCTGCCAGAATTTAAATGGTTCTTGCCGAGATGATTGGACGGGGGTCATAGAAGAGTTGCTAGAAGTCAATCATAGAGGATTCCTTCCAGGACAACCTGCCAAAGAGTTATTATTACTTTGCATGTGTGCTTTTCTGCACCGGTTTAGGTGTTGAATACTTGTTTTGTTATACTGTTCGAAACTGTATCGAGTAGTACAAGCTAGGATTCCACTTTCATCTTTCTATGACATTAATAGTAGCAATCGGTGTAAAAAGAATTTTGGCAGAATTCGAATTAGGAAGCTCATGAAATGTGTTGGTAGCGTGACGGAGTAGACCATAGATGGCCGTCTTGCTTCGAGTGCTCGTATAACTTTGTCGGTTACTGCTTCGGCTTCCAATTGAAAAATGCTTGCCTTGTTCGGATCATATAATCTCGGAACAAGACTCTTCTCATAAACATTCTTAAGGTAACTAGAGTTCTGGTCTATCCATTTTTCGAAATGAGGTATCGAATTTTCCCTGAACTTTGTGCTGATTGGTCCTGGCCGTATTGAAATCACATATATCCCCGAGCCTTCAAGTTCCAATCTAAGTGTATCTGATAACCCCTCTATAGCCCACTTGGTTGCGTTATAAGGTCCTCGGTAGGAAAGTGCTAAAATACCAAGAATTGACGAACACTGAATAATTCTGCCGTGACCCTGTTGCCGCATTACTGGCACTACTGAGCGGGTAAGCGAATGCCATCCAAACACATTTGTTTCAAAGATATCCCTCATAGCATCAGTAGGCATATCTTCTAGCGCTCCGGGTATGCTATAAGCCCCATTATTAAACAATGCATCTAACCTACCATTAGTTTCTTTGAGGATCATGCTGAGCGCATCTTCTAGGCTTTCTTGATCATTGTAGTCTAACCGGACCGGGATCAGTCCATTTCCCTGTAAAAACTCGAAGTCTTTTTCTTTGCGGCAACCTGCAAAAACCTGCCAGCCGCGTGAAGATAGGGCTTTGGCTGCGGATAAACCTATTCCTGAGGAGCACCCGGAAATAAGTATGCTCTTTTTATCTTTTTTTGATTCCATCTAAATCTTTGTGTTTTTCTGGGTCAGGTAAAGCTTTCGAAGCTGACAATATAAATTTTTTGTAACGCAGAAGTGCTAACCGTTGAATCAGCTGTTTCGCAGTCTATTGTTTCTGCGTTTAGTTGCAAAATAGATTTTGCAGCAAAGTTAAAGGCCTGTCTATGCCAGAAACATTGTTCGGATTGAGCAATCATGTATCATGGGACGAAATTCACCATATATCTACGAGCATGGTCTTTCAGTAAAATGAAATGGAGGTTACCGTTTTGTCTGACAAATATGCCTCAGGAGCAGCATGGATGAATGGCGAGGTAATTCCTATTTGCGAAGCTTCTATTCCTGTAAATGATTGGGGGTTAATACATTCCGATATTACTTACGACGTCGTTCCTGTCTGGAAAGGCGGGTTCTTTAGAATTCAAGATTATCTGGATAGATTTTTTGAGTCGATGAAAGCATTGCGGCTTGACCCGAAAATGACAAGAGGAGAAATTCAGGAAGCACTCACAGAAATGGTTTCTATTTCTGGATTCAGAAATAGTTATGTCTCCATGGTATGTAGTAGAGGTTTGCCCAGGGTTTCTGGCAATCGGGATCCTAGAGATTGTGCGAATTACTTTTATTCCTGGTGCGTACCTTATATTTACGTCATTAAACCTGATATAGAGGCAAGAGGAGCAAGTGCACTAATAGCACAATCGGTGAAACGAATACCCGATAATAGTATTAACCCCATCGTGAAAAATTATCACTGGGGAGATTTTACTGTCTGGTTGTTTGAGGCAAAAGACAGTAGTTATGAAACAGTTATCCTAACTGACCATGATGGCAATATAACAGAAGGACCTGGCTTTAATGTATTTGCGATTAGAAACGGCACATTAATTACACCCAAGCGCGGTGTTTTGAGCGGCATTAGCAGGAAGACAGTTTTAGAAATAGCTGCAGATTTGGGAATAAAAGCTGAAATTCGCAACATTAAAAAAACAGAATTACTCAGCACTGATGAAGTCTTTATATCTACATCAGGTGGTGGTGTAATACCTATCGTGAAGGTAAATGAACAGAGTTTCTCAGGTGGTCAATGTGGAGCCATTACCCTCCAAATACAAAAAACGTACTGGACTTGGATGAATAGCCCTGGCTACCGCACTGAAATTTGCTACAAAAATTAGCACCGCTCAGCCAGATGGTGTTGAAAAAATTGTAGGGTACAAGAGCCGAGCGTTACGATATGGATAATACACCACCCTTTTATCCTTTTGAAATTAGATGAACAATCAATGGTTTGTCTATGTAGCAATCTTTCTGATGAATATAATTAGTTATTAAATCAGCATTACACTGTTTCAGGCTTTATTTATGCCTGTTCCTGATTTCAGTTAATTTTTTCTTCGTTTAACTAATTTGAAAGAGATTTCTGTGCAGAATTATTTCTGTTGGTGCAATTTACGTTGGAAGCTCTTGTGATAAAGAATCTGATCTTATTACCTCTTTGTTTCTTTATTTTTACCAGTTGCCGAGGCCCCGCCAATTATCAAAAATTTTTTGAAGTTGCGAACGAACAGATGAAAGCTGGGTACCAGTGGCATTACGTTGGAATAAAGGATGCAACTAAAGAAAATATTGAATTTATTCCTATTGAAACAGGTACCAATGGAGAAAAATATATACATTTTCAATTAAGAAAACCGTAGTGGGGATATCACATCAAAAAAATGTTCGTTTTGAGAACATTATGATTTGTGAGCTTTAAAGAGTTTTTTCCGATTTGGGTAACAAGTCACGCAGATTTTGCAAACACGCCCATCACATCCCCGCGCCGTGCAGAACTCCCTCCCATAAAAAATAATTTGCAGGTGAAGTTTGTTCCAGGAATCACGAGGGAATATTTTTTTTAAATCGCGCTCAGTGGAAACCACGCTATTTCCTTTTGTTAATCCCCAGCGTTGAGCCAGCCTATGGATATGCGTATCCACTGGAAATGCCGGATGACCAAATCCTTGAGAGATTACAACGCTTGCCGTTTTATGCCCGACCCCAGGTAGGCCCTCCAATGCATTAATATCATCTGGAACTTGACCCCCGTGCTTTTCCACCAGAATCCGTGACAGGTCGGATATAGCTTTTGATTTTTTTGGAGCCAAACCGCATGGTCTGATAATATTATAGATGATATCTACCGATACATCTTTCATGTCAAAAGGGTTGTTTGCTATTGCAAATAATTCCGGGGTGACTTTATTAACGCGTTCATCAGTGCATTGAGCACTAAGCAGAACAGCAATAAGTAGTTCAAAATTATTTTTATTATTTAAAGGCACTGGAGTTTCGGGATACAACTCATCAAGGTATTCCAGAATAAACTGCGCCCGTTCATGCTTTAACATGGAAGCAATACCCATGGTAATTAATCTATTTCGTTCATCACCAATATTTTCTAATGAGTTTATCAGGTGATACAACAGTAAACTTCTTTCACCTGATATTAAAAAGTCAAATTAGAAAAATTTTGCGTTCCGTGTAGAACATACACCTAAAGATAGCCAGTCTAATTAGCCTTTTCATGGAAGTAGCTGTAAGCTTTAACTTGAAATCACGGGTTGCATCGCAATTACTCCTTTGTTTATAAGTATTAAAAATATTTATTGACTGGAATAATTTTTCGCCTGCATTGCAGTTAACTGCCAGATTGCAAGAAACTGCATATTTGTCATAAGGATTGAGACTTGAAAATTTTTCACAATAAACCACGACCTTCTGTTGTCTTGACTAGTTTCCTCGTAGTTATGGTCTGGGGTCTGGTTGTCTGCGGCCGACCAACAAATGCGGACGAGTGGTTATTCAGCATAGAACAACAAGAGAGAATTCATGAACTTATCCGTCAGTATATACACGATCACCCTGAGGTAATCCTTGATTCGCTCCGGAAGATGGAAGCACGAAAAGGGCAGGAAAGAGCTGAACTTGCGAAAAAGCAAGTTGTATTGATGCGTCGGGAGTTAGAAAAGGATCCAAGCTCACCGGTTGGCGGCAATCCAGACGGAGATGTCACTATTGTCGAGTTTTTTGATTACCGATGCGGGTATTGTAAACGTATCGGTCCGACTATTATCAAGACTTTAGAAACAGATGCAAATGTTCGCTTCGTATTTAAAGAACTCCCGATTTTAGGTGAGGAGTCAGTAGTAGCTGCCCGCGCCGCGCTTGCAAGCTGGAAACTCCACCCAGAAAATTATCAGAAGTTTCATTTTGCATTGATGAACCATCGGGGAAAAATGTCGGAAAAAACTGTAATGGCAATCGCCTCCGAGGTTGGTCTTGGTGTTAGTGAGTTAAGGTTAGCAATGCAAGCCCCCGGTATATCGCAGGCGATAGAAAAAAACCGTCAGTTGGCGGAAGCCCTTAATATTAACGGAACACCGGCATTTGTGATTGGTACTGAGATAGTCCCCGGTGCAATTAATTTTGCAACCATGAAAAAATTAATCGCCAAGGCCCGGAAAAACTGAGTTAAAAAATTTTTCTGTATTTGATCGCGCGTTTAATTTTATTCTCGCGGCAAATGCTAATCTGTTAGCAGAATAGCTTTTTGTTTGAAAAAGTCATATTCTAGTTTCTTTCTCTATAAGGTTTCAATAGGCTTGCACGTCGAAAAACACCGATCTATGGGGCGCGAAAATAATGCAGGCTGAATAAACGGGCATCATCTTTCCATGCATGCAAGGGTTCAAGGCCAGAACGTCTCGCTAGTTCCTGGAAATCCTCGATGGTATATTTATAGGATATCTGCGTGCGAATGATTTCATTTTCCCCGAATTCAAAATTTTGACCTGCAATGCGAGCGGATTGCTGACATGTGCTTCTTATTCCTATATTCATGCGTCCCGCGGATTCTTGATAGATTGCACTGTGTTGAAAGGCATTCTTATTGAGATTACCATCAAGCTCTTCATTAATACGAGTGATCAGGTTAAGGTTGAAATTTGGGCAGGCCCCATCACTGTCGTTATAGGCTGCTTCAAGAACTGCAGCTTCTTTCTGAAGGTCTGCTCCTACAATAAGTCCCCCACCCTTCAGCATTTCAGCGCACATCTTAAAAAAGCTACGAGACTGCTCAGTTTCAAAGTTACCTATTGTAGTTCCAGGAAAAAATCCCAGCTTTTTACCTTTTACGTCTTTTATGATGCTTGGAAGTGGAAATGATCGGGTAATATCCGCCCCTACGGGGATGACTGATATCTTCGGATAGTCAATTGAAATTGATTCGGCTGAGCGTCTCAAGGTTTTACCATCTATATCAACCGGAACGTATACAATCGGATTTATAAGTGCATCAAGTAGCAAACGTGTTTTCTGCCCCGCACCACTACCAAATTCTACTATTGCACAGTCTCGACCTGCGAGTTCCGCAATTTCATTTGCGTAATTGCTGAGCAGTTCAATCTCTATGCGGGTTGGGTAATATTCAGGGGCTTCACAAACTGCCTGAAACAAACGGGAGCCACGTTCGTCATAAATCCACTTTGACGGAACTGACTTAGGTACAGAACTAAGGCCTTTTAGAACTGCTTCTCGGAAGCTTCCTTCTGGTGGCGCGTAATCGTGGAAACCGGCAAGCATGGCAAATTCCAATTAACTAAACCATCATGACGTGCTTTTTATTAATACCTTCGGCCGTATATGAGACGATCCTTAAGGCCATACCATTTTATTACTAGGGGAAGAAACCAGGGATCCCCATTATAAAAAGAGCGTGTTGGAAAGGGTCGAACAGCGAATACCGACTTTTCTTCCTTATCATTGCCCATTACAGTCAGTGCAATTTTTCTTCCTAACCAAGGGGCCCATACAACCCCCGACCCACAAAATCCAGTTGCGTAATAGATATCATCATGCACTGAAAGATGAGGAAAAAGATCGAACGAATATCCGGTGTATCCCCACCAGGTGTGTGTTAGGCGGATCCCTTCGAGTTCAGGGAAAACCTCGGTCATGTTATTGTATAGATGCCGGCACTTAGTCATGTCATCATTACTATCAGCGCCTCGCCGTCCTCCAAATATAATCCGTGTGCCGTCGGGTGAGGGCCGGTAGTAGTTGTATAAGTTACGAGTATCACCGACCATGCATTGTTTCGGCATTAATCGATTCATTGTTTTTTCATCCAATGTTTCTGTGGCTATTATCTGACTGGGGATTGATATGATGCGTCTCCGTAACCAATCAGTGACCTGGTTGGTATATCCATTAGTCGCAACAATGCATTTCTTTACTATCGTTTTTCCGTATGGCGTTATCAGATGGAAGTTATCGGACTGACGATCAATAGTTTTTACTTCCGTTCTGTTAATCACCGTAACCCCTGCTTCGATCGCACGCGTAAGAATGCCTTTGTATAGCTTTGCCGGATGAACACCCACAATATCGAAGCGAAATCTTCCTCCACTATATAATTCCGTCCCTAAATAGGTGTGCTGTTCCTGCCGAGAAACCATTGTGGATTCAAAATCTAGGTGTTTCTTTAAAAGTACTGTTTCTCGGCCAAGAGCCTCGTAATCACGTTTGTTATTTGCACCGTCAAACCGACCAACATCCCTCAGGTCGCACTCTATCCCTTCATTTGAAATAAAGTTGATAAGAAATTGACGTGCGGCAATGCCCTCCTTAAAAATTGTCTTTGCCTGATCTAAGCCAACTTTCTTTATTAACGTTTCAAAGCTGTACTTTACATTTCCGGAACAAATTCCCCCATTTCGGCTGGATGCTCCCTCTCCAGGCCGCATGGCATCGAAGACAACAACATTTCTCCCTTCTCGTGCAAGGGTTAGTGCCGCTGTCATGCCAGCATAACCAGCGCCAACAATGCCTACGTCTGCGGTCGCGGGGACAGGTGCTGCGGTAAGGTACTCAGGTTCAGCCACTTCCCACCAGTAAGGGGTAGTTTTTATATTGTCAGTGAGTGCCGCTTTCATCTGGCATTTCCGCTTTGTTCTAGGTTTATGTAATATTGCGCTGATAAGCCTATGAATGCAATTATGATTATATGTGGTGTTTTTCTGCCTTTCGAACGTTGGCTTTTTTGACCGTTAATGCAGTTACTTTTTAGCCTGGTTTCATAATGTTTTCCAAGATGAAACGCCTCAGTCGCAATTTCTACAAGGATATTATATATTATGATGTTAAAAAGAAATCGACAACTGAGATTTGAAAACACAGATAAGAAACCCCCGGAAGAGGACTGGAGAACAGGTGGCGCCTTCCTTCCGGGGGTTTTCCGCATCAATCGTGTTAACAACGATAAAAATTAATGTAATGTATTTTTTTATCGTTCGCTGTGCTTTTCATCACATGCACAGGCAGATCGTTAAACTTATTCAATTATTGCTTCATGAATTTTTTAGGGGCAGAAAGTATATCGGGGAGGCTATATCGATTTTAGATATTGCGGGTTATATTCTTTTTACAATCTTCTACTGGTTTCTGCATAGTTAGCGGATTTGGACTAGGGTCTTTTGATCATTGAAAGGGGTATCTGATGACGGATAGAGAGCGGCAAAAAGGGAACACGCACAAATCGACCAAGCATTTTGAAAATCAGGCGACTGCTGAAATGAATAGGTATTTAGCTGATGCACCGGCTTGGACGGTATGCCAAAAGCTTGCTCTGACAGCCCGTATGCTGGCCACCGAAGGACATGGCTCCGCGTTAGCTGGCCAGATTACTGCTCGAGGTGAAAAAGATGGAACTATGTGGACTGCAAAGTTTGGCCTAGGGTTAGATGAAATTTGCGCCAGTGATTTCCTTCTAGTGGATGATGATCTTAACTTGCTTTCAGGGGATGGAATGGCGAACCCGTCTAATCGGTTCCATCTATGGATCTACCGTGCTCGCTCAGACGTAGAATGTGTTGTTCATACCCATCCGCCTTATGTTTCTGCTCTATCGATGATTAACGTGCCACTCGTTGTTTCACATATGGATACAGCAATGTTTTATGATGATTGTGCCTGGCTTCAGGAATGGCCGGGGCCACCGATCGGCGATGAAGAGGGCGAGCTGATCTCCAGGGCTCTCGGTGACAAACACTCTATCCTATTAGCGCATCACGGTCAGCTTTCAGCTGGAGAAAGCATAGAACAGGCGGCTGTACTAGCTTTTCATTTTGAGCGTGCAGCCAAGATGCAGCTTGAGGCAATGGCAGCCGGAAAAATTAATCCCCTACCCGCTGCTGCTGGAAAACGCGCTCACGACTATCGACTAAAAACAGCACCTTTGAATGCTACTTTTTACTACTATGCCCGAAAAGCTCTTAAGGCGTCGCCCGAATTGCTGTATTGAAGTACGACTAAGGAAGAGTATTTAATTAAAATCTTACTTATTGAGCGCCGAAGGTCATAAACAAGAAAGTATAGTGCTAAGAACCTAAATATTTTCAGTCAGAATGCCAGTTCTCGTTATATATTTTGTAACTA
>MDTE01109654.1_pt1 | contig 20188 bp, 18 predicted proteins | sample 811231 | NCBI WGS metagenome assembly MDTE01 (sample SAMN05326651, study PRJNA326480) | marine metagenome | isolation source: seawater | place: Indian Ocean: Red Sea | collected 2010 | reverse complement strand
CTGAGGACAGACAGGACATTTAATGGACATGTCTAACTTGTCCAGCAGGACATTCGCATATGGACAGACGTGGACACACCCCTAAGGGGTGTCCTGTTGTCCAACGTGTCCTTGGGCATTAAATTTACTTTCCTTGAATTTTTATTTTATTTAAGTGAGTAAATCCATATTCTTTAAATTAGACTAAAATATAAGAATTGCTAATACGTGGCTCTACCTCCAGAAAGATCAAAGACAGCACCGGTTGTAAAACTATTTTCTTCCGAGCATAACCAACTGATCATATTGGCAGCTTCATCAACGTCCAAAAATCGCTCTCGAGGAATTTTCGATAGCATATAATCGATATGCTCTTGAGACATTTGATCAAAAATGCGCGTTTTTGCTGCAGCAGGTGTTACACAATTAACTGAAATATTAAATTTTGATGTTTCTTTGCCTGCAGATTTGGTTAATGCAATGACCCCTGCTTTTGATGCTGAATAAGCGCTTGCATTGGGATTACCCTCCTTACCCGCAATTGATGCTATTAAAACAATTCGTCCATAACCACGTTTTTTCATGCCAGGTAGAATTGCACGCAACATGTGAAAGCTGCCTGTTAAATTCACATCCAAAATTTGGTGCCAATCTTCCAGTGGATATTCATCGATAACAGTGTTTGGACCTGCTATACCTGCCGAATTGATAACTTGGGATATTGGACCTAACGCAAGCTCTGTTTTCAAGACTGCCGCTTCTACTTGATCATATTTACTTACATCAACAATTATGGCTTCAGCCATTCCAGTAGGAAGCTCAGATAGGGCATTTTGTAAAGCCAGCTCGTCAAAATCCCATATAGCTACCCTAGTGCCGTTTGAAACTAACTTTTTTGCACAAGCAAGACCAATGCCTTGTGCTCCACCAGTTATGGCCGCAACATTTTTAATCTGGTTCATATTATTACATGTCCCCCAATTCTGTAAGCAATTTTTCCGTAGTTGTGATAGTAGCAACATTCTGCAAAGCAAAATTTATTGATGCCGCTTGCCATTCAGCGTTCATCGTTGCAGTGGCATCTTCAGGAACAACTATGTGGTAACCTCTATCAGCACCAGTTCTGGCAGTATGTTCAACTGCCATATTTGTCCAAGCGCCAGTATTTATTATTGTAGTAACACCTTTAGAACGCAAAATAGTTTCCAATCGAGTAGTTTCCCAAGGCGACATGCGATCTTTTTCTAGAATAAAATCGCTAGCTTTAGGTTCTAATCCATTAACCGGGTTAGCCCCCAAGGTTCCCCTAACGTGAGCTGGAGTATCCTTTACGTAGCAAAACAGTGGGGCATTTGTAGTCATACCCGGAGCACCCGGATCAGTAATAAAATGGATATGTATAACAGGTAAATTTTTTTCACGAAATTTTTTAGCTAAGTTTGCAATGTTTGATATGCAGTTCTGATCCTGACAATGTTGGAATGCGCCGCTATCGGAAGAAGCCCCATTTTCTCCAACTGCATCAACTTGCATATCTTGAATTATGAGAGCTGCATTAGTTAAGTCTGCATTGGTATCGGATAGCGAAACATTGGTCATAAATGGTTCTGACCTTGGCCCAATCTTAACAGGCAAGACATACACTGAGTTTGTAGCTGTGCAAAATAATGTTTTCCAATCGGCACCACCCCAATGAAAATTAGCGCAATTTTCTGGTAATGAGATTTTTCCTAGTAAATAACCGCCTGGATCAAAGACCCATATTCCTCCAGGGCCTGTACACCAGATATTACCTTCAGCATCACATTTTAGTCCGTCTGGCAAACCTTCCAAGCTTGGATCGTATATTCCAGATGCAATTATCCTTTCATTAGATAATCCATTAGATGAAAAATCAAAACGACGGATATTTTTCTGAACTGTATCATTTACATATAAATAGCGCTCACAAGGACTGAATGTGAGGCCATTGGGTTGATCAAAAGTTGTTCGATTGACCATCAATTCAGTATCACCTCCTCCTGGAGGTATACGGTATACACCCTGAAAACCGAGTTCGCTTGAACGTTTTATGCCAAATCCGTCCATTCGTCCGTAAGTTGGATCTGTAAACCAGATACTCCCATCAGAATGGACGATGATATCATTTGGCGAGTTGAGTTGTTTGCCCTCAAATAATTCAGCGATAATAGTTTCTCTTCCATCAGGTTCGAAGCGAACTACCCGGCTTGTTTCATGTTCACAAACCAAAAGGTTTAGGTTGGCATCATAGGTCATACCATTACCTTTATGGTTAGGGCTTTGTGCTTCCTTTAAACCGTTTTCCTCATCCCAAGAGTAACGCACATTTCCAGGAATATCTGAAAAAAACAAAAAACTTTCTGCCGGGTTCCAAATTGGTCCTTCAGTAAATTGGCAGCCATTAACTATCTGCTTAACCTCTGCATTTACATCAATAAGGTTAGTAAATGTGCTATCAAAAGATAAATGTGTCATAAAGTTTATGCAGCCTCCGTAACAATAGGTGTGCCCAAAAGATGAGCACAAATATGAGCAATAGAAATAGCTGAGCCAAATTCGTCGACATATGGTTCAATACGTTTTAAGGCTTCAGTTTTGGGAATAAAATGTTCTTTATTTGCCAGAGGTGTTAACCAGATGTGAGCAAACGCCAATGAATAGAGTTTGCGAGCAGAACTTAAAAGGGCTTCACTATTTCCAATTTCTAACCCATCAGAAATAGAGATGACAACTGCTCCTCTAGCAAACCCTGCATGCCTCGGGTTATTCAGTAATAGACTTAATGTTTCTCCCAAATTCGTTCCACCATCAAAGTCATCTACTAATTGATAAACATTAGAAAGGGCCTGTGCTTTAGCTCTTGGTTTCAAAGCTACAGTCAATCTAGTAAGTTCAGTTCCTAAGGAAAAAACCTCAACTCTGGTGGATAAATTAATAAGGGCGTGAGCAAAGTTTAAAGCTGCTTCTGTGTAAGACTTCATGGATCCGGATACATCTATTAGGACCAATATGGGGCGTAATTTAACTCTACGTTTCTTTTTAAAGAGTTGGAAAATTTCTCCGCCATTTTTTGTCGCCAACCTGAAAGTCCGAGCTCTATCGATTATTTTACCCTTCCGACTTTGTTTGGTTCGTCTTGAAATTCTTTCTGGCAGACGCTTTGGTGCCAATCGTAGAAAGTTTTTCAAAGCAAGATTATTATCTAAAGAAGAAAGCTCTCTCTTTTTTGTGATTTTTTCTTTTGATGCTGTCTGTCCATGATCCTCAATACCCTGCTCAACTTCACCCAAATGCTCAGCTGCTTGCTCAGAAACGCTATCTTCTTTATCACCATCAAAAGCGTGAATAGAAACTGCACCAAGAAAATGTTGATCAAATAATTCATCAAAAATTTCACTTTTTTCGGGAGATGGCCCAAAAACAGATCGAGCAGCTAACCTTATATCTTTTAGACTTTCAGGTCCAAGTGCTCTTATTGCCATTAGGAAAGATTTTGATTGATCTGGACTAGCCTGGAAACCCGCACTTCTAAGCAGGTATGCAAATCCAATTAATTGTTTGTTTAGCAGGTCGAATTTCATCCGATGATCTCATCTAAGCGATTGTCAAGAAAACTAATGTCGTCTTGATCCTTCAAAACAACACCAATGGAGCGCCGAAAAGAGTCTGGCCAACGGTTACCTAAATTATTTAACTGAGTTGCTGCATCAGCCCATTCAACTGTCTCTGCAACTCCTGGGGGCTTTGAAAGCGGTTCTAATCTCAATCTCCCCACTGCTGCCACGATAGCTTCAGCCGTGGCTTTAGCGACATTGGAAGCTCGACTCATTACAATATCGACTTCAAGAGAGGGACTTGGATAATCTATCCAATGATAGACACATCGCCTCCGTAAAGCTTCATGTAAATCACGCGTTCTATTTGAGGTTAACACAACAAAAGGGCGTCGAGCGGCTCTTATACTACCACGCTCTGGAATGGTAATCTGAAAATCTGACAGAAATTCAAGAAGAAAAGCTTCAAACTCATGATCCGCACGGTCAATTTCATCAATAAGAAGAAAGCCTTCTGATTGTAAATTTAAAGCCTGCAGTAATGGTCTTTCAATTAAAAAATCCTCATTATAAATATCTAGTTTGGTATCTTGCGTTTGACGCATTGCCAGCATCTGCTTTGGGAAATTCCATTCGTACAAAGCAGCACTTGAATCAATACCCTCATAACATTGTAGACGGATCAGCGCACAAGAAAGGGTTGAAGCTAGTGCCTTGGCTGCCTCTGTTTTACCCACACCTGGCGCACCTTCCAGCAGAATTGGTTTACCTAAAACCATGGCCAAATAAATTGTGGTAGCTAACTCGTCAGATGAAATGTAAAGCGCTTGCGACAGCGCTTCTTTTACATCTTGAGGCGAATCCAGACCTTTAAAACGCGTAATCATGCAGCATCTTTTTCCTTTAAAGCGCGCAAAATGCTTTCTGGCGAAATAGGTAAACTGTCAATTTCAACTCCAACTGCGTCAAAAACCGCATTAGCGATTGCCGGCAATACAGGGTTTGCGCACATTTCTCCAATTCCCTTTCCTCCAAATGGTCCATCCGGCGCGGGACGTTCTAGTATAGAAATAGAATGTTTGGCGAGATCACCTGGCCCAGGCATCACATAAGAACTGAAATCATAAGGTAGGTGTTTTCGATCTGGATAAAATGGCTCTGTGGTTTCATAAGCTGCATGGCTCATTCCCATCCAAGCTCCTCCCACTAATTGTTGTTCCATAAGTTTAGGATTTAAAGCTCTTCCAATTTCATAGGCTGAATTAATTTCAATGTTGCTAATTTCACCAGTTTCATCATCGACTAATAAATCTACAATCATAGCACAATGTGCGAAACATGAGACAGTGTTCATTTCACCAGTCTCCATATCCACTTCTGATAGAGGAATTAAAAAAATTCCACTACCGGAAACACTTTCTCCATATTTAAATTGAGCAGCTCCAGATGCTTCTTTAACCGAGATAGCGCGGTCAGGTGCTCCCTTAACAATAATGTTGCCTCGTCCATCTGTTTCTAAATCAATAGGGTTTACTTCCAATTCTCGCGCAGCCGCTGCTATCAAAATGGCTCGGGCCTCTTTGGCGGCGGCAATGACGGCATTTCCAACTCTATGAGTGCCACGTGAAGCGAAACTACCCATACAGTGTGCGCCTGTATCGCTATCTGCTGTATCGACATAGACATGCTCTACAGGAATACCAAGTGTTTCTGCTGCAATTTGTCTAGTTACTGACTTCATGCCTTGTCCCAAATCAATTGAACTAAGGGTCACTGTAAATTGTCCATCTGGATTAGAATGGACCAATGCTTGTGATGGATCTCCACCCAAATTCATCCCAATCGGATAGTTGACAGCAACTGTTCCTCGGCCATGGTGCTTGGTCATAACTTATCTTCTCCTAATTGCTGAGCTATATCTCGAGTAACGCGAGCGAGTTTTAGTTTCTGACTGTTTTAAAGAGTTTTCATATTCCACTTTTGTGTTCTGGTCGGGTTTGCTTGGGATGCTGGTTTTAGTTTCGGCCAAAGCGCTTGCTCCCATATTATTTGTTTTTTGACTGGTCGTATGAAACGAAATACTTGGATTAGTAGGTTTAACTGTTGGCGTTTGAATTAAAGGATCTGATGCCAACCCTTCTGCAGTATCTGTTTTTGGAATAGTCGAATAGCCGGCGGGCAAAACGCCACTGTCCGTGATCGTCTCCGGAATTTCTGTTAGCGAAGCACCTGTCATCGAAGTCATTTCTTCATACTTTGACGCAAGTGGATAATTTGCTTTCTGAGCAGCAACCTTAATACACTCTACTAGCGCCGTGTTTGAAGCTACCCGCCTTGTTGCCTTCATATCGCCATCTCGATACGCATTGATTAGGCGAAATTCCATTGCTCCTAATCCAGCGGCACGCGCACCTTTATCCATTTGGCGCTCAATGGCAAAATCAACACCCAAAACACCAAAACCTCGCATTGCAGTTGATGGAGTTCGATTTGTAAAAACGCAGTATATATCAGACTTAACCGCAGGTATGGTATAAGGACCTGGAAGGTGACCTGTGCATTTGACTACTCCATAAGATGTTAGGCGTGTATATGCACCAGCATCAAACCAGCCTTTAAATTCTCTTGCTAATATCTTTCCGTCCTCTGCTATCGCGTCCCGTATTTTCCAAAGTTCGGCTGATCTAGGTGCTGAAACCTGCATTTCTTCTGCACGGTTCAAAACATATCTGACTGGCTGTCGGGTTAGCATTGCCCCCAAAATAGCTAATGGCTCGCAAATACTATCAACCTTTCCTCCAAATCCGCCACCAACTGTTCCTCCTACAAAATGGAGCTTATTAAGGTCCACATCTAAAATTTTTGCACAGGTCCCTACAGAAAAAAATAATCCTTGAGTGGGCGTGTAACAAACAAAACGATCATTTGTTTCAGGAGCAGCTATTGCACCATTAGGCTCAATAGGCGCCTGCTCGATAGGACGTAATTGATAACGACCTTCTACAATATGAGCAGCTCTAGCAAAACCCGACGCCGTATCACCATAACGCAATTTTTGATAGCTATGACCATCATTAAATATAAAATGATTTTCAGGATAAGCTTGATTCACCGTTGGTGAATTAGGTTTTATTGCCTCCTCAACATCAAAAACAGCGTCTATAACTTCATATTGCACATCGACCTTTGCGACAGCATCAAGTGCCAACTTTTCAGTAGTAGCAATAACAGCCACAACAGGCTCACCCATGTATGCTACTTTTTTTTCCGCTAGAGTTGGCTCATCGTCAATGCCAAAGTCCAGAAGGCTCAAAAGCGTATTGAGGTTTACTGGTACATCTTTGGCGAGAACGACCTTCATTACTCCCGGCATTTTTTCCGCACGGGATGTATCGATAGAGATTATGCGCGCGTGATGATGGGGAGAGCGCACACATTTCATGTGAAGGAGATTATCAAATTTATGGTCATCAAAAAAAGGTGAGGTGCCTGTTACATGACCTAATATATCTTGTCTGATTACCGGTTTGCCCACAACATTTAAGTTATCATCTCGTTCATCTGAAAAAATATCTTTTCGAAACTCTAAGGTCATTTATTCATCCCTTTTTTCAGCAACAGCTAGTATTGCGTCTATAATCGGTTCATAGCCTGTACACCGGCAAATATTTCCTGATATCGCTTCAATGACATCTTCCCTATTTGGAGAAGGATTTGAGTCTAGCAGAGTTCGGGCAGCTAAAATCATTCCTGGTGTACAATAGCCGCACTGAGCTGCAAAATTTTCCATAAAAGCAGTTTGTAATGGGTCAAGGTTTGGAGCAGAAATTGACGCTACCGTTTCAATATTTGACCCATCTACTGTTTCTGCAAGGGTCAAGCATGCAAGTCTTAATTCACCGTTTATTTTGACACTACAAGCTCCGCATCCTCCTTGACCACAGCCGTACTTCGGGGTTTGATCACCAACCTTTAAGCGCAAAAGGGATAATAAACTTTCACCCCCATCAGCAAAAACGGAAATTGGACGCCCATTATGGCTAAAGTGTAAAGGTGTTGGTTTAATGCTATTCTTCATAATAAATCTGCCAAAGTACGGCGCAAAAGCAATTGCGCCATTTCCATCCGATACCAGCCGCTGGCCAATGAGTCTGAAAAAGGTTTGACCTCGTTTTTCAAACTACGACAGGCGTTTTCAATACTTGTGTTAGTTAAATTTCCATCAATTGAACGCTCAACTACTGAGGCTCTAAATGGGCGCCCTGCCAAACCCCCAAAAGCAATAGCTGCCTTAGAAATACGGCCAGCAGAATGTGCAAAATCACAAGCTAGCGTAACTACTGAAGCCCCTCTTGGATGGCTACGTGTCATTTTTTTGTAAATAAAATTCTGGTTGGTTTTGTTTGAAATTTCTATGGCTAAAACAAGCTGGCGCGGACCTGAACGCAGCAAAAATTGGCTTAAAGGTTGTTGATCTTCCCTAGTCCCATTAATGAAAAAAACTTGGGCATTTAGAGCAAGTAAAGCAGTAGTGAGATCGCCGTAGGGCGGCCGCGAGAATAAGTTACCTCCAACTGTTGCCATATTGCGCAAAGCAGGAGCCCCCACAGATGCAGCAGTTTTATGTAAAATTTGGATAGACTGGTCCGCTAAAATTTGCGCCATAGTGACCTGAGATCCTATCCTGATAGTAGTTCCCAACTTTACTATCTTAATCAATTCCTGCGATTGCAAACGGACAAGATGACGAACATTCTGATCTCCTTCATGAATGCGGCGCATTAAACCAGTGCCACCTCCTAAGATATACGCATTAGAGTCTTGCGCTATAATCTGCGCAGCCTCAGAGGCATTGTCAGTGCGAGTTATGCTAACTGGCATTTGCGATAATCTCCTTTTCTAGGGCTTGAATGCCAGCTCGCTGTACTTGATTTTTCACAAGTTCCATCAATTCATCGGTTCGCTCACTTGGAGTTTGAAACTTAGCTTTCCACTGGATGAAGCAATGATTTTGAACGGTTACAGGAATAAGGCGTAATTCAGCAACATAGTTAAAAAGTGGGATAGGAGCTTCAATTATACTGTAGCGAAACATAGTCTCCGAGTCAGAAAGAGTAACCAATTGTTCTTTCAATTCTTCTCCACTTGCCAATCGGAAACTACGAATACATCCTATTTTGTCTTCAGGTTCTCCTTTTTCAATTTCGCTTTGTGAAACTGAAGGATGCCAATAGTCATGGCCATTGAAACTGCGCAAAATGTTCCAAACTTCATCGATGTGATTGCGGAAGATATGGGAAGTCACAACATTTGGCATCTTTCAGCTCGTGAACTTACGCGCCAGCGATTTAAGCCCCGACTCAAAAACACCAACGGAAACTGTATCAATTAGCTCGTCCGCATCCTCAGAAGCACAATCAAACTCAGCAGACCACTCTACAAAAGTCTCATCTGTTTCTGTAACTGGTGTAAGGCGCAAAGTTGCAAAGTAATTATCCAAGGCCATGGGACTTGATAGAATGACGTAAGACAGAGACATATCGTAATCTGATAGAGCAACCAATTGCTCAGTTATACGATCACCGTTTTGTAATGAAAAATCTCGAATACAACCCACTTGATCAGGCAGAAGCCCATCCTGAATATGACTTTCGGAAACCATCGGCACCCAATTTGGCAAACCATTAAAGTCACGAACTTGATCCCAAACCTTTTCCGATGGAGCCGAAATCACCGAAGAAACAAAAATACGTGGCATTATTTTTTATCCTCTTTGGTTTTGCTTTCTTGAGATTTAGAAATGCTGTCTAAGTCGCGTGCTTCGCGAATAAGTCCGCCCATTTTAGCCAAACTACCACCCTCAATGCCTATCTCAGACAATAACTGGTCAATCATTGGAGCTTGTACTCTATAACGCAGCGCACTATCGATTACTTCATCTGTCATATTTTTACCGTTACCAGAGCTTCCATCATTCATGCCTGACATTTGCATGATCTTAATGTCCCCAATTTTTTCCATTGGTTTTACAGAAGCCGCAATAATGCCTTCCACATGTTCTAGCATCTTAGAACGAAATAGTGCTTTTCTGGCGTCATCAGAGAGCATATTTTCCGCTTCATAAATTAGCTTTTGTGCCTCGGCTTTTACTTTGGCAGCCACTTCCTCTCCAGAGGCGCGTAACTTAGTTGCTTCAGCATCTTTATCAGCAAGCGTTAGTTCAATAGACCGACGACGCTTAACCTCCTCTGTAGCTCTCGCACTAAGAACCTCTTCTTCCGCAACTGCAAGTTGGGCTCGAGCGGCTTCAGCTTTTATTTGAGCTGCGGCCTCCTCCAAAGATTTTGTAGCAATAGCTATTTCTTTATCTAATTGTGCCTCTGCTATAATTTTATCACGCAAAATCTCTTGCTCACTGCGATCGCGCTCATGGTTTATTCGAGCTTCGTCAAGGCCACGCTCTGAAAGTATCCGAGCCCTTTCAACTTCCTCACGAGTTCCTATCTCCACTTCACGAATTGCTGCTTGTCGCTCCACTTCAAGGCGATCTAGAGCTCGGTCACGAGCTATTTCTGCAGTCTTTAAAGTTTCCGCCTGAGAGATCTCTAAAATTTTTGTTTTCTCTTCTTTTTCAATTTTTTGCTTCTCAATCTCCTGAGACTTCTTTAATTCAACAGATTTTATTAGTGCGTCAGACATTACGCGTTCCTGAGCAATATCCTGTTCCCGAGCAATTTTAGCACTCTCTACGGCTCTCTCAGACGCGATAAGCTCCTCTTGCTCTGAACGTTCCCGCGCAATCTCCCGTTTACGAATTTCTTCTTCTGTGGCTATTTGCTGACTACGTAATTTGGCTTCATTTTGAATGCGCGCAAGTGACAAAGCCTCATCTTGCTCAATACGCTCTATTTCAAGTTTTTTGTGCAGCTCAATTTCAGAGGTCTCTACCTCACTTTGCCGAGCCAACTCGTGTTTTCTTATTTCTAGCTCTGATGCAATCCGAGCTTTATTTACGGCTCGTTCTTGATTTATGCGATGAGTTTCTGTGGCTTCCACAGCAGCTAATTTAGCGGCTTCAGCTTCGGCAGATCTTTCACTTTGCTCCTTAGCTACAATCATGCGTTGCTCAGCTCGTAGCCGCTCTACTTCTCGTTCTTGGGAGAGCCTACTGCTCTCACTTTCAACTGAAATCTCATTAGCACGCTTTTCTGCCTCAAGATTTCTACTACGAATTGCAACACTTGCCGTTTGCTCTATATCGTTGCGGGTCTGTCTCCTATCTTCAATATCAGAAATTAATTTTGTAAGACCTTCAGCATCAAACCGATTAGATGGATTGAAATATTCGAGGCCAGTTTGATCAAATTCTGTAATTGCCACTGACTCTAGCTCAAGACCATTCTCTGCTAAGGCGTCCAAAGCTGCAGCCTTGACTCGCGCTACGTAACTCGATCTGTTTTCGTGAATTTCTTCCATCGACATTTCTGCTGCTACTTCGCGTAAAGAAGAAACAAAACGTCCTGAAAGCAAATCTAAGAGACTTTCCTGCCGCATAGTTCGAGCCCCCAATGTAGTTGCGGCACTCGAGACAGCAATTTTTGTCTTTGCAACACGCACATAGAAATCCGCTTCCACATCAACTCGCATACGATCTTTAGTAATTAACGCGTGCTCATTTGTTCTACTAATTGAGAGTTGCAGCGTGCTCATGTTCACAAGAGTGATGTTATGTACCATTGGCCACACAAACGCTCCGCCATCAATTACTACTTTTTCTCCAAAAAGGCCGGTACGAACGAAAGATGTTTCTTTTGTAGAGCGACGGTAAAGAACACGTAAAATCCAAAAAAGAATAGCAAGTGTAATAACTATTAAAATTATCCACGAGATTAGAGTTCCGATAAATAGGGCGCTCATGATATCACCTTTTGTGCTGTTGTTTGAATGTCTTTAAATTCTTTGGCAGTGCGAGCAATTGCTATTTCTGTTGGCAGACGCTCCATTGAACTTGCTCCCAAAAAACCATGGCAATGATTAGTATTTTGTATTATAAATTCAGCATCGGCAGCCATGGCAACAGGACCACCGTGACACAAAATAAAAATGTCAGAATTTATTTCTCGCACTGCAGTTGAGCATTGCTCAAAAATCTCAATACAGTCTTCTAATTTAACAGTGGTATGTGAGCCAATTGACCCACCCAGTGTCAATCCAAAGTGAACAACAATTATATCCGCCCCAGCAACTGCCATTAGGCGAGCTTCCTCTGGGTTAAACACATAGCAAATTGTAAGCAGACCCTTACCATTAGCCTTGGCAATCATATCGACCTCACGGCTAAAAGACATTCCAGTTTCTTCTAAACTTTTTCGAAAAGTTCCATCACAAAGGCCAACTGTTGGGAAATTTTGCACTCCCGAACAACCTTTCTCTTTCACTTGATTTAAAATCCAATCCATGGACATTGTGGGATCTGTTCCACAAACACCCGCAATGACTGGTGTCTCATCAGCCACAGCAATAATCTCATCCACAAGTTTTAACATTACTTTGTTTGCATTTCCGTATGGCAAAAGGCCAGCAAGTGACCCGAGACCTGACATACGAAATCGACCAGAATTATATACAACGAGGAAATCAACGCCACCAGCAACCTGGGCCTTTGCAGAGATACCAACTCCGGCACCACCACCAATTATTGGAGTGCCATTATTGCGAAAATTCTTGAATCTATTTAATAAAACTTCTCTATTTTCTGCCATACTGCAGCTCTCTTTCAACTGATTTTTGTTCTATCTGCCTAAAAACGCTCAAAGTCGCTTCGCTAAATTCTTGTGAATTAATATGATGGGGTATCCTCAACACTCGGCGATTTGCTGATTGCTCCGTAATGGCTTCAATTGAAGAAAAAAGAGCTTCATTTGCTTCTTTGTTCTCAAAAACTCCCCCAACATAATCTAGGTTTGATAATCCACCTTCGGGAAGAAGAAATGCAAACGAACCGACCATTTTATTGAGCTTATTGGCAATAAAAGTTCCAATTTTTTGACACTCTTCGGCATTAGTCCGCATTAATGTTACGTTGGAGTTGTGCTCATAAATTTTTCGGTTTTTTACCCATTTTGGTAGCGTTTGCCGAGCACCAAAGTTAACTACGTCTAATGCGCCGGCGGCACCCAAATATGGCACATCAATACGAGAAAAAACATCAAGTCTTTGCGCACCAGCGCTTAAAACGCCACCGACAATTTCATCTGCAATTTCTGTAGTTGTAATATCGCATACTATGGAGATTTTACCTTCAGCTACTAAAGCCTCCATCGATTGTCCGCCCCAACCGGTGGCGTGAAACGTTATGCATTCATAACTTTCTTCTAATTTCTTAGTAATATATGTGACACAGGGTGTCGTAATTCCAAACATCGTCAAAGCTGCGCCTGGACGATTGACCTGTAATTTTCCAGATTTTTGTCGCGCCTTCACCATTCCTGCTAAACTATTTGCAGCATTCGCAAGAATTTGACCCGTAATTTGATTTAAACCTGAAATATCTGCAACTGATGGAACCAAAATTACATCAGATCCCCGGATATAGGGTGATACATCGCCTGAAGCCATGGTTGTTACCAAGATTTTGGGCACACCAAGAGGAAGAGCGCGCAAACCCGGCGCAACAATTGAGGAACCACTGGACCCACCCAAAGCAATTATTCCACTGATGTCAGGACGTTTTGACACGTAGGCGGCAAAGGCCTCAGCCATCTGTCGGCCAAGATCTGCCAAAGGACGATTACTATTGGTATCAATGGTAGCTATTTCGTGAGATGGAATATCAGCGCCAGTTACTGAACTGCGAAGGGACAGGTCAACTAACCTTGCAGTTAACCCCCCACGTCTCAATATATCCCTGACATACCTTAGTTCAGAAGCTTTAGTATCCATTGTCCCAGCGACCAAAACAATTCCAGAGCTGCCTTGAACCGGGTTTGCGCGAATAAGTGCTGAAGATTGCGATGTTGTGTTTACAGGACCAGCGGTCTTTGCTTGAGCTTTTCTTCGAATTATCAATTCGTTCAGTTCAGCATTCCAGCGCCTGACATTTTTTGGATTTAAAGAATAGACCATTGTTGGCTTTGGCCTAGTATCAGCCAAGTTAGCAGATACCGACTTTAAATCATCATTTTTTTCTTTATGCCTTCCGACCCCGAGAAGTGCCTGCTGAAGTCCCTTATCTGCTGCCAAGCGAGTTGAGTCTATCAAACGATTGATACGGCCATTAAGCATGATTGCCACTCGTTCTGAAATAGCACAAGCCACACGAATATTTTGTTCAATTACTAGAACATCCATTTCCCGTTGGGCAGAAAGGGTAACCAAGAGCTCAGCAACTTGATCTACTATAACTGGCGCCAATCCTTCTGTTGGCTCATCCATAATAAGTAACTTCGGATTTTGAAGAAGTGCCCTTGCAATGGCGAGCATTTGCTGTTCACCCCCGGATAGTTGTGCACCACCGTTGTTTTTTCGTTCAGCCAATCGAGGGAAAACTTCATAAATACGTTCAACTGACCAGGATTTTTCATTTTTCTCCAACATCTTCAGATGTTCATCTACAGTCAAAGATTTCCAAAGCCGGCGCCCCTGAGGAACATACCCTACGCCAGAACGAGAAATTGACCCTGGATCGACTTTAGTTATTGCCTTTCCATAAAGAGTTACAGAACCTGAATTTGCCTGCAACAAGCCCATTATTGTTTTGCATAAAGTTGTCTTTCCCATACCGTTGCGACCGACAACGGACATAACGCCAGATGATAGAGTTAGATCAACACCTTGGAGAGCATGGCTAGCACCATAAAATACATTTAGGCCTCTTATATCTAAGGCTGGAGACTTGGCATTTTCACTCATGGCCACTCCCCAAGTATAGCGCCTGCACTTCAGGGTCATTTTCTATTTGGTTTGGAACTCCTTCTTTAAAAATGCGACCATTATGCATCATCGTAACGCGATTGGAGACAGAAAGAGCGACGTCCATATCGTGCTCAATTATGATATAGCCAATATGTTGCGGCATCCGAGTTAAAATTTGAATAAGTTCCGCGCGTTCTTTTGGAGACAAACCAGCAGCCGGCTCATCAAAAAGAATAAAACGGGGAGCACCAGCTAAAGCCAAGGCTATCTCTAATTGTCGCTGCTGACCATATGAGAGATCGGAAACCAAAGAATACCGTGCATCCTGAAGATTTACGATTTCAATCAGCTCATCGGTAGCAATGGAAACAGGCTCATTGGTACTAACCCCAAATAAAGAAAAACGATTGTTAGAAACACCCCTGCATGCGAGATAGATATTATCTTGAACACTGAGACCTTTAAATAGCAAAGATATTTGATAAGTGCGCCTTAATCCACGTCGAATTCTTTCATGAGTTTTGAAATAAGTTATATCCTCACCAAAAAACTTGACAGAGCCCTTCGTTGGCAGAAAGTCACCAGTGATACAGTTGAATAAAGTAGTTTTACCTGCTCCATTTGATCCTAGCACAGCCCGACGTTCTCCTGGTCGCACTTTCAATGAGATATCGCTTAAAGCTACGAGCGCACCAAAGTTTTTGGACAAATCATTTAACTCTAAAGCGAACTCTGTCCCCACATCCCGTACTGGAATTGCATCAGCCATTGTGATCCTCCAACTGCACAGGTTTCCACAATCGCTTGAGATAACGGTCCCAAATTCCACACATTCCATCTGGTGAGAAATAAACAATCACCAGAAAAGTTAGGCCAATCACAAGCTTGAAACGCTCTCCATCCAGACCGACTGCATTCAAAAAATCCAACGAGTATGTTCGTAACACAACATAGATTAGCGCACCTATAAAAGGACCAATAGGACGATTAATCCCACCAATTACTGTGATTACCAAGATATCTATGATTGGCCCAATTGATCCTGTATTCGGGCTTATTTGACCCGTAGACCATACAAGCAAAACTCCTGCAATTCCTGAAATAATTCCTGCTATTGCGTATGCTGCCAACCTATGGGCGTTAACATTATATCCCATTGCCGCCATGCGTCGTGGATTGTCTCTTACACCTTGAAGGGCAAGCCCAAACGGTGTACGCGCCAAGTGAAGCGTGAACCAGTAACACAACGCTGCAATGCATAATGTTAAGTAATAAAAAGGTGTTGGCTCTTTCCAGTGCACACCGAAAAGTATCGGTGTTGGGACACCGTTAAACCCTGTAAAACCATTGAAAACTGTATAATTTTGCCGAGTAAAATAGAAAAATGCAGATCCAATCGCCAAAGTTATCATAATTGTATAAATACCCTCAGTTCGTATTGCGAGAGCACCAGAAATTACGCAAACCAGCACTGAAATTATAATTGCAAGTACAACTGTGATTACCCATGGCCAAGCAAAGCTTATTTCGGTCACTGCGCTTACACCAAAAATGGCAGTCGCGTAGCCTGCAGCAGCCGCAGCAGTCATTTGTACCAAACTAACCATGCCCCCGTATCCTGCCAATATCATCAACGAAAGCGAAATCATTCCAAGGATAAAAGCCCAGCCAAAAATTTGATGTTGTGTAAAATCACTAGTAAAAGTTGGAACCAACAAAAGAACCACAGCAATTACCCAGACGTGGATTGGAATACGGGTAAAATCTAATCGGTTAGTCCATGATTGAGAGGGACTTTCCACTGCTCTTCGTTTTTGCGTAACTTCAACCATACTTTAATCCCGCCCCAATAAACCTTGCGGCCTAAACGCCAAAACTGCGACCATAATGATAAAAGTTAAAACTACCGAATAAGTTGGGGCGTAAACCGATCCGAATTGTTCAGCGCACCCGATCAAAACAGCACCAAGAGCTGCACCCGGTATTGAGCCCATTCCGCCTACAATAACCACAACTAAAGAAGACAGTAGAAAACGCATATCTTCCCCAGGGGCAATGGATTGAAATGTACCACCTACAACACCAGCTATACCAGCTAAGCCCGCTCCAAAGGCAAAAACACCTACAAAAATTAATTGAATTCGAACCCCAGAGGCAGCCAATATTTCTCTATCGTCAACTCCTGCTCGTATAAGCATGCCAAGCTTAGATTTGTTTAGAACGTACCACATTCCAAGACCTATTAGGATCGCGAATGCCAATATAAACAAGCGCACAGAAGGGTATTTGATAAATATTGGCTCTCCTGTCCGTCGACTAATTGATGATTGAATAAATGTTTCTATTGGACCACTCAGCCAATCCGGCGCGTATATTTGATAAAATTCTCCTCCCCACCTCCACAGCATCAGGTCGGCCAAAACAATTGAAATACCAATCGTTATTAACGTTTGCTGTAGATCCTGGCCATCGAGGTGCCTAAATACAAAAACTTGTAAAATCACTCCAAGTAAAGCCATGGCAATAAATGCTACAGGAAATGCTAGCACCCAAGATCCAGTCATTCGACTCACTTCAAACCCAATATAGGCGCCAGCCAAGTACAATGAGCCATGTGCAAGGTTCACATTCCGCATCAAACCAAAAATTAAAGTAAAACCAGAGGCAACCAAGAAATACAGCGCTCCCAAGGTGATGCCATTTAGCAAAGCGTTTACGAATACTTTCTTGCGTCCAAGAATACCCACTAACCAATCCGGCCATATTGCTAAAATTAACCAAATTACAAAAAGCGCAATAATTATCCAAAAGGCATTATTGAACCAACGCTGTGAAATGATACTCTGCTGATCTCCGTTCATGGCAGACCCCTCCAACGAAGACAATGCAGCGGTTTGTTTCCAAGAGTCTTTACCTCAGTGTCTGATCTAGAGTTCTAAAGTCTCAAATTTTTATAGTGTATAAAGGAGATTTTGTTGGCACTACTTAGATTAGATATGCAGTCGATTGCATAAGCGTTAATCAAATAAATAATTCAAATCGCAGCAAACTGGCGATACTCTCCTGGAGCCAGGCCTACATGTGAAGTAAAAAACCTCGAAAAACTAGCTTGGCTCGAAAATCCTAAGTTTTCAGATATTGCACCAATCGTTTGCCTCGGATTTACTATTTGTCTCAGCGACTCTTCTACACGTAAAGTATTCAGATAGATATTTGGCGACAAGCCAGTATTTTCTTTAAATAACTTAAAGAAGTGAGCTCTAGACAAACCCGAAGAGGCAGCAATTTCCTCAATTATCATAGTATTACCGACTTTATTTTTCATAGTTTCAATAGATCGCCTTACACGATAATCGGATACTCGTCTTTGACCACTAATAAGTTGATCATTGCTATTCGACGCGCTTAGGCTTTCATTAAAACTTTCTCGTGTTAATTCATATATGTAGCCCTCAATTAAATCTGATGTATCACCCATCATTAAAAGATTGGCTAGTCGGTTAACATAACCCTTTATCTTCTGTGTTCGGTAAAACAGATGTGTTCCAAAAGCTATTCCCGATAAAAATTGGCTCTCTCGCTGTGCAAACCAAACAGGCGACACATATAGAACGAGGAAAGTGCTAGGTTCAACGAGACTTCCAGGTTTGAATGCATGCTCGTACCAAGGCGAACATCCTACTACCGTCTCTTGAGTTAAAGGACCAGGCTTCCCTTCAACAGGCATATCGCTTTCTGGACCATCTAACAAAAACGTCAAATGGGCTTCCCTGTGCGCGTGAGAAACCATGGGTTCGCAAAACCTGTAAATAGCTATTCTGCCAAATATTCCGTGGTGGACGGCTAAGGCACGAACCATTTGAATCACCCTCATCCAGATTCCGCATCAGCTTAATAAAAAAAGTTATTTTTTTCCAAGTATTTTTTTTCAATCAGAAAAACGCTGGATTTCCACCCAGCGTTTAAAGCTATTTTTTAAGATATTAAGGCTTATTTTCCTTGCCAAGCTTTACAGTCAACAACGTCACGACTAGGTAGTCCTAAAGTTGCAAACTGTTCAGGTGTAAGGCCTAGTGTTTGTTCGACGTTGTCAATTTTGTTAACAAGTTTTGTCGCTAAGTTACCATCACTTAGTTGCACGACTTCTGTCACAAAGTTTGACCCAATCGCTTGTCGGTTCCCATCCAAAGATATCCTGCCATTCGGTGCATCAAGCACTAGCTCAGATAATGCTTTTCGCAGGCCTGCTTGACCATCACTTAAATCTCCATTCACCGCTTCGAGTGCCATCAAAGTTGCTTTTGCAGCATTGTAATAGCCTGTAGCTAGAAGAGATGGCGAAGGAAATCTTTGCTCTGGTGGCCAGGTATCTTGATAAGTTTTAACAAAGTTTTTCCAACCTTCGTTATCCCAAGTATCTGCTTGAGGTCCAGAGGAAGGTGTTCCTATCAGAACTTCTTTTGCACGCCCTTCTGAGCTTAGTACTGTACCGTCAACCATAATAGTACCACCAATTAAGTTTGCGTCTCCACCAGCTTGTAAATATTGGTTCAAGAAATTTACTGCGTCAGCGCCACCTAAACCTAAATAAAGTGCATCTACATCTTCAGGGAGGGCTGCAATAATTGATGAAAAATCTTTTGTTCCAAGCGGAACCCATTGCCTTTCAACTATATCACCGCCTGCTCGGCAGAACTCTAACGCAAAGCCCATAAAGTTGGTGTAACCAAATGAATAGTCTTCAGAAATTGCAGCAACAACTTCCCAACCTTTTTCATTATAAACGTAGTTACCTAGGCCAATTGTCCATTGTGCGCCGTCCATATTGAACCTGAAAAAGGTTTCAGATGGGTCTACCATAGTGGTTTCCTGCGCGCCAGAAATACCATTGATAAAAGTTACATGAGGTACAGTTTTCGAATAGTCACGAAGAGCAATTCCTTCTGAACCAGAAAGCGGCCCTACAATGACATCAACCTTATCTTGCTCGACTAATTTACGAGCAGCTCGCAACGCACTTTCAGGGCTAGCATCTGTTGCCCCAATCGTGACTTCAATCGGTCGTCCAGCAACTTGATTGTTGAACTCATTGAGCGCAACCTCAAACCCTCTTTGACTGTCCTCTCCTAATACAGTGTAAGGGCCTTCCAAAGTTGCCATAAAGCCAATCTTCAAGGCATGGTTGTCAGCAAATGCTAGAGTCGCACTGCTAACTACCAAAGCCACCCCTGCTAAAAATTTTTTCATAATATTCTCCCGTTTAACTACTGACATGATTGTTTTTTGGATAGAGCCAACAAGCCATGCTTCAAACACTCACAATTTACCTCAAAGTCTGGTTTTTTAATGTTTTGTAGATTTGTATTAGCCTACAGAAATAGGACACGTTTAACATGTCCAGCAGGACATTCGCATATGGACAGACATGGACACACCCCTAAGGGGTGTCCTGTTGTCCAACGTGTCCCACATCTTTGAAGTCAATGCTGCAGGCAAAGATTTGGCAAACTCAGATATTAATCGGTATATTTAGATACAAATTCTAAAATCGGTTCTGGATTTGAATTAAAAAACTGATACGCATCAAATCTTAACCCATTACCAAAAGGAATGTCCTGATTTGGTCCAATCCAAACTATATCATTTTCTGTAGGAGTTGCCGCCATTATATCAACAATATCATTGCGCCCAGTTTCTTGATTGAAGGTATAAACATCCTT
>MDTE01023461.1_pt1 | contig 20189 bp, 17 predicted proteins | sample 811231 | NCBI WGS metagenome assembly MDTE01 (sample SAMN05326651, study PRJNA326480) | marine metagenome | isolation source: seawater | place: Indian Ocean: Red Sea | collected 2010 | reverse complement strand
TACAAAAAGTAAAAAACAGAGTATTTGTGATTATGGGAGATGGAGAAATTAATGAGGGGTCTGTTTGGGAGGCGGCAATGCATGCATCCAAACATAAGCTTAATAAGCTCTGTATAATTATAGACTATAACAAGTACCAGTCCTATGGAAAAACAGCTGAAGTGCTTGACCTCGAACCCTTGTTTGACAAATGGAAGGCATTTGGTTGTGCAACGGTTGAAGTTGACGGGCATGACTGCAGCCAGCTAGAAAAAGTATTAAAAACACCACTGTCACACGATAAACCTTCTACGATAATCTGTCATACCATTAAAGGAAAAGGGATACCCTTCGCTGAAAACGAGCCGACATGGCACCATAAATCAAAAATACCAGGTGATCAGATTCTCCAAATGCGAAAAATGCTAGAGCAGGTATAATGCGTCGGAAGTGCCTTGATATGATCTATAGATTGGCGAAAAAAGATAAACGAGTTGTCTTTGTTGGATCTGATCTTGGCCCTAGTGTTCTTGACCCCATGAAACGGGAAATGCCTGAGAGGTTTTTTATGGAGGGTGTCTCTGAACAAACAATAATCGGTATTGCCGCCGGCCTTGCCATGGAGGGTTACCTTCCCTATGTCAATACGATCGCTACCTTCTTAACACGCCGCTGTTTTGAGCAAATTGCTATCGATTTATGTCTCCATAATCTCCCTGTACGGTTAATAGGAAATGGCGGCGGCCTAGTCTACGCTCCTCTAGGGCCCACACACCTTGCCACTGAAGATATTGGAATATTGCGCACCCTGCCATCGATGACAATCGTTTCACCATCTGATAAGTCTGAAATGGAATATTTTATGGAGAAAACCTTAGACTGGCCTCATCCTATCTATATTCGACTTGGAAAAGGTGGCGATCCTGTAATTTCAAAAGATAATACAGCATTTGAAATTGGAAAGGGGTATATTGTTCGTGAGGGCAGCGATCTTGTAATCTTTTCCTCTGGAGTAATGACCGAACGTGTTTTAACGGCAGCTGCCAGTCTGAAAAAAGCCGGCCTAGACTGCCGGGTAGTTCACCTTCCTACAATTAAACCCCTAGATAATGACTTGGTTTTGTCAGCAATAAACGGGGTTTCTGCAGCAATAGCCGTTGAAGAACATTCCCGAATAGGTGGGCTTGGAACTAGCATTTTAGAGCTTTTGGCAGATCAGCCTATTATACCCTTATCCCGATTTAAACGTATTGGTTTGCCGGACTTATTCCCAGAAAAATACGGTTCTCAAGATAGTCTTTTGCAACTCTATGGATTGCAACCTCAAGGATTAATAGCGACAATAAAGAGTATAGCCCAAACAACATAGATTTTGGGAGAGGAATTTGAAAAAGCCAAATAAAACCCGAGAACCTCAATATCATGTACATATTGTCCAAAGAAATCGCCATGGACCTACGTTGCTCGGGCTTCAGGCCAGTTATACCTGGCACGATGACCCAAAAGCACTCTTTTTCTCAATGTCTCGCTACAAGTTTGTCTCTAAGATGCTAGCGGGGCGACAAAATGTCGCTGAACTGGGTTGTGGCGATGGAACAGGGGCAAGGCTCGTCCAACAAACTGTTAAACACTTGGTCGTGACAGATTTTGATCCTATCTACATTGAAGATATTAATGCGCGCGCTAATGTTGAATGGCCTTTGGAGGCTTTTGTTCATGATATTACAAAAGCCCCTCTACCCAGAAAGTTTGACGCCATATATACTTTAGATATGATGGAACATATACATCCCAAAAAAGAACCGGCAGCAATAAAAAATGTAATTAAATCACTGAAATCAACTGGAGCTTTCATCGTTGGGATCCCATCCCTTGGATCACAGAAGTATGCTCATCCCAAAAGTTTGGAAGGGCATATAAATTGTAAAAACGGTGAAGAATTTAAATCAGACCTTTTAAAATGGTTTCATAATGTTTTTGTGTTTTCAATGAATGACGAAGTCGTGCACACCGGCTTTTTCCCTATGGCTAATTATTTTTTTGGAATTTGCTGTCAACCCAAAAGACAACCCTAAGCCAAATTTATGGATATCTCATTTAAGACCAAAAAAGAGATTTCGGTCGAAGCAAAGTTTCTAAAGGACGGTTATTTAATCCAGCCAGTTGATAATCAGAATCTGCTTTCAAAGATCCAAAAGCTAGTAGCGTCGCAAATAGCTTCATACCTTAGTCTTGACTTTGAAGATCCGTCAACATTTCTTAATGACATTCATAAACATCTTGATCCCAACAAACTAAATGAGGCGAGATTAAGTGTTTTTAAAGCCATAAACAGTAAGCCCTGGCTCCGACCGGCGTACTTTCGGTTAGCTGCAAACCCGCTGCAAATCATTGCAGGAAATGAACTAGCAATGCAGCGCCGAGTAAATCTCTCCATCCAATTGCCTAATGATAACAGCTCTATTCTAGATGCACATACGGATACTTTGTCTGGGGATTCTCCATATGAAATTGTACAATGGCTGCCCCTTGTAGATTGCTACAAAACTAAAACAATGTTTATCCTTCCCCCCAAAAAAAACGCTGAAATCCACGAACGTCTATCCGAATTCCGGGGAATTGGGTTGGATGCTTTAAGCGAAGAAATACGTAATGATTTGATCTGGCTTAACGTTCCATATAACTCTGTATTAATATTCAATCAAAATCTTTTTCACGGAAATGTTGTAAACGTAGAAAAAGAGACCCGTTGGTCAATGAACTGTCGTTTTAAGGGTGTTTTCACACCCTACGCAGATAAAAGGCTAGGCGAATTTTTTGAGCCTATTACATTACGGCCCGCAAGCCGTATTGGACTTGATTACGAATATCCTAAAAACTTTGAAGATGACCCACCCAATGCTAAATAATAATCCGCTAGGATATAGGGGCTATATTACAAGTCGTTTAATAGAAGGCAACCGAACGCCTCAACATATTCAAAATCTCGTGATCCGCGAATACGCTCAGCAAAATAATCTTATGTACCTGCTAAGCGCAACTGAATACGCAATTCCCGGCTGCTACCTTGCCCTTGATAGCTTAGTTAATAATATCCAAAACATGGACGGTATCATTCTTTTCAGCTTTTTTATGTTACCCCAAGGGTTCAAAATGCGGAGATCATTTTTTAATACTGTACTAGGAGCTGGCAAAGTATTGCATGCTGCATCAGAAGAGCTTACTATTTTGACAAAAAAAGATGTGGAGCGAGCTGAGGATATACACAAAATTAAGTCTGCGGTAGCTAGAACATACAACCATATTTCTTCCCTCTGTCAAACCTAAAGAGGGAGAGGTCATAACAATGCAAGAAATAGATTTTATTGGTGTACTTCATAAAGCCAGCAAACGAGACTATATACAACGCGTGGTCGAACATGAAAAAGCAAAGTGCGCTGAAATTGCTACAAAATGGGGCTATGACTACTGGGATGGAGATCGGCGCTACGGATATGGTGGCTACAAATATGATGGCCGGTGGCAGCCTGTTGCTGAAGCCATGGCCTCACATTATAACCTGAAAGCAGGCGATCGTGTTTTAGACATTGGTTGTGGCAAAGCATTTCTTTTATACGAATTCACCAAAGCTATACCCGGAATACATATCACAGGAATAGATATTTCTGAGTATGGAATCAAAAATGCCAAACAAGAAACAAAGCCGCATCTAACGACTGGAAACTGCACAGACCTTCCTTTCGAGGATAACTCATTTGATTTGGTTTTTTCGCTTAACACATTCCATAACTTGCGTAATTTTGAGCTTGTAAAAGCTCTAAAAGAAATGGAGCGGGTTGGATGTAATGCAAAATATATTTGTGTCGAATCTTACCGAAACAATAAAGAAAAGGTAAATCTTCTTTATTGGCAGCTAACTTGTATGAGCTTTATGGATACGGAGGAATGGCTTTGGGAATACAAAAATGCCGGATATTCAGGCGACTATGGATTTATTTTTTTTGATTGAACTGTTAAAATTCTTTAATGCTAAGAATTGACTGGATTTTTTTATGAATGATGCCAACATAAAACATGAGGGATATATAGTCGAAAAATTCCTAAAAGATGGCTATTTGGTCGTCAATCTTTTTACCCCCGACCAAATAGAAATAATCAAAACTCTAATCCGTCAAAAAATCACAAATATCTATAAAGATTTCTGCCATGGAAAAATCAATAAGAATTGGGCGCTGGAAAAATACCATAAAACATTAGGGGTTAACGAAAAGACCCACGCGACCCTTATGGAAAATCCTGTCAGATATTTTTTTATGCCTGAAAATCTTATAAAAACTCTAACTGAACAACCCTTAAAACAAATTATGCAACACTTCTGGGGGCACCTAGATCCCCTGATCACGCATATTGGTCACGAGAAAGAAAAAAATAAACCCGTTTCAGACAATGCTTGTTGTTTCCGTGTAATACGCCCCGGTTCGCAAGATGCGTCCGGTGTCCACGTCGATACCTATTACGCAGCAAAGCGTAAAATGTATATCAGGTCACTTAATGAGCGCTTAAATTCTAGTGCTCTACAATTAGATCTTTTATCCTCATGGGTACCGATAATTGGCTTCAGCGAAAAGTACTCCCTTCGTCTTTCACCGGGTTCTCATGTTATTAAGCACCCACCCAATTCCTTTATAAAATCACCAAATCACATTACTCGTATTGTTAAAAAAGATTACGAGAAACAGTTTAATTATGTGCGCCCACGACTTAAAAAGGGACAAGCAATTATATTCCACCCAAATACGCTCCACGGCGGAAGTACTAATTTTGGACAAAAAACTAGGGTGAGCGTTGAAGTTCGGTTTCGCAATAATAAATGATTATAACATATTAAGTCTATAAACCATCGCTTCGTACGTGCATTTAATATTGGTTTTTTATTTAAGGCTTTATTGAGACACACAAAATTAAATTGTTTTTAATTTCAAAGAAAATTTATTGGCGTTTTTCCAAAAATCTAAAAGCTCTTTTTATAAATTAGCTTTTTTTGTAAATTGCAGAAATTTCAATGAACGATAAACAACTAGCAATTTTCGGTGGTCCCAGGGCAATTCCTGATCCTCACCCTCACTGGCAATGGCCACCTCTATCTAAAAGGCGTACCGCTGCCGTAATAAGAGAGATGGAAAGCTCTTGTGACAATGAAAAGGGGTACCCAGCTGTTGTCGAAAAATTTGAGAATGAGTTTGCCACATATAACAAAATGAGGTTTTCAATTGCAATGAACGCCGGTACATCTGCTCTATTTAGTGCTTTTTTTGCGATTGGACTCAAAAAGGGAGATCAGATTATCACTCCAACCATGACATTTATCGCAACAGCAACACCACTTGCTCTATTAGGTGCCCAACCCGTGTTTGCTGACTGTGAACCAGATACGGGGAATATTGACCCGGAAGATATTAAGAGGAGGATAAATAAAAAAACAAAAGCCATAGTGGTAACGCATCTTTGCGGCCATCCATGCGAAATGGATTCTATCTGCGCAATTGCAAAAAAATATAATCTATTCTTAATTGAAGACTGTTCCCATGCTCATGGTTCCCTTTACAAAGGAAAAATGGTGGGTACATTCGGCGATATTGCCTGCTTTAGCCTTGGGAGAAAAATTCTTTATGGCGGCGAAGCCGGAATACTGTTAACTAACAACCGAAAGTTTTATGAGCGCGCCCTATTAGTGAGCGATTTTGGGCCGCGGGTAGAAAACGAAATGACACTCCCAGAGACGTCTTTATATAAAGAAACAGGTCTCGGTCTAAAGTGTCGCATGCACCCTTTGGCAGCAGCAATTTTGTTGTATGAGCTAGACCGCTTAGACGATTATATAAAAAATCGCAAAGATCGGTTGGACTATCTTTCTCGAGGTATTGAGAAAATTCATGGTTTAACGCCACCACAAACTCGCAAACAAGTTACACGGGGAGGTTACTTTAGCTATCGCCCATTTTATCATAAAGAGCTTTTAAAAAATTTACCATTAGAAGATTTTTTAACTCTCCTCCGTTCTGAAGGCATGGAAGTACGAAAAAGCAACAACCCACCACTACATTTAATGCCTTTATTTTCCAACTATTGGCCAAATACCAGAAACCCCAAACTACCTAACAGCGAAAAATTTTATAAAACAACGTTAAGTCTGCCAACATTTACCAAAGAGTCATACAACTTCATTGATTCTTATATTACTGCCTTCAAAAAGATTTCAGATTATCTAATGTTTTCGAATGACAACTTAAACAAACTTCGTTCCACCCTCAAAACAAGCCAAATTAATGGTTAAAAAGCTCCCCGGAATCCTGTTCAGATGTTGAATTCAAGAAACTCGAAAGTGTTTCAGCTCGCAATTCTTTCAAGCCTATCGGGATATAGGCATCAAAGTAATAAAGTACAAATGCTAAGTTTTTGTCCTGACTCTAACTTGTGCCTGCTACATTATTAATTGGAGGCTCTAGTTTTATCGGAAGACTGTATTGGAAGACCGCTGCATTTTCGTCTACTAAAAACCATGAACGTTTTATCAACTTTTTCAAAAGCCCCGGTTCCAAAAGGCATTTATTTTGATTGATTTATTCTATTTATTTAATACTGAAGATTAACATCATTTTGTTCTATAAATAATATGAACAAAAACCACTAGAGACATACAATTGATAATTTTAATTTTTTCGTCCACGCCTTAAAAAAAGGTTAAGCCACCGCACTCCACCCAAATATACTCCATCGCGGAAGCTCGAGTTTTGGACAAAAACTAGGATCAGCATAGAAATTCGGCTTCGCAATAATAAATGTTCCTAACATATCAATTTTATAAACCATTGCTTCGTACTTGTATTCAATATCATTTTGAAAACAAGGTGCTTTCCTGCTATAGCAGGCCTGTTGCGATTCAAAGTCGCCATTATCAACAAACGAAACTCTTCGCTAATATTTAGTGGCCGGATATTTTTCTTGATCTCCCATAATCCGATTCCGTGCCTCAAAATCCTGCTATAGAGACGTCACAATATTCCAAATTATTTGCTGTTCTAAGTGATATAATCTTTGGTTTTATCATGACCGCCCAGATTACAATTACTTCAAAAATTTTTTTTGGTGATAATGGTTTCTAAAAACACAAGATGAAGAAGTTTTCTGAATTCTGCGTACATTGCTGATAGCATACGCTAATACAGAAAATCAAAGTTACGGTAAATTTGGCTCACACAAGACGAAAAATCTATTAATTAACACGTCAAGTTTTGAAAAGAAGGTCCCATGGACAAAAAACTTAAGTCCCTTCACGAAACTATTTTTTCCCTGATTAAAGAAGAGGTAGAAACAAACAACGTTTCTTACAATAAGACTGAACCATACCAATCCTATGAACGAATTCAGTTTTATGGCTTGCGTTGGTCAGTTGAGAAACGGATTAAGGAATACGGTCTTAGTCGTTTCTTCAATCCAAAAGCGAACGTTCTTGATATTGGCTCGAACTTTGGTTTTTTTGTCTCTGAGTTTGCACTGCACTGTAATTTGGTTCACGGAGTTGAGCCTAATCCACATTTGATAAAAATTGGTGAAGCAACCTCCTCATATCTTGGAACATCGGAAAAAACTAATTTTTTTGATACGCCTTTTAACACGTTTTCTCCGCCCAACTCATATGACGTTATTCTTTCGCTCGCAGCCTTCTTTACTCAAGATGGCCGCGAACGAAGTGATGCCGAAGAATATTTCTCTAAAATCAACAGACTTTTAGCTCCTGGAGGAAGTCTTTTTTACGAATCTACATCTTATAAGAAAGAAAAATCAAATCCTGGTTTTATTGCTCAATCGAACGCCATGTACTCTATAAAAAATAATTTTGACTCGTTTAAAACCTGGGAAACGACGTCTGGGTCGCGCGGCTATTTCAGGCGATTTGCTGTTGGGAAAAAAATTTTTTAGGCCAAAGGAGTTTTTTAAATATGAAGTGTCTAGTCACTGGGGGAGCTGGGTTTATCGGAAGTCATTTAGTTGAGCGTTTGTTGTTTGATGGGCACACTGTTTCTGTGATAGACAATTTTTCTACTGGCCGGCCAGAAAACTTAAATCATCTCGTTGAAAACAAACGACTAAGAATCTTTGAAGGGAATATCAATAACAAACGTCTAATAAGAAAAGCGATGGAAAAAAGCAACTGGGTTTTTCATTTAGCTGCTTTAGCTGATATTGTACCCTCAATTCAACGACCCATAGATTATACCGATGCAAACATACGTGGAACATTATCTGTATTAGAAACCGCCCGCAGAAAAAATGTAAGTCGGTTTATTTATGCTGCGTCTTCTTCTTGTTATGGCATACCTGATAAGTACCCTACTCCCGAGAGTGCTCCCACACGCCCCCAATATCCTTATGCACTTTCTAAGTGCTTGGGGGAGCAATGCGTTATGCATTGGCATCAACTTTATGGACTTCCCGCTATTTCATTAAGAATGTTTAATGTATTTGGCCCTCGCTCACGTACAAGCGGAACTTACGGTGCTGTCTTCGGCGTTTTTCTTGCACAAAAGCTGGCGGGGAAACCTTTCACTGTTGTCGGCGATGGAAGTCAAACTCGTGACTTTACGTTCGTCACTGACGTCGTAAATGCATTTATAATGGCCGCTAGATCTACTATTTCTGGAGACATAATGAACGTAGGTTCTGGAAATACCTATAGTATAAACCACCTTGTAGAATTGTTGGGTGGTGAAGTGCAGCATATTCCGAAAAGGCCTGGTGAACCAGAATGCACATTTGCAGATATATCCCGCATAAAAAATAGGCTTGATTGGACGGCAAAAACCTCATTTGAAGAGGGGGTAAAAACAATGCTAGCGGAAATAGACTACTGGCGGGATGCTCCTGTCTGGACACCCGATGACATTGCAACCGCAACTAAGGAATGGTTTGATTTCCTTAGCTCAAAATAAAAGCTATCTACAAAAACAATTAACATCATAAATTATGTTCCAATAAAGATTGTTATTTTATTTAAAGGCTTACTTGAAACGCACAAAATTTGATGGGATAGGGTCTGCCCTCCTTTTTGCATGAATTTTACATTCTTAACTACTTTTCTAAAAACAATAAAACTCATTGATCGTCCTATCCATTTACAGGCTTTCGGAATATTATTAATTATTGTTCTTGGAGCACTGCTAGAAACACTTGGGGTAGGGTTAATATTCCCATTCATGCAATCTCTTGTTAACCCAGGGGAATTGAATAACTCCAGTGCTTTTTTTTCTTGGTTTTCGACATGGGGTCAACCTAAGGATAATTATTCATTGATTGTTTTATCAGCTTTGATCTTAGTTCTTTTTCTTCTCAAAAATGTTGTTTTGCTCATCATTTACTTTGTGCAGGCAAAGTTTGCATACGAAAACATGGCCGCGCTTAGAATTCGTCTTTATGGCAAATACCTCCAAGACCCATACTCTCTTCACTTATCCCGCAATTCAGCAGATTTAATTGAAAATATTCATGTAGCAGCATATGGCTTTTTTTCTGGGGGTTTCATAGGATTCCTCGCATTGTTCTCTGAATGCATTCTCATCGCCGGGCTAATTATACTACTTCTATTTATTGACCCCATAACAACGCTTGGAGCGGGGTTTGTCCTGGGACTAGGTGGGGGGGTGTTTTTTCTAATTGTCAACCCCAGGATTGAATACTGGGGTGAACGCTCAATTAAAGTTGATAAAAAATTACTAAAGTCCCTTCAAGAAGGTTTTCATAATTTTAAAGCAATAAAGGTTTTGGGCCGCGAGGATTTTGTCTTAAACGATTATAATACACCTCTTCAAGAAGCAAAGAGGCTAGCAACAGCAAAAGAGATAGTATTGCAGGCACCTAGATTATGGATCGAGACGGTCGGGATTACTGCCATTATGTCCGTAATTATATACCTATTAATTGATGGAAAGTCTGTCATTGCAATTTTACCTGTATTAACAGTTTTCGCAGCAGTTGCTGTACGGTTAATTCCGTCAATTAATAGATTGTTAATTGCATTAAACCGAATATCTGTAAGCAAACACGCTGTTGATGTTGTTTTCGAAGATTTGAAACTATTGACTGACAAAAATCTAGCCCATGAAAACAATGATGTAAAACCTGCTGCATTTGAACATTCGCTTAAACTGGACAAGATATCCTTCAAATATACGAGGTCGGGAAAAAACGTGCTCGACAATATAACCTTGTCCCTTAAAAAAGGACAAACTGTTGGAATCGTCGGCCCTTCGGGCGCAGGAAAATCTACTCTCGTTGACATTATTCTTGGGCTTTTAGCACCAACATCTGGTTCTGTGCTTGTGGACGGGGTGAACATATCAAACAATGTAAGGGGATGGCAAAGGCACATAGGCTATGTCCCACAATCAATATACCTCCTTGATGGCACATTAAAGCAAAACATTGCACTGGGAATTGAGGAAAGTAAAATTGATAAAAAGCGAATAGAAACTGTTGTGCGCCTTGCTCAACTAGATAATTTTATTGACGAACTGCCTAATGGCTTGAGCACCACAGTCGGAGAACATGGCGTAAAATTATCTGGCGGTCAGCGTCAGCGGGTGGGAATAGCCAGAGCTCTATATCATAATCCAAATGTTATTTGCCTTGATGAAGCTACGTCAGCGCTTGATAGCGCTACTGAACAAGAAGTAAGTCAAGCTGTTGATGCTTTAAGCGGAGACAAAACAATTATTATCATTGCCCATAGAATTAGCACAGTCCAGAAATGTGATTTTCTAGTCTTTCTAAACAAAGGCAAAATAGAAGGAACCGGTTCTTTTCAAACACTGCTAAAGCAAAGCCCTGCATTTCAGCGTCTGGTTAAACTGGCTAATATTTCAAATATTCCGTAAAACTAATTAAAAGCCCATTGTTAACGAATTGCGAAATGAAAAATACTTTTCGCACAAGAACTTTCAGTTACACTACGCCTTTGATTTTTGTCTAAAATAATATCGCCTTTATAAATAAAACGATACCTGCAACAATAAAAATAATTTGGGCTTGTAATTCTATCGCGCATATAAGGTTATAGGCATCAGAGCAAATAAAGTACAAATGATAAGTTTCTGTTTTAAATCTAACTTGTGACTACTACATTATTAATTGGGGGTTCTAGTTATATTGGGAGACCGTTACATTTTCGTCTCCAAAAAACCATGGACGTTATAGCAACCTATTCAAAAACCCCGGTTCCAAAAGGCATCTATTTTGACGCGTTAAAAACACGACTCCCAGATGTTATTCGACCCAACGACCATATTTGCCAGGCTATTATCTTGGCCGCTCATTCAAACCCTAAATGGTGCTGGAGAAATAAAGAAGAAGCTCATGAATTAAACATTAATGCGACAAAAAAAATTATCGATGATCTAATAATGTTAAAAATTAAGCCGATATTCTTGTCTAGTGAAGCTGTCTTTGGTGGATCAAAAATGCAACCCTTTGTTGAAGATGATTTGCCATGCCCCCAATTCTTGTATGGAAAGCAGAAAGCCCAAATTGAAAAATACCTTAAGGTACAAAAGGTTTTTTTTCTAAATATCCGTTTGGCTCGTGTTTTTGGGTTTACCGCGAATGATTTAACTGGCCTAGAAGATTGGATTATTGCTCTGCGCTCACAAAAGCCTATTAAATGTGCAACTGATCAAATTATGTCTCCAATTTCACTTGCTGATGCAATTGAGGGCATTGCCACATTGGTTGAAAAAAGTGCAACCGGCACGTTTAACTTGGCCGGGGCTCGGCCAATTAAGCGTGTAGAGTTGTTGAGCCTGCTAGTTGACGAAAGCAAGAAAAATGGTATTGCTTCTCCTATAGTACAACCATGTTTGTTGCGTGATTTTACTGACGAAGAATCAAGACCCTTGAATTCATCGATGTCAATAAATAAGGTCAAGGAATTTACAAAATACGAGCCTGCGTCATATGAGGCTCTTTGTCGGGCTACGGCCAAGTGTTTTAATAGAGAACCCTAGATTATGTCTCAGCTCGCTTCATCCAATGCTCAATATACGTTGGGCCCCTCTAAAGACACAGCAAGTGTATTACGAGCGCTGATTAACAAATACGAATTTGAAGAAGGGGCAGTTCTTGTCCAAATACCTCAGGTTCCCCCAACACTCGTTGATAGAAAAGTCGCAAAAAATCATGGTTATTTCGCCTATCCCCCGCAAGGTCTTTTTTATCTCTCTGCTGCACTTCGTGACTTAAATGTAGAAACCAAAATCATTGATCTAAATTATGAGATGTTACTAGGTGCCAATAATTCAACCGCAGACCTTAATGATGTCTGGAAAAAAGAACTCGATCAAAAGTTAAAATTGTTTCAACTTCCATTTGTCTGTATTTCATTCATGTTTGATTCGACGTTTGGCCAATTAATTGATGTTTGCAGGTATATTAAAGAAAGACATACCGACCTTTGTGTGGCTGTCGGTGGAGTAGCCGCCACAGCAGACCCAATGCGAATTCTGAAGCGTGGACTTGCAGACCTGGTTTTTGCGAACGAAGGGGAACTACCCCTTGCCCAGTTTTACAGCTACTTACGTGGCAAGCAGAACACGCTCCCTCCAAACTTAGCTTTTATGAATACTGAGGATAAAAAATTCTACGAAACTCCAAAAGTCACAGGTAGTAAGATAGACTGGGATATCCGGCCAGAATTCAAAAAACTACCACTCGACAAATACAATAAAATTGGGTCTTTGACCAATTTCTCACGCATGCGTGGAAAGCAGATACCATATGCAACAATAATTTCCCGCCGCGGTTGCCGAGCGCGCTGTACTTTTTGCAGTGTAAGAAATTTTAATGGCAAAAGCGTTCGGGTTCGTGACAACAGTGAAATTGTCTCGGAAATGCTTTATCTCAGAGAAAGTTTTGGCATAGAACATTTTAATTGGCTTGATGACGATCTTCTTTACGACCGCGTTGCTGCCCTTGAACTTTTCAGGCTGATAGAAGATAAATTGCCCGGGATTTCATGGGATGCAAATAACGGACTAATTGCCGCAGCAGTGACACCGGCATTGCTGGAGGCCATGGGAAAGAGTGGTTGTATTGGCTTTACTGTCGGGCTTGAAACTGGGAATGAGGAAATCTTGCGCAAAATAAAAAAACCTGCAAGTCTAAAGAAATTCCATGCTTTTACTATGATCACTCGAAACTATCCGGGTATTTTTTATACGGTAAATTTTATCCTCGGCCTCCCAGAAGAACGCTTTGGTCAGGCATTGGATTCATTTACACTTGCCCTAAAATCAAAGCTTAACTGGAACAATTTTTTCCTATTCCAACCTCTTAAAAATACTGATATGCACAAAACTTATGGTGGCATGGAAGATAATATTACTGAAGAAGAGCTAATTCGACGAGGAACAACAATTAACTATAATGCTGCACGAAATCGCATTTCAGACAATAGCACTAATGAAAAAAATATTGCTACCGGCTATGATGTTTTTGACATTGGAAAAAATATTGTCCCAACTCGATCTCAACGAACAGAAATTTGGTTTACATTCAATTATATTGTAAATTTTCTTTTGAATCCCGCCTTAACAACGAAGAACGAATCAACTATTCAGCTGGCATTAAAATGGTTCACAGCCCTAGGACAAGCTTACGAAGATAACCCTGCAATTGATTGCATGTTATACTTTTTGAAATCCCGCATAAATAACACACCAAATATCCAGTTGGAAACCTTACAGTTAAGAGCAAAAAAGAAATTTGATGCCTCTGGCTACTGGCAGATCCGAGATTGCCAGTTTGGGTTTGAAGCTTTTCTGGAGAACGAAATACCAAAAATCGATAAGCGCGTTAACGGAGTCTTGTAATAATGGCCTTATACGTGAAAACAGTCGATTGCTAAATATGTTTTTCAAAAATATTTTACGATTCGGAGTTTTGGTTTTTTTTGTTAGCGCAATATTACCTTTTTTACTTCTAAGCCGACCGTTATGTAGATTACGTTTTGGGACAATGTATACACAGCGTTTTGGGCAGCTTGCTATAAACGCCGATATTTTTCTTAGAAATTTTCAGCTTTCGACCTTTCCTTCTCGAACTTTCTATTTTTTCTTCGGTTGGAACCCTGTAAACCGGCAATTGATGGAAATGTGGAAGCGACAAAAAAACTACCCCGTCCGTTTTATCGAGTCCCGCATAGGGACAAAAATCATGTTTGTACTTCGGAACTTGCTTCAATCTACTGGTTTCTGGGAAAGTGCGAAGGATACTGCACTCGAATATTATCTGTACAATAACTCGAAACCAGTGCTTTCATTTACTCAGGAAGAAGAACAAAAAGGGAAGGCGTTTCTGCAAAAAATGGGTATTTCGGAAACTGACTGGTTTGTGTGTTTCCATGCAAGGGATGATAACTATTTTCAGACTTGGAGTCCTGAGCTAAAAAAGATTTGGAAAAAAACAAGTTTTCGGAGCATTAGCATTGAAAACTATTCTAAAGCCGCAGAATATATTGCTTCTCAAGGGGGGTACGCTATTCGATATGGAGCTAATGCTGGAAAACCTTTCAACACCACAGAAAATGCCAAAATTTTAGACTACTCGTCAAATTATCGAGATGACTTTATGGATATATATCTTGTAGCTAAATGCAGGTTTTTTCTTGGTTGCTGCTCGGGCCCATTAGCACTTGCAACCGCTTTTAATACTCCAACAATCTCTGTAAACCACCTTCCATATAATTACGGATATTACAAAACTAATAATTTTGACAATGATATATTTGTCCAGCGTCTTATAGTAAATCCAAAAAATAAAACTGAGATTGTTCCGTTCTGGAAAGCGAAAAAAAAGGGATATTTTTCAAGAGAAAAAGGCGAACCATTAAGTCAATTTGATAATATGTTTGATACCCTCGAAACAGAAAGTGACGATATTCTGGATGCCTGTAAAGACATGATTGAGGCACTCAATGGAATTACGATATCTGATGAAGCAAAAAAAATTCAAAATATATATGCAGAAACATACCTATCATGCATTGAAGAATATAAATATTCTGCAAAAATTGGTCCAAGGTTTGGATTGAAATACCGTGATTTAATCATCCCACCTATTGAGACGCGCTAAAACAAACAAAACAAGTATCTGTTTAAAAATGTTTGCAATACAAAAGCTCGTTTTATTATCAAGTGTCCCAGCAGTATTTGATTAGAGATTCTCATGTCTTCTAAAAAACCTAACGTCGCTAAATGGGCAACTAGTAAATTCCACTTTGGGACTAAAGGGGAAACACTGGAAAGATTACAGGGTCGGATAAACGCTGGCCGTTTATGTGATCAAATGATCATTGTTGAAAACGTCTGGAAAGACTCTCGTGCATCATTAACAAAAAAAATATGCGCAAAGTTCAAAGGAGAAAGCTTGATTTTTCGTTCTAGTGCTAGTGCTGAGGATTCTTGGAACCAATCGCTGGCAGGCGCACATCTGAGTATCCTTAATGTCACAGCAACGCCGGATGATGTATCGGCTTCTATTGATCGCGTTTTCAACAGCTACACCGAAAAATCGCGAAAAGAGCACGTTTTAGTTCAACCAATGGTGAAAAATGTTTCAATTTCTGGCGTAGTACTTACTCGGGACCTAGATACTGGAAGCCCTTATTTCGTAATTAATTATGATGATCATTCCGGAAAAACAGATTCAGTTACAGGGGGGCGGGAGAGTGCGACGGTTCTAGTACGAAGACAAAAAGAAGATAGTTTAAAATCAAAACGCCTAAAAAAATTGATAGACTGTATTATTGAAATTGAAACCCTCACTTGTGTCCAGGAGTTAGATATTGAGTTTTGCATTAATAAAGATGATGAAGTTTATATTTTGCAGGTTCGACCCCTTGCGGCACGTAATAAGTGGCATACGCTCTCAGATATAGATGTAAATAATGCCATAGCGCAGATTCAACAAGATCTCTCAGGTTTGTTTGCTCCATTTCCTACCCTCTCAGGAAAGACTACAATCTTCACAGAGATGACAGATTGGAACCCGGCTGAGATGATTGGAAATACGCCTCGTCCATTAGCCCTGTCGTTGTACAAAACTTTAATTACTAATAGCGTCTGGGCAATAGCCCGAAAACAAATGGGCTATAAAATGGTTGATGGGCCACTATTAATAGATTTTTTTGGACGACCTTTTATTGACGTAAGAAAGAGTTTCAATTCATTCCTGCCTGCATCAATAAAGAAAACTACTGCAGAAAAACTGGTCAACCATCAACTGTCCAGGCTCTCGGATAATCGCGACCTTCATGATAAGGTCGAATTTGAAATCTGTGCCACCTGCTGGGATTTTGCAGAACACCGTTCTCTTGAAAAGTTATCTGGTGCTAGGCTTGACAACAATGAAATTAGTGAGCTCCGTATTTCTCTAATAGAGCTCACCAAAAAACTCCTGGCAACAAAAAAAGAGGGGCTAAATGCCCTTCTGAGTAGAACAAACGAACTTCTTGATGACCGGAAGGACCTCGCTTGCGTGACGCCATTAGAAAAAATTAATCTCCTTATTAAGGATTGCCAAGAAAAAGGAACTATGGTTTTCGCACAGCTCGCTAGGCATGGGTTCATTGGCATGCAATTTTTAAATTCTTTGGTAGATAGAGGGGTGTTAACAGAAAGTGATTTAGAAAATTTTATGGGCGAAATTAATACAATCACAAGATCACTAAGCCACGACCTACAATTAGTCGGAAAGAAAAGCATGACAAAAATGGCTTTTTTGGATCGTTATGGACATCTTCGACCCGGCACTTATGATATATTGTCGTGGCGGTATGACGAAAGACCTGAACTATATCTCCATTTGTCTAACAAACCTTCAAGGATTAAAACCCAAAAACCGTTCAGGCTATCCCCGAAGAAAAAACGTGATGCCCAATTACTTCTTAATGAGTTAGGGTACTCTATTACTATCGATCAACTGTTAGATTATATTGCTGCAGCTATCAAAGGAAGGGAGCAGGCAAAATTCGCTTTTACGCGAGCAATTAGCAATATTCTTTCAACTTTAACAACCTGGGGAGAAAGCCTTGGGCTTTCAAGGGATGATTTATCTTATCTACCAATCAACATGGTAAGAAAGAATCTTGACGCACAAAATCTGAAAAAATACATTAAAGAACAGCGAAGCCAGTATAGTATTACTCGGGCTATCCAGTTGCCGCATGTTATAATATCCGAGAGCGACCTTGATATCGTAAGGCTTCCGTTAGGCCAGCCAACATTTATTACAAGTAAAGCTGTTACAGCAAAAACAAAGAACCTTGACGCGGGAGCAGCATCAGATATTGATGGTCACATTATTATTATTGAAAGTGCCGACCCCGGGTTTGACTGGATATTTTCACACAATATTGTCGGTTTAATTACAAAATATGGTGGGGCAAACTCGCATATGGCAATTCGATGTGCTGAATTTGGTCTGCCTGCGGCTATCGGTTGTGGAGAACGATTGTTCAGTAAATTGGCGCATGCAAATACAATCGAACTCAATGCCGCAGCTAAAAAGGTAAACTGCCATTGATGAAAATTGCAATTACGATGCGAATTACAGAAGCTGAAGGATACCTGGAGCCTCGTGACAGTATTAGTCATGATTGGTTGAAGACTCTTAGAAAGTGGGAAATGATGCCTACTTTAATTCCGAACATAGGCGCTAGCGCCATTAATTATATCACAAAGATGCCACCAGATATTATTTTTCTGACGGGCGGAGAAGACGTAGGGGAAAAACCAGATCGAGACGAAACTGAAACAACACTTTTTAACTATGCAGTAGAAAAATCAATTCCTATTTTTGGTGTATGTCGAGGGCTCCAACTGATCAATGTGCGCTTAGGTGGCCAACTAAGGCCGGTTAATGGGCATGTTGCAAATTCACATCCAGTTTCGATCGCACCAAAATGGAAAAATTTTTATGCTTCTAATCCTATAGTTAATTCCTTCCACAACATTGGAATACCAAGCTACAGTGTAGCACCAGAGCTCGATATTATGGCAAGCGATTTAAACGGCTATGTGGAAGCAGTTCAACATAGCACTAAACCAATTGCTGCTGTCATGTGGCATCCGGAACGTCAGGGGGGCTTGCCAGGAGATGTGAGCCTAATTAGATCTCTAGTTTCTATGGCAAAGTCAAAAGCTTAAGATATTAATGGAGACTTCTAATAGAAAAATGAATATCTTTCAGATAAAAAGTCTGCAATTCCATGCAAAAAAACTGGGCCTCTCGCCACTAATAATTTAATATTTATGTACAGTACGCTTTAAAATGGTTATTTGGTTTATCGGAATGTCGGGGTCTGGAAAAACAACCATTGGTAGCTCCCTCTTTAAAACACTGAAATCAACAAATCCAAATCTGGTTTTTCTCGATGGTGATGAATTTCGGAAAATCTTCCAAAATGATGCTAGCCATAGCATTAAAGGGCGATTAGAAAACGCGAGACGAATTTCTCATACATGCCAACTGCTTGATAAACAAGGTATCCATGTAATAGCCTCTGTGCTTTCAATTTTCCCGGATTGGCAGCACTGGAACCGCCAACACTTCAGGCAATACTTTGAAGTTTTTCTCGACATTTCTCTTGCGACCCTTGTAAACCGTGATGTCAAAGGATTATATAAAGATGCAATAAGTGGTAAAATTTCAAACGTTGTAGGAATTGATATTCCCTTCCCAACGCCACCAAACCCAGACTTTATAATAGATGAATCAATGCAGAAAAAAGGTGTAGATATTTGTGTTAGTAACGTCCTTCAGGCAATTCCAAATTCTCCTTTCAGACAATAGCAAGATACACTGTCTATGAAAGCTATTATTTTAGCTGCGGGACGAGGGTCTCGCCTACACCCCTACACTGAAAACTATCCTAAATGCCTAACGGTTCTCGGTGATAAAACGTTGATTGAATGGCAAGTTAACGCTCTCTCAGCATGTGGTATTTCTGATATAGTACTTGTCACTGGGTATATGAATGAAATGCTAAAAATAGAAGGCACCAGTCAAATTTTTAATCCTAAATGGAAAACCACCAATATGGTTGAAAGTTTGTTCTGTGCCCAAAGTGAATTTGGCAATGATGTTCTCGTTTCATATGGCGACATAATTTATGAACGTCGGGTGCTGCAATCTCTTTTACAGTCCTCTGCTGATATTTCCGTTGCCCTAAACTCCCAATGGCATGAACTTTGGAAGCTTCGATTTGATGATCCTTTAAGTGATGCAGAAACCCTTAAACTAGGAGCTGATGGAGAAATTTTGGAGATTGGAAACGTTCCCAAAAATATAAGTGAAATTGAATCTCAGTACATGGGTCTAATGCGGTTCAGGGGAACTGGCATACAGGCAATCCAAGCTGCCCGCGCGCAAATGTTTTCCCATCACAGACCCTGGAAAGAAAAACGATCGGCCGAACAGGCATATATGACTGACCTTTTGAGTGAGTTGATTATCTCTGGCCAACCTGTTTTGGGGATCGAAAATACAGGCGGTTGGCTTGAAATCGATACTGTTAGGGACTATGAAAAAATCAGCGAGATGTTTATTTCTGGGAAAATTATTAATTTTTTTGACCCGTCCCTATGACATGGTCTTTTTTTCGACAGCCATAAAGGTTAGGTTTTTAATTAATTGAAATGGTCACAAAAGCATATAAATATTGTGATAATAGCATCAGTACGAACAAAAAAGCCTATCACTATTCAAAATACTTTGGTGAATGTTTTTTCGATTCCTGGAAAAGTGAGCGTCAGCTTCTAGAAAGAGGTGTTACTACTGTATTTAAGCCTCCGCAACCTACTTTTAAATTCAACAACAACGATTCGGAAAAGGTCGACACAAAGGTTTATCTAGAAGGTTTATATGGTGAAAGTTTAAAGAAAACGATTTCACCTTTTGCTTCCTATTGGATTGAAAGGTTTCTTAAGAAGTTTGAAACCACCCATCGCCTTCATGTTGCGTATACCTATGAGTTTAGGGCCATAAATGTAAGTGAACATAAAGATCTTTCACTTTATATACGTTTTGCTGAAATATGCGTACGTGTTTTTGAAAAAACGTCTGATCTTCGGTATCTAAATGTTTTAATAAAAATTATGGAC
>MDTE01067770.1_pt1 | contig 20191 bp, 16 predicted proteins | sample 811231 | NCBI WGS metagenome assembly MDTE01 (sample SAMN05326651, study PRJNA326480) | marine metagenome | isolation source: seawater | place: Indian Ocean: Red Sea | collected 2010 | reverse complement strand
GAACTCGTCGACGAGGCGTCCCGTCACGGCAAGACCGGGGACCTCGTGGCGCTTGTCGATCGAGAGTTTGCCCGTGTACTGCCCGGGCGAGGTTTCCTTGAGATCCACCACGCCGATCCCTTCTATCGAGGCGGCAGCCTGCAGCCCCGCTGCGCCGGCGAGAGCAATCTCGAGCGTAGCGCCGTATTTCAGGTGCTGACCGACGCCGGAATGCACGACATCCGTGATGACCGGAGGCACCCGACCGGACATCCGTTCGGGTTCGGGCATCTGCTCCGCGAGCGCACGGCCGAGGTCGTCCGAGGCGCGGTAGAGTTCGACGTCGCCGTACAGGTGTTTGGCGGCGACCAGGGCATTCATCAGCAGGCCGAAGGGGCTCGTTGACACTCCGCCCGCGTGGCTGCGCTTCACATTTTTCACGCTCCATACGACGGCGTCGTCGCGATTCATCAGCGTGAGATCGACTCCGACGGCAATCTGCGCGTAGATGCCGGCAAAGGTCTTGTTGTAGTGGGTGATCGTGCCGAACAGCAGTCCATCCACGCCGAGGATCTGCCGCAGTTCCGCGGGCGACCGGGCTCCGACCTCGGCGGGATCAACCCCGGCAAGCGCGAGCCGCCTGTCGACGTCGCGCCAGTGCAGCAGGCGGTAGTTCTTGCTCGCAAAGTGGTTGAACATCGTGCGCCGTACAGCTTCGTAGGCAAACTCACTGCGCGTGCGGTTGTCGAACGGCAACACGCCAATCGAACCGGGAAGCGTGAGCGAGTCGTCGGAGGTGGCCTCGCCGGCGCTCGTCGTCAGCGCGGGGCTTGCGACGACGGTGTCGGTGGTTGTCGACGCGCAGCCTGCGAGCATCAGGCACAGCAGCGCCGCGGCGCTCCAGGTGGCGAGTCTGATCGTGCGGACATGACCCGGAATACTCGCTGTGTCCATACTCGTTCCTTCTCCCGTATCTGGCTTCATTCCCGCTCTGCCGCGCTGACGCTCGGGTTGTCGTCATCGGTCGCGTAAAGGGAATCGTCGTGTGGATGGATATTGGGGATCGCGCGCACGGTGGTGCCCGCATCGCTGGTTCCGCCGAAGAGCCAGGACTGGCTCAACTGATCGGTCAGCTTGGTCACGCTTTGCAGCGCGAGGTCAGTTGTGATCATCACGCCGGGGAGCTGCGCGATGATCGGCGCCGTGTTGCGAATCATGACTTCGGCTTCTGCGAGCGTCACCGTCGCCTGTGAGGTGAGATCAACCGTGTTCGCAAGCGTCCGGCTGAGGTCCTCCTCGGTCGCCGCGATCATTCTGTCGACACCGGCTAGGCTCGACTGCATCGAGACCAGACTCGCATCGACCGAGTTCACCATGCCGGGCAGCGTCTGGCTGACCGTCGCGAGCGACTGGGTGACTTCCTCGAGATTGTCGATGCTGGCGTAGATCTTGTCCTGGTTGTTGACGAGTTCCGTCGTGATGTCTTCGACATTGCTCACGATCTCTGTGACCTGGTCCGCGAGCTGTTGCACGGGTATCTCGTCGAGAATCGAGCCAATGCTCTGCGGGACCTCGGTCACGATGAACTGACCCTGTTCGAGGAGCCCGTTTTCACGACTGGCGGGATGGAGGATCAGGCCGGTTCCAGTGAGGATGTTGACCCCGAGTTCGGAGTCGACCTCGAGTCGGGAGTTTTTCGTGTAGAAGTCTTCGTAGGCCCGTGACAGGGAGATGTCGACCCGGACCATACCGTCAGCGGTGATCGCCACGGCGCGGACCTTGCCGATCGGCACACCGAGCATCGTGACGTCGGCGTTGCGGGCGACGCCGTGTGTCTGTTCGATGATGGTGTGGAACGCCTTGCCTTCGTCTTCGGCAAGGCTGCGGATGGCCGGAATGATGAATCCGATCAGAAACAGCAACACCGCGCCGATCGCGAACAGGCCAACGATACGGTCACGCATGCCGACTTCGAATGGAGTGTATGCGGAGGTGCTCATGGTCAGGCAGTCAGCTCGAAGGGCAGGAGATCGCAGTTCTCGATGCTGAATGTCCGATCGGCCGCCTCCAGTACGACGTCGCTTGCGGTTGTCATGATGATCGGCATCGGCTCCTCACGCTGAAACGCACGGAGCGTTTCCATCGTAGCGGCCAGAAACTCTTCTGACATACCGCCTTCGAGTTCGTCGACCAGCAGCAGGCGAGGACGCGTGATCAGCGCGCGGGCGAGTGTCACCATGCGGGTCTGGACATCGTTCAGTTCGAAGGGCTGCAACCCGTAGATCTGATCTTCGAGCTGGAGCCTGCCGCCGATCTCCCGGACCCGCGTCCAGATCTCTTCCTGGGACAGGTCCGTATGGAACTGCAGCGGCAGCCCGATGTTGTGGAGCACGTTGTACAGACTGACCAGTCCGTCCGTTTCGTAGACGTAACCGATCCGGTGCTTGGTCGTTGCTTGGCCATCCACCAACAGGTCGAGGTCGTCTAGGAACACTTGCCCCTCGACGCCGTTGAGGTAACCACCGATCGCCCGGAGCAGGCTGGTTCCGCCATCCAGCACCTGGGTGCGGACAGCCACGATTTCGTCGTCCTCTACCTTCAGGTTCACGTCGCCAAAGAGGAGTTTGTCCGGGTATTCGACGTGCAGGTTCTGGATGATGAGCGCACTCATTGGGTGTACGCCAGCATGGACAAGCCCACGTTGATGAGAAAAAACGCCATGAGTTGTGACGTGGTGGAGTTCGAGATTGCGCTCGACACCTCGTCGAAGCTGTCCGTTGCCCGGGCGCCGAAGTGAATTGAGATCACCCCGATCACGATGCCTCCGAGGATTGCCTTGACCGCGTTGATCGCAATTTCGTTGATGGTGATCTGATCGAGAATGCTGAGCACGAACGTCAGGAAGCTGACCGGGTTGTTGTCCGAAACAGCGATCACCACGTAGGCCGAAATGATGCAGACGACGTCGAAGTACACGAACATCAGCAGGAGTGAGATGGGAAACGCGAAGAAGACCGGCAACAGAAACATGTAGACCGGGTTGATTCCCAGAGAGTACAGGACCTGGAATTCGCGCGTCACACGCAGGTAGCCGATCTCGGAGGTGATGGCGGTGGCGGACCGGGCGATGAGGATGATCCCGGAAATGAGCGGTCCGAGTTCGCGGAACACGACCAGCACAAACAGGTAGCCATACTGCTCGCTGAGCAGATCGTTGCCGATGTACTGAAAAAGCCGTGACATCAGCAGCGCGCCGATGAAGGCCGCGATCACCGCGTTGATGTACAGCGCGCGCACTCCCGTGTTGTAGAGCTGGCGCATGAAGAGCGGATAGAAAATTCGCCGGCGGTTGGCCCGGACCAGGTGTTTGCTCGACTTCAGCGCGACGGAGATGAGACCGACGATGTCCAGCAGGTAGATCGCGTTCTCGCGGACGAAACGCCCGAACGAGTCCACGAAGCCAACGTCTGAGCGCTGTTCGTCTACAGGCTGCGTTGCCATGCGCGCACCGCATTTGCACGGGTCCCATCGTTGATTGCTGACAGAATGGAGATGGCGCGATCCGAGAAGCGTCGCGCTGCGTCGTTGTCACCCGCGGTGTCGGCCAACCGGGCCATGTTGACCAGGGTGTCGGCCATGCCGCGTGAGTCGCCTGCGCGGCGGTATTGCTCGAGCGCCGCGACGTAGTAGGTCCCGTCCCCGGAGGTCTTTGCATGGCGGTAGAAGACGAAAGCGAGGTCCGATGGATTGCCTGTTGCGTCATTGGCCACGATCGATGCGGCGCGGGCGGTCTCGCCCAGGTAGGTGTAGCAGACGGCCCTCTGCAGATCGCTGGTGGCAAGCCTCAGCGCTTCCCGGAACGGGCGATCCCGGCCGCTCAGACGCCCTTCGAGGAGCAGGGACTCGTAGCGGATCGCGTTCGAGTCGAGTTGCTCGGCCAGGTAGCTCATCGCCCTCGACTGCGTCGTGGCTTCGCTCGCATCGGAGCGTTTCAGGGCCAGGTTGGCCATCATGTGGCGGACCCGCCACTGGCCTTCGAGGTCGTCGTGCATCGCGTAGCGGTTGAGGGCGGCGCGCAGCGCTTCGTCTGCTTCGGAGAAGAGACCAAGCATCAGGGCGTTGACCGCATTCTGCTCGAGCGGGTCGGTCGGCGCGGGGGGCTCACTCCGGGGGCTCGCGCAGCCGCCTGCAAGCGCCAGCGCGACGACCAGCGCCGGCATGTGCCGGGCTGCCTTGCGCCGGATGTTCGGTTCAGCTTGTCGCCAGCTTCTCATGCTCTCGTTCCAGGATGCGCAGGAGTGTCGGCAGGCGGTCCAGCGTGTTGACGTACGTATTCAGAATCTCACGCGCCTCCTCATAGCTCTTGCGTTCGAGAAGAAAACGGAAATTCGAGCGCAGCGGCGCAAAATTCTCTTCGTCCAGCAGGCCTTCGATAAGGTCAGTGAACTCGTCGTAGTCTCCGTTCTCGAACGCCCTTCGTGCGCTGCGCAGTTTCAGGCGCAGCACGATCGGGGCAATCGTCGAGTTCATGAGCAGCGCGGCAAAAAGTGCCAAAAAGGTCACGATCAGATCGCCAACCTTGTCCTTGGCGATTGCGAGCCACTCCGCGAGCGTGGTGCTGGTTTGTGCCTCGCGGGTCGTGCGGATTGTCTCGATGTACTCCTTTGCCACTTGGTTGAAGGGGTTGATCTGCAGCGCTTCGCGCAGGGTCACCTCGGCCTCGTCGAGTTGATTGGCCTTGTATTGCGCTTCTCCCTTGAGGGCGTGGAGCACATCCTTGTTCGGGAATTTTGCGATTGCCCGATCAGCAAGAGAGATGACGGTAGCGTAGTCGCCGGCCTCCAGCTCCTTCTGCAGGACGATGACGACGAGTCGTTCGGATCGCGTCGAGCGGTCGTAGTATGTCTCGATACTGGTGCGGAGCGTCGACATATCGGCCGTTTCGAGCAGCGGGAGGGCGAGCAAGGCCTCGGCCTCGCCGAAACGCTCATCCCGGACCAACGCGTCTGCTGCCAGCGTCGCGAGGTCGGCGTCGTCGGCAAACTGCTCGCGCGCTTTGGTCAGAAAACGTGCGGCGCCACGGGCATCGTCCTGATCCAGGAGTCTGGTGGCGTGGGCAATCGCCGCGGGCGCAGAGGCGAGAAAGCGCGCGTCCGGGTCCTGCGGCGCTGACTCTGCAAGTGCTGGCAGCGCCAGCCAGCAGAGCAGCAAGGCAAGAAGCAGTCTCACCTAGATCGCCACCACGATCAGCACGCCGGCCTTGTTCATGGCCTGTACGGTGCTGGAGCTTTGGGTGACACGCTTGGCATCGGCGGCGCGAATCATCAGATCCGAGCTGAGATTCTTGTAAGTGGAGAGCGCCCGGATCACGAAAGGCTTGGTCGCCACGCGTCGGTTGCGCACGGCATCCTGCAGGTCGAAGTCGTAGGTGACGCCACGTTTGTTGACGATGTCGTCGTAGGACGTCGCCTTGGTCGGGTAGAGGAGGGTCCCTTCTTCGTCGCGGATGTTGGGGATCGTCGCGAGTTCGAAGTCGGGCACCGCGCTTGCGTCGATAAGGAGGCCTGAGAAGACGCTGCTCGTTTCGAAATCGGCGAGGGCCCTGCTCAGATCCGCACCTGGCTGTTCCACCTGGTTTTGCTCCATCCATTCGAGCACTGCGCGCACGGCTTTGGCATCAGCCTCGTTGCGGATCACGAACGGATCGGCGGCGTGGGCTGACGCGATGATCGAAAAGGACCCGAGCCAGGTATCGGCACGCGCGAGCAGACGGTCCAGTGCGGTAGCGTTGCCGGGCTGATACAGGCGCGAGGTTGCCTGATCGTCCGGCCAGACCGCCTGCAGGAACTTGCCCGATATGGGCATCGCCATCGTGACGGTCGCCACGTCGTTCTGATAGTGATCGCGCGTGACCGCGGCGCCTTTGACGACACCTTCAACGCGGGCTGCCACCTCGCGGCTTTCCTGCATGGCCTGATCGGTGCGGAGCACCGAGTTGATGCGCACGCCCTTGGTCATTTCGAGGAGATTGCGCTGTGCGTCGACCATGGCTGCCCGACGCGCGAGGATTCTGCGCTGGCCGGCCGAAAGGCCCGGCTTCGCGGTGCCAAACCCGTGCGCGAACACCACGCCTTCGGTCCAGTTCACGCCACCGGACGGATTCTCCCTGATGACGTCCTCGGCCCAACAATAGCCGGCGAACGCCAGGAGGGCGCCGATGAGGCAGGCCCGCAGTGGTCTGCGGGCCGGGTGAATGGGGGCCTTGCGGTCGCTGCGGATCACCAGAGTCCTCCTACGCTAGCTGTCGCTCATGTCGTCGTATTGAGCGTATCGTTCCTGCGCCGCTGTGACCTTGCGAATGTAGTTCCGGGTCTCCTCGTAAGGCAGGTTGTTCCGTAGATGATTGTATACGGCGTCCGGGTCCATCGCATTGATGACCTTGGCGGCCTCGGGCACGCTGCGCGTGCCTGTGAAGGAGCGCGCGACGTTGCTGGCGCCCGTGTTGTAGGCAGCGATCGCGCAGAGCTCCTTGCTTTTCGGATTGTCGATGTGCCGCAGATAGCGGTTCTGCAGGAGGGCCAGATAGGCGCTGCCGAGCTCAACGTTCTGATCGGGATCGTAGAGGTACTCGGGGTCGAGCAGCATGCGTTCGCCGTAGACATACAGGTACGCGTCGAGGGCGCCGGATTTGGGGACGAGTTGCATGAGTCCGTAGGCGGGGACGCCGGATGTCGCGCGCGGATTGAACGACGACTCGGTTTCCATCACGGCAAGCAGCAGCGAGGGCGCGAGATCCCGACGCCGGGCTTCCCTGGCGATTGTGCCAAAGTAGCGCTCAGCGAGGGTCTGCGTGAAATTCTTCGCGAGCGGCACCGTCACGGAGACCTTCTGCTTGCCTTCGCTTGTGACAACTGCCGCAGCCAGCGGCGCATTCACGGGTGTGGGCGCTTTCGCCTGGAACGCGGCCGCAATGGTGTCCGCGAGGCTGGCTTCCGCGATCGGGGCGATCACCCGTTCGAGGACGGGTTCGTCGGGCAGTTCCGCGATGGGGGCTGTTGCGACACCCTCGGCGGCGAGGCTCTCGCGTGCGTATTGCATTGCAAGATCCTTCTCGGCCAGATCCTGCTCCGAGTCCGTCCGCAGAGCCTCCAGTTCGTCGTGGATGACCGCCGCCACCTGCACGGTGTCGACAGCATCGTCGAGCATCTGCTCGATCTGCACGGTGCCGGCTTCGAAGTCGACGATGCGCCTGGTCTGCATGTCCTCGGCGTAGTCTACCCACTGCTTTCGGGTCGGCAGGATGACCTCAGCCTCGCCCCAGGTGTCGGCCACTTCCCGGGACAGGCGTGCGTAGGCGTCTTCCAGGGCCTGATCGAGCAGGCGGTACTGTTCTTCGAGGCTTTGATCAACGCGCTCGAATTCGGCCTCGAGGCGTGCATCGATGGCGTCGAATGGGTCAGCCTCCGCCGCGGACAAGGCAACCGGCATCACTAACGCGGCAGCAAACAAGGTGACGGGCAGGAGGCGCACGGGTCAGTTCGTGACCAGGATGACCCGGCCCTCGGCGAGGAACTGACTCCCGGCGTCGGCGGCGAATACCTGTTCTGCATCGGCATCGCCCAGCGCGATTCCCGGTTCGCCGGGTGACGTGGTGGCCTTGACCACGAGCGGGGTGGACCCAACCACCTCGTGGTTGCGCTCCGCCTGCTCCACCGATCTTGCCCAATGCAGCCAGTCGCCGCCCCGGCCCTTGTAGTGCCCGGGTCCGTACAGCTCTTTCCCTGAACCGTCAACGAGACGGGCATCGAGAAGCGGCACGAAGTCGCTTTCTGTCAGGTCGACCACGAGTCCCGAGAAGCTCGTCTCCGGTGTGGCACTGGACTGATACAGCCCTGATGGGACGGTACGTTCGAGTTGATCGAACACGGCGTCATTGATCGTCGGGGAGTTCTTGCAGGGAGGTGCAGTCCGGCTGACGCAGATCCCGAGCGTCACCTCCGCCAGCCACGTGCCTTCTTCTTCGGTGAGATTCTCCGAGAGTGTGAAGTAGTTGCGCAGCAGTCCCTTCACCCGGTTTGCGATCACGTCGCTCTCGAGTTGGGCGTCCTTGACGGTTGTGCCGCTGGTAATGCGTACCCCCTTGACCACCTCCAGCAGCGCCCGCTGGGCATCCGCGACGGCGGCCCGTCGTGCGAGCATCTTGCCGTGAATCCGGTTGCGGGCCATACCCGGGTCGGCGGTGCCGAGACCGGTCGCCGTCGCAATGCCGTCGGCAAGTGGATTACCGTGCACAACCGGTGCGAGAAAAAGCCCGATCAGCGCAGAACAGAGCAACGTGCGCATAGAAAAGCCCCCAAAAACGACGAGCGCTGAAGCTGGTAGCTCGTCCTGAAACTGTGCCAGTCATCCCCGCGGTCAGACCGTAAGGTACCTGCGGGGCCGCCGCGCCGAACCCGGCTGCCCCGGCGCCGCACCCCAACGGTTTGCGCAGGTTTGAGCTAGTTTACCGAATGCCGGTTCAATCGCCATGCGTGACAGTGGCAGGGGTTTGCCATGTGGCGTTGTGGCATGGGGCCGCCATGAGGCTCGGTGGAAAATCGGGGGCCCAGGCCGCAAACTAGGGAAGCCGGACACGGCATTGGCTGGACTTCACAACTCGATCGAACCTATGCAGCGACTCATTGCTATCGCCGCCTGCTGGCTGCTTGTCCTGACGCCCGTTCTGACGGAAGCGGCAACGCGCGGTATCGCCGTGAATCTGAAAGGCTCCGAGAGCAAAGATGCAGCGGTCGTCGACACGGTGGAGCTCTACCAAGAGAGCTACGCGCTGATTATCGGGATCGACGGATACAGCAACGGCTGGCCCAGGCTGTCGAACGCCATCAAGGACGCCGAGCTCATCGCCGCGCTCATGGAGGAACGCGGGTTCAACGTCGAACTGCACACCGATCTTGACTCGGCCGACCTCGACAAGGTCTTCAAGGAATTCTTCATCATCCGGGGCGAAAACGAGGGGGCCCGACTGTTCGTCTGGTTTGCTGGTCATGGTGCGACTGTTGACGGCGAGGGCTTCCTGATTCCGGCGGATGCCCCGGTCCCAAACGCGGGACCGCAGTTCAAGCTGCGTTCGGTCGCATTGCGGGACTTCGGGACCTACATGCGTCTTGCGACTTCCAAACACGTCTACGCGGTCTTCGACTCGTGTTTCGCCGGGACGGTTTTTGCGAGCCAGCGTGCTCTCCCGCCTGCCGCCATCACACATGCGACGACCCTGCCGGTTCGTCAGTTCCTGACGTCCGGCGACGCGGCGCAGACGGTGTCCGATGACGGCACGTTCCGTGAGCTCTTCATTCGTGCCGTCCAGGGGGAGGAGCGCTCGGATGCGAACGCGGACGGCTATGTCACGGCATCGGAACTCGGGATGTTCCTGAATGACCGCATCACCAACCTCACTGCCTCGGCGCAGACGCCGCGCTACGGCAAGCTTCGCGACAAGGATTACGACCGTGGCGACTTCGTCTTTGTCCTCCCGGAGAACGCACAGGTGACAGGGCGCCGGCTGACCTCCCGGGACAACAGCGTCGAAATCGCGTTCTGGAACTCGATCCAGGACAGCGATGATCCTGAGGAGTTCGAGGCCTATCTCAAGTCCTACCCGCTGGGGAAGTTCGCTTCGCTCGCCAAGGTGAAGCTCTCTCAGCTAGCCAAACGCGCGACCCGCCCGCAGCAGCGCGAGGTCTTTCGCGTGACGCTGCTGGACGAGGCGCTCGAGGCGATGCGCGTCGCGAACGTGCGCCAGACGCCATTCCCCAGTTCCCCGAAGGTAGGCCGCCTGCAACAGGGCGATGTGGTGTGGGGAACCGGCGTGACGCAGACCCGCGGAGGGCGCTGGTACGAGGTCGCTCGGGACGGGGTGGATCTGGGCTTCGTGTATGGCCCGCTGCTGACCCCCATTGCCTCTGACGATCAGTTGTTGCCGGTCGCGGGTCTCGATCCGGGCTCTGTCGTGCTGCCGGAAGAGGAGCCAGAGTTGCGCGCCGAGGAGTCGCCACCAGTGGTCGAGGCAGAGGTTGTCGAGACGGACGGCATTCCCGAAACGGCGGATGAGATCCTTGAAGATTTTGTGGATGACCTGTTGCAGGAAGACGTCGTTGCGCCCAGCCCGGTGCCCGCGTCCGGAATGATTCCGGAGGAAGCGCCGACGGTCGTCGCGCTGGCGACCAACAGTGCGCCTGCGGCGCCCGGCCAGCGTGGTTTGCCGCCTACAACAAGCGCGCCCGAGCCGGCGGGGCGAGTTGCTGTGCCCGCGCAACCCGAAAACAGCCCGCGCGTCGTTGCAGCGCCACCGCCAGTCACTCCTCCAACTGTTCCGGAGTCAACATCGTCAGCGGTCTCCGGTTTGGACGATGCAGCAACTGCCGCGTCGGCCACATCCGCGTCGGCCGCATCCGTGGCGGCCACATCCGCCGCTCCGGTCGAACAGACTCCGGCCGCCAGTGACGGCTCGGCAGTTGCCGCGATGCCTGCTGCAGGCCCGGCAGGGGATGCTCCGCCTGAATCCCCTGCGGCCACCTCCATGGCGGCCACGTCCGCGCCGCAGGTGAGCACCGCCTCGGCCGCAGCGACGCCGCCAGTGGACACCTCCGAAATTGCGATGCCGGACGCCGTAACAGATCACGGCGCTGTCGTATCTGCCACGGAATCCAGCGGGTCGGCCCGCCCGTCCACGTCCGCCACGATTGGTGAACTCCGGGAAGACGCGACCGCGCCACCGCCGATCGGGCAAGCCGGCCCCTCGCCGCAGGAGCCTGTGGATGCGACACCCTCCGAGACCCCGCAAGTACCCGCGGACGATTCGGGATCAACGGCCACCGCCATTGCAGCCGTTGCAGCGTCTCCCGACGTCCCTGAACGGGCGGCTGGCGTCAGCGAATACGTGCGGCGCTACATCGAAGCCGCCAAGGGCGGCAATTCCCAGGCACAACTGTCGCTCGGCTTCATGTACGAGACCGGCCAGAACGTCATCGCCGACGTTGTCGAAGCGGTTCGCTGGTACCGCCGCGCCGCGGACAACGGCGAGGTCGAGGCGCAGTTGAGCCTGGGCCTGCTGTACCAGAAAGGGGAACTCATCCGTGAGGATCCCGTTGAGTCTGCGCGTTGGTTCCGGATGGCCGCCAATCAGGGCCATGCTGACGCCCAGCAGACCCTCGGATACTTCTACGAGAGCGGCACCGGCGTCGTCCCGGACATCGCGGAAGCCGCACGTTGGTATGAACGGGCCGCAAGTCAGGGCAAAGTTGCCGCGCAGAACAACCTCGGGCGCCTGTATCAGTTGGGGAGCGGGGTTCCGAAAGACCTGGACAAGGCCATCTACTGGTACGAGAAGGCTGCGGCGCAAGGCAGTGAGACCGCCACGCGCAACCTGCGGGCACTTCTGCCGCAATAAGTCCCCTGGCTCCATGGGCCAGAGGGCCTGAAGGCGGCCCGCCCGGCCAGCAAGCGACGATCGCCGCCTGGCGACCGATGCACCGGCTCAGCGGAGGCGCTGAAGCCTGGCGGCCGCTTCAGCGTGTCCCTCGGATTGCGCTTTCTTGTACCACGCGACGGCGTTGTTCTTGTTCCGCTTCACGCCGTGGCCGCGTTCGTACATGCTGCCGATCGCAAACAGCGCCGCAGGGTAGGACAACTCGGCAGCCTGGTTGTACCACTCTAGTGCACGTTGGTAATCACGTTTGACACCTTTACCCGTGCGGTAGCGGGACCCGAGTACGGACAGGGCGGGCGGATAGCCCAGTGCGCCTGCCTGCTGGTACCACTCCAGCGCGCCGGTGTCCGAGCGCTTGATGCCTCCGCGTCCCTCGTCTGTAAAGCGACCGATGGCGAAGAGGGCGGGTGGGTAGTCGTCCGCTGCGGCGAGGCGATACCACCGGAGCGCGTTGACGAAGTCCGGCTTGCCGTTGCCCGAGAGCATGCCGGCCTCGTGCATGTAGCCGATCGTGAGTTCCGCGGCCGGGTACCCGAGACGCGCGGCATTCTCGACGGCGTTCATGGCGTCTTCACCGCGGTCTGCCGCTACAAGCGCCCGTGCATACTGAATCTGGAAACGAACGACGTCAGGGCTTTTGCGCAGGGCGTCGTTGCAGGCGGGGATGGCTGCCTGACTCGCGATCGTCGGGATGGCCAGGCCGTAGTCGGTGGGGACCCGGGGGTAGCGCGCGAGCGCATCACAATTGTCCTCGAGGGGTACATCGGCCTTGAGGCGTTCCAGGGTCTCGTCGGTGACATCGCCATTCACGGCAAGATCGCGTCTGATCTGGTAAACGGCCAGTGCTTCGCGCGTCGGTTTGTTGAAATCGCCCGACTCGTCCAGCGGGAACCCAAGCTGATCCAGATACCGCTGCGCTTCGCGGATCCGCAGCGTGCGGGCCTTCTCTTCAGAACGCTGCAGCGCTTCCCTCGCGAGTCGCTCGCCTTCGCGACGGCGGGCTTCTTCACGATCCGCCTGTTCGCGTACCGACAGCAGGAGTTCGCTCGCCTGATCGTAATACCGTCCTTCACGGCCGGTGTTCTTGAGGTACACCAGCAGCCGGTCCCTGGCTGCGAGGGCCTGGCCCGTTCGATACAGCGCGCGTGCCTCGAGGAAATACAGCGAGTCGGGAATGTCGATGTCGAGTGCACGGATGCGCGGGATCAGGTCGATGATGCCCTGGTTGTCGTCCACCTCGAGCAGGCGTCGCAACTCGGTCATTAGGAGATCAACCTGAACCTCCAGTGGCAGGTTCTCGGAAATCGCGGTCGACTCGGCCCGCGCGGAGGGCGGCATCGCGACACAGGCGATCAGAAGCGTCGGCAGCAGCAGCTTGCCAATTCCAGGACGCCGCCACGAGGGCGCCCGCATCCTGGGCGCTGCGGCGTTGCCGCGCGGAACTGCGCGAGCCGCGCCTGCGTCGGTTGGATTCATGGATCGCACCATCACGTTCTTGTCTGTACAGCCGGAAACGTGAAGGATTCTAGGAGATTTGACCGAAACTGAACACCAGCGTGATGTCGCCGCGCCGCACCCGACGCCTGGTGATCAGGCGTCTGTCGTGCAGTAGGCGTGGAGCGTCGCGAAGCTGGCGGCAAGCCGCTTCAGATCGTCCAGTTGCCCGTCGCCGGTCGTGAATTGCCAGCGGTTCGACTGGTACTCCCCTTCTTCGGTCGTGCGCAGTTCGCTGTTCAGATGCAGCGTCAGAGCCGCCCAGCCCGAATTGGACACGCGAATGTCCGAAATGCGCTGAACATGCCGGGAAAAGTCGATATCGGCCCGTCGCGTCGCGCGGATTGGTCGTGCGGCGCCGTCGTCCTCACACAGGAAGTTGTGGCGCTCCTCGGAGCGGAAATTGAGCTTGCAGTTGTCCTCCACCTGGACCCAGTTGGCAATCGATCGCCCGGATTCGCAGCGGTTCGCGGGGGCCTCGTAGCGCGCGAGAGACGAACCGAGCAGGGTCATGACGTTGCCCGAAGCCCGTTCTGCCAGCAGGCGCATGCGCTCGACCTCCCGCGCGGCCAGTTCTTCCGGGGTTGGCGGGGCCACCTCCGGCTCGGGGAGCGTTTCGACAGGCTTGGGTTTCGGATCCAGAACCTCCGCCAGCGCGTCTTCGAGCAGGTTGTCGACATTCAGGCGCGGACGCGGATCATTGTCACCGCGTGGCGCCCGGTCAGTGTCGCGGGAGAGCCCGGTGATTGCCAGCGTCTCGGTGACGACATTGAACCCTTCGAACTTCAGTTCGCTTCCGTACAGGCGCCTCGCCTCGACCATCCCCGAACAGCTGGTGCCTTCCCGTGGGCTCGCACAGAACAGGCGCGACCAGCTCGGAGACTCGGTGACCGTGGCGCCGAATGATTCACCGGAACGCTGAATGGTCGGGCTCAGCTTGATGTAGGTCAGGTCGCCCTCCGGGGTCCGGGCCTTGACCCACACGTGCGTCAGACGAGACAGGCAATCCTCGCTGGTGTTGGGACCCGCGTTCCAGCGCATCGCTGATGTCACGAGGGGTTCCTCGAACGCCTGGTCGACCTTGAAGCTCACCGACATCGAATCGATGTTGCAGACGGACGATCTGAAACCGGTTCGGTCGAGTTCGTCAGATTGGGCTGCGATCACCGTCGGGCTTGCCGTCAGGCCAATCCAGGCAATCAGAGAAGCAAGCAGTGGGGTGCGTCGGTACATGTCGGCGGGGCTTGTGGAAGGCAATGGTGCATTCTAGCCGTTTCACCCTTGTGGTCACGCCCTATGGGGGCAATCTCTGAACCTGCAGAACGCGCAGGTCGCCGACGCGCCGGGTAAATCCCGTCCGATCGAAGTACTCCAGTAGTTCGATGGCGAGGTTGCGTCCGAGGCCGGAGACGTCGCGGAAGGTCCTGGCGTCGAAGCCAGCCGGATACTCTTCCGCCAGCGTCCGCGCCCGCGCCTCGAGGTCACGAATGGACTCGGTGAGGAAGTAGCGGTTCTTTGCCGGCCGCGCGAGCAGCTTCAGGTGAACGAGGCGGGCAAGTTTCTTGTCCAGCTCTTTTGGCGGCATATCGAGTGCCTTCGCAAGATCCGCCGTCAGCGGCGGCGGCAGGCCAGCCTCGCGCAGTCGCGTTTCGACGTCGTCCCAGAGGCGCGTCTCGGCCTTGCTGAGCGACGCATCGTGATCGGGCAGGTGGATGAGACCGCTCGTACGCGCGATCGTACCGGCATCGCAGAGCGCGGAGACGAGTGCGTCCGTCAGGCGCCGTGGCAGGCCCAGCTCCGAGGCGGCGTGCAACGCCTCGGCGGATAGCCCCTGCACGTGGGGTTCGCGTTCGTGAGCATCCCCCAGCGTCGCGGTGAGGCGTTCTTCGACTGCGGCAAAACGTGCCGGCGAGTAGGCGATCGCGGTTGCTCCGGCCCGGACGCGCACCGCTCCTGCTTCGGTGAGGAGTTGCCCGACGGAGTCTTCGCGCAGATTGTGGCTCCAGCGGAATCGGGCAATGTCCACACCGCGGGGGCTGCCGTTGAGCATCGCGCGAAGATCGGCGGCGGGATTGCCGTTGCCGAGGTCGCGCAGCAGGGCGACGCGTTCTTCCCGTGCGCGCCCGCGGGCCGGCGCATACGGGTCCAGCACCGCGCCACCTCCCAGGGTGCGCGCGCCGCTCTGATCACGGACGATGTAGCGGTCGCCGACACAGACGTTCAACGGTGTCTGACAGAGGAGTTGCACGAGTCCTGTTCCACCCGGTTCGATTGCGCCGTCTTCGAGGACGGCGACGCGGGCCATGACGTGATTCGCGCCAGTATGCAGATGGACGGGAGTCCAGTGTTTCAGCGCGCCAGCCTCGTGTGCGAGCACGAGCAGGTCGGCATCAAAGCGATGCGTCGGTTCGGTGTCGAGTTGACCGGACACCCAGTTCCCCCGATGCACCGTGTCCCGATCGAGGTCCGGTCCAACGAGATTGATGGCGCACCGGTCGCCGGCGTACCCCTGTTCTGCCGCCGTGTCCTGCCGATGCAGCCCCCGTACCCGTGCGCGAATTCCCTGGGGCAGCAGGCTGACCTCGTCACCAACGGTGAGGGTTCCCGCGAATACCGAGCCGGTCACCACCAGACCGGCACCGCGCAGTGAGAAGCTCCTGTCGACCGCGAGTCGGAACGCTCCATCCGTCGCCCGGGGCGCGCAGTCGATCGCGAAGAGCTGGAGCGCTTCCTTGAGGGAGTCGATTCCTTCGCCGGTCTCACCCGAGACCGCGAATGTATCGAGGACTTCAAGTCGGGTTGTGGCCAGGTGCGTTGCAACGGCGGCGCTGACTTCCGCAACCCGCACACTGTCTACACGGTCGGTCTTCGTGACGGCCACGACGACCCGGTGTACACCGAGCAGGTCGAGGATCGCGACGTGCTCCACCGTCTGCGGCATGATGCCGTCGTCAGCCGCGACGACCAGCAGTCCCAGGTCCACCGCGGCGACGCCCGCAAGCATGTTATTGATGAAGCGAATGTGGCCGGGTACGTCGACGAAGCCCAGCGCCACGTCGTCGTCGATCGTCTCGTAGGCAAAGCCCAGGTCGATCGTCAGCCCTCGTGCCTTTTCTTCGGCCCAGCGATCCGGGTCGACACCCGTCAGGGCCCGTACGAGCGTGCTCTTGCCGTGATCGACGTGACCGGCGGTTGCGATGATCACGGTGATGGGTCCGCGAGGATGTTGGCGAGCAGGCCTTCCGGGTCGTCAACGGTGCGGAGGTCGAGGACGAGCGTTCCGCTCTGGATCCGCCCGATGATCGGCCGGGGCAGTTGGAGCAGGTGCTGGCGCACGCGTTGCAGGTGCGCCTCGCCCTCCCGCTCAGGGATCAATTCGAGGGCGTGGCTCGGAAGCAGGTCGACGGGCAGCGAGCCGCTGCCGATCTGACTGGTACAGGGCGCTGCGCGCACCGTGACGCCGGGCAATCGCGCCCCGATCCGTTCAGCCAGCGTGTTCGCCAGCGCTTCGATCTCCGACGTCGCGCGGGTGAGGTGTCGCAGGGTCGGCAGGGTCTGCGCGAGCTGATCGGGATTGCGATACAGACGCAGCACCTCGGCCAGGATCGCGATGGTGATCTTGTCGACCCGCAGCGCACGCTTCATTGGATTGGCGCGGACGGCGGCGACGAGGGCCCGGTCGCCGACGATGAATCCGGCCTGAGGGCCGCCCAGCAGTTTGTCTCCGCTGAACGTCACCAGATTGGCGCCGGCTTCGATTGCCTCGGCGACGGTCGTCTCGTGGGGCAGTCCCCAACGCTTCAGATCGACGAGGGAGCCGCTCCCGAGATCGTTTACGAACGGCAGGTTGTGCTCCCGGGCGATGTCCGCCACCTCCACATCGCTCACGGACTTGGTGAACCCGGCGATCTCGTAGTTGCTTGGGTGGACTTTGAGGAGGAGCGCGGTGCGGTCGCTGATTGCGCCCCGATAGTCCTTTGCATGCGTGCGGTTCGTCGTCCCGATTTCGGCGATCTGGCAGCCTGCACGCGCCATGACCTCCGGGATTCGGAACGAGCCGCCAATTTCCACGAGTTCGCCGCGCGAGACGGGGACCTCGCGGTCGTGCGCCAGCGTATTCAGGACCAGCAGCAGCGCGGCCGCGTTGTTGTTGACGACGGTCGCACCTTCGGCGCCGGTCAACTCACAGATCAGGGACTCGAGATGGTCATCGCGTTCGCCCCGGCCGCCTTCGGCAATGTCGAACTCGACGTTGGCGGGTGAGTAGAGGATGTCGTCGATCCGTTCCGAAATGGCGCGGGGGAGGACGGCGCGGCCGAGGTTGGTGTGCAGAATGGTGCCGGTCAGGTTGTAGACAGCCCGCAGCGAGCGCTGGTCCGCGGCCGAGAGCAGCGCCGCGACCCGGGTTCCGAGCGCGTCGATCGAAGGCACCTCGGCAGTGGATCCGGACCGGATGGCGTGCCGCAAGTCGTCGAGCGTGGTGCGGACGGCGTGGGTCACGGCGTCCCGCCCGAAGGTGTCGATGAGCGTGGTGCTCGCCGCAAGGACCCGGTCCACGCCTGGGACCTTGCGCAGCAGCCCGGCCTCGATGCTCACGTCAGTCCGCGAGGAGGCTGCGTACGGTCTGCTGCAGCGGCGCGAGTGGCCTGACCCACGGTGTGACAGCAAGGGTGCGGCCCGCAACAAACCCGGAAAGCGCCGCATCGGCGGCGCTTCGATCGGGATAGATCCCGAGGAGGAGCACAAACTGCGCGTCGTCTCCCGCGCGCGTCTGTGTGTAGATCGGCCGATCGATGCCATGTTCCGTTGCGTAGGCGAGTAGCGCCCGTTCGTCGTTCAGCGCGATGAGTTGCACCGCGAAGGCGTCCCCAGGGCTCGAGAGAATGTCGCTGTCTGATGTGCCGACGGGTGCTGAAGGAGCCGCTGGCGCCGCAGCGGAGGCCGGTTCGGTACGGGCGGCCCTTCGGGCGGGTTCCGCGCTGCGCGCCGGCTGCGGGTCCGGGGCTGCGTCGGCGTCATCGGACGTATCGATGACGGTGCCGTCGCTCGTCCGGGTCGTCTGACATTCCCAGGTGCGCGTAGCCTCGTTGGCGTCACAGACATAGGTGATGGGACTTCGCACCGGTTCGGGTGCGGAGCGGATCGGCGTGACGGCGTTCACTGCGGTGCGGACCCGCTCCACAGTGGTGCAGCCGGTGAGGTGCACCGCGGCAAGGGTAACGAGCGCGAGACACTGGCTCACACGGCGAAGATGGTCCGATCGGGTCATTCGAGGGCTTGGGCGGTCACTTGGTGCAGTTGGACCGGGGGAGTCGCAAATTGTTTCTGGCCCGCCCGGCGGCGCAAACATAGCCCGTCTGTCGCGTGCAGATCAAGGATGAAGATGGTTCGGAGCTTCGGCGCGCGGGCGATCAGACCTCGAGATCGATAAAGCGTCCCGAGCGGAGTCCCGGGTCATGCGTCCGGAGCGGGGTGTGTCCAGCGGGCCCGTATGACATCGATTCCGGAATTCCGAATCGCCACATAGTCTTCGCAGGGTACACGTTCGACAATGGGTTGGTGGGGGGACGTGCGAGCGGCTGAAGGCCGCACCACGTGTGTTTCCCCTGGCCGCTTCCGGCCAAATGACCAACTCAACAGGACGCACCCCTGGATCTTTGCAGCATCGTGGCTGAGGCCGGACGTCCAACCCAGACTTGTGGCGCTGGAGTTTGTAATGGGTTTGTAACCGGCATGCCTCTGCTCAGTCGGCTGCCGGGGTGCCCCCAGCGGTTAAACTTGCCCAATGGTCAATCGCATCAGTCATTTGGTCCGCGGTCCTGCGGCTGTCGTCGCGGTCCTGTGCCTGACGGCATGTGCTGCAGAAGAGGCCGAGTTGGGCGGCGCAACCATGGGCACCACGTGGTCAGTCAAGGTTGTGGACAGCCCGGTACCTCCTGAGCGGCTGCGCGCCTCACTTGCGGCGACGCTCGAGCAGGTGAATACGCTGATGTCGACCTATGACCCTGACTCGGAACTCATGCGGTTCAACGCGGCTCCGATGCGCACCCCATTTGTCATCAGCACCCAGACGGGTGAGGTCATCCGCCTCGCGCAGACCATCGCTCGCGCGACGGAGGGGGCTTTCGACGTGACGGTCGGGCCACTGGTCAATCTGTGGGGCTTCGGGCCGCGCCAGCAGCCCGTCGAGGTACCGACGCCGGACGCCATTGCGGACGCCCGGGCACGGGTTGGCTTCGGACGACTGCACCTGAGAGATGGAACACTCCTGAAGGATGCCCCGCTGTTTGTCGACCTGTCTGCCATCGCGAAAGGGCATGCGGTTGATGAGCTTGCGAGCGTGCTGGCGGAAGCCGGGGTAGGTCGCTTCCTGGTCGAGGTGGGCGGTGAACTGCGCGCGGCCGGACTGAACGCCTCTGGCAGGCCCTGGCGGGTCGCCATCGAAGCGCCAAAGGCCGACACGCGCGAGATCTATCGGGTTGTCGAGTTGCGCGGAATGGGACTTGCAACGAGCGGCGACTACCGGAACTACTTCGAGACTGACGGGCGCCGGTATTCGCACATGATCGACCCCCGCACCGGTGCACCAATTGCCCACCGTGTGGCGTCTGTATCAGTCCTCCACACGTCCGTGGCGGAGGCGGACGGCTGGGCCACGGCCCTGAACGTGCTGGGCCTCGAGGACGGCATGATGATCGCGACGCGCGAAGGCCTGCGCGCAATGTTTATAATCCGCGACGGGGACGCGTTTGCCGCGCACGCGTCTCCGGCATTCGAGGCCTATGTCCGCCAGTCTGATCAGCGTGCCGGAGCCAATAGAAGTGATTGAGTTCGTTCTGACCTTTGCCATTCTGCTGCTCATCGTTGCCGGGATGGCTGTCGGCGTGATGCGCGGCCGCAAGCCCATCAGTGGCACGTGTGGGGGCCTCAACCAACTGGGCGTGGACGGTGCCTGCGAGATCTGTGGCGGTCGTCCGGAGCTTTGTGACGAAAACGATGCCAACCGCGACGGGGCTGGTCCCGACGCTCGTCGAGCCTCCGCTCCCGAGCCACTCGCAACCCGTTTGATGCGCTAGATTCCGATCCGGGCGCCCATCGCGGCGCGCCAGACCCCTCCGGCTGTCGTTTTGACGGCCCCGCGGGCGGCATTCGCCGTGCTGCTGTCTAAAGTTAGTTGAGAACGACTGGGGATGGTGGCGATGTCGACAGTGCTCGATGAGACACAGCGAGCGT
>MDTE01019171.1_pt1 | contig 20191 bp, 11 predicted proteins | sample 811231 | NCBI WGS metagenome assembly MDTE01 (sample SAMN05326651, study PRJNA326480) | marine metagenome | isolation source: seawater | place: Indian Ocean: Red Sea | collected 2010 | reverse complement strand
CGCTACGGTGTAAACCAAATTGCTAAAAAACACTCTCGTAGTTAGGTTGGCCCAGCCTCTGGCTGGTGAGCTAGGACCCTGCTACCTTACATAACGCTGCGACATACTCTTGCTACGCTGATACCTACGGTACCTACGGTACCAGCAAGTACCGTAGGTACCGTGGTACCGGTACCTACGGTGGAGGGCAGATTTTACAACTGGACTGTCATAAGAGCTCGGCCAGGCCGTCAATTTAATATGCCAGATGAAAGTGTTAAGGTAGTTGTACGCGTACGACCGTTGTCGCGTAAGGAACAGCAAGATGGGCACCTTGCGACGACCGTGGCTGACGAAGATCAAGGCACAATAACCTGCAATAACCCTAAATCTGATATCGCAGATCCACCAAAAGTCTTTACTTTTGACGCCGTCTTTGCTTCCGGCTGCAACCAGAAATCTATTTATGATAAATGTGGAGCTACGGTAGTGGAAGCGGTACTTGATGGTTACAATGGAACAGTCTTTGCCTATGGTCAGACAGGTGCAGGTAAGACCTTTACCATGGAAGGTTTATCAGAACCCCCCGAGTTGCGTGGCATTATCCCAAATGCATTTCAACATATCTTCGACAAGGTGGCGCTCGCCGCGGAGCAACAGCACTTTCTAGTGCGCGCATCATACCTCGAGATTTACAACGAAGAGATACGCGACTTGTTGTATTTATCACGTGTCGGCTACTAATCTTTAAAATAGTTTATTTTATTCTAAAATGGTTGTGTGTAATAGCGTCAAAAACACAGGTCCAAGGAACCAAAAAATAGATTGGATCTCAAAGAAAATGTGGACTCGGGTGTATACGTCAAAGATCTGACCTCTTTTGTGGTCAGGTCGTCTCATGAAATTGATCAAGTTATGCAGGCAGGTAAAAAAAATAGATCCGTTGGGGAGACGCTAATGAATGCTGGTTCGTCCCGGTCTCATGCCATATTTACAATCATTGTGGAATGCGCAGAAGTAGATGAGAAGCGTGGTGAGCACATTCGCGTAGGAAAATTAAATCTCGTGGATTTGGCCGGGTCAGAACGGCAGTCAAAGACAGGAGCAACTGGCCATCGACTCAAAGAAGCCACAAAAATTAATCTCTCACTGTCTGCACTTGGAAATGTGATATCTGCTCTTGTTGATGGCAAGTCACAACATATCCCATACCGCGACTCTAAACTTACTCGATTACTTCAAGATTCTTTGGGCGGAAATACAAAAACAGTGATGTGCGCCAATTGTGGCCCAGCAGGCTATAATTTTGAGGAGACCATTTCGACTTTACGATATGCCAATCGAGCCAAAAACATCAAGAATAAGCCAAAGATTAACGAGGATCCCAAGGACGCTATGCTCCGTGAATTCCAGGACGAGATAAAGCGGCTCAAAAACCAGTTAGCTAACCAAGGCAACAGAAATCACAGGGCTACTATGAATGAGTTCATGCTGGAAGAAAAAGTCGTGGAGAAAATAGTTGAAGTGGAAAGAATTGTTGAGGTGCCGGGCGCAGCGACGGAGGAAGAGCTGGCTGAGCTTAAAGCAACAGTGGATAAGGAAGCAGAACAAATGCGTCTCCGAGCTGAGGCTGAGATGAAAGAAGTCATCGACTCCCAGACGCGCACGACCAAAGAGCATGAGAAGCTACGTCAAAAACTCGATGCAGAAGCAGGTCGCGCTGCGCACTCTGAGAAGCAGCGCATTCTGTTGGAGAGGAAATTACGATCCATGCAAGAAAAGCTGATGCAGGGGGGTAGACTGTTGGATAAGGCAGCCAAACAGGAAGCGATGTTACGCCGCGCTCAGCTTGAACTTGAGGAACGTAAAGAACAAGAACAGGCCCTTGCACGCCAAGTCCGGGCGAAGGAAGAGGATGTATTTGCCCTGGAGGAAAAGTATGCGAGTAAGCAGGATGAAGCAGATGATAAGACCAGGAAACTAAAAAAACTTTGGCAGAGGCTTCAGTCGTGCCAAGCAGAAGCTCATGACGTGCAGGAGGAGTTCCAGCGTGAACGAGAGGACATGCTCGACACGATTCGTGAGCTTTCAAAACAACTTAAGCTAAAAGAGTTTCTAATGAAAAATTTTATACCCATTGGGGAGGAGCGGAAATTTGAAGTCCGTGCCACTTGGAATAACGAAGAGGAACTGTGGGACCTTGCGTGCCCCGCATTTTCTCATAGCCAACACCACTTTAAAGGGCACTGTTCTTGGTGTTCGGCCGGTGTGATAGACCTAAATCGAGACTACACAGACGCAGACGAGCCCAGCAGCCATATACCAAATCCTTATCACAATTATGATAAAAGAGATGGAATTGCCAAAAAAGTAAGTTCATCTAAGGTTTAAAACTGAAATGAATGATAAACGCACTACTTTGTATCTCCTGCAACATGAAATATATATACTACTTATGTCTTGGACGGTATGCTGCAGTCTATTACACTCGTGGCTCATGTTGCAGTATTTGAGCTGTCTGAACCGCCGGCGAATAATTGCAAGCTGGAGCTGGTGGTCTAGTGGTTTTCAAAGAAAACATACGGCAACGGAAATGAGCCGAGGTCGGCCGAGTGGCTAGGCGGTCCTGGCTAAGCAAAGCAATACTACTAGTACTACTCCTCCCCGGTACTACCGGCGTGACTCCTAAGGTGCAATTTACGTGGGAAAAACGCGCAAACTACGCGTAAAGCACCGCTACAGGAGATCCCACTGGCACGTAAAAAACGGCGTAAAAAAGGAGCCGAGCCAATCGCTAGTTTTATGCTGTTGCGAGGTGCGTACTCTAGGTGTGCGCTTGCGCCGTACTCTAGGTAGCCACCAAGGCCTCGTTTACTCGCCCTGCTGCGTATGTGCGGGTTTTACAAATAATTAAAAAGCCCGCGTAAATTGCGCGTAAAACACGCGTAAATTTACGCTGGACCGTTTCTCACGTAAAAAACGCCGCACGTAAATTGCACCTAGTGTAACTCCTCCTCCTCCTCCTCTACTACTACTTAGCGGGGCCCCGCGACTCGGACACGAAACGTCACTGTAATCGTGACCTCAGGTTGACTGGCGCAATGTTCCAGCTTATTTTGGGAGGAGCCCTTTCCGCAGCTAAGCGCACGATTGACCACAAACTCACAAGGACATCCTAGACGTATAATGTATTCTAGTTAAATAAATAATCGGACGTTGTTAGCTTAATAGAATCGTCGAGTCATGCACCACCGAGCCTACACCGAGCCACCAAGATTGAGTTTAGTTCTGGTCCTTGCAATGAAATTTTGAACAGCGTCGCGTATGCTCAATGATGGAGAGGGATATCGGGAGACCATAGCACACTGGGGCGGCACCATTAAGGTTTCTTAGTTTTGTCTCTCTCCTAGCTGCGTTTAGAATGTCAGGTATCGGACAACTTGGGCTTTTAGCCATTGACTGTAGCAGATACAAAGTGATACGATCAATATCACGATCTGTGACGTCCCACAGCATAGCAACAACGATCGGAGTCCCTCTAGCAAGCAGCTCGAGAGCCATTCCCTTTGCTTCAAAATCACCTACTCGCGAGAGAGCACCCGAGGAACAGCCCATAAGCAGCACTGCAGACATGAAATTAGATGCAACAGCAGACTCCAGGTAAGCGCCTCCATAGCCGTGACCGCAAAAAAGAAATGCAGCACAGTTCGGCATCTTGGCGGTCAGCTGTGCTGCGACATCACGGGGTGGCATATCACCGAGAGCAGCATATGACCACACAAGACCTCTCGTGGCGTTTGTCTTAGTATCGCCCAGATATTTTGCCAGCTTATGGCGGGTAGAGGGCAAGTTCGCCTGTGGATCGACAACGCAGCAGGCACGCATAGGAATATCATTATTGATGGTATCCGAGACACTTAGATTCATCCCTGTTGCAAGTGATAATGCAAATGCGAGAGAAGGCACGCGTGATATTGGTGCAGAACGTGGGACAGACAGAGCTTCGAAAGGCAAAAATTGGAGCTGCTTGTCCAGTGCTAAAATCATAGGTTGGCGAGCTTTCGCTACCTTTCGGGGTTGCATCACACATTGTGATGTAATGGCCGCCTTTTGAAGCACACCAGCGAGCCGACCAAGCAGTGGCCTTTTTAGGCCCAAGTTGCTGAGCCTCAGGTCATCCAAAGCGGCCTTGAGATCCAAAATCGTCAGCTTGTAGAGAAGAGTGAGCCACAGACGAAGCAACATCTTCATGATGCAGGGGGAAGCGGTTCCTCTTATGTCAACAACCCCAAACCTACTGGCACAGAGAAGCGTGTTGGCTTCCAGTAGAGTTATATTGGGTGCAGCCCAGAAGCATAGCTGCATGATCTGGTATTCAACACTAATCGGAACTTCGGCACTTTGCTTAGGACGGAGTATGGACGCAGGCTTCGTTGCAAAAAGCGCACGCATTGCACCAAGCCAAGACTTGTCAAAGCCAACAAGCCCAGCATGTAGGACTGAATCGAGAGAGTGCCGTTGGCACCACCAGATTCTGCGCGCAGCAGTATGATTGCTCCTGCTGGTAAAAAGCAGCTTCGAACGTTGAGGCAGCAAGGACGCATCTGCGCGAAGACCAGCAGCAGAGGCCTTCAGAGCCTTAGCAGAAGTTCCAAGGGGAGAAGTCGAAGTATCTGAATCGTACCAGCTTTCTGGGAGACCTGAGCATAGTGTGATTGGTTGTTGACCACGCTGAAGCCGTGAAATCACAAGGTGCCCTGTTGGCGATATGAAACCTGCAACAAGGGAAAACGTTTTAGGAAACGGCGCCAGCAGCCGATCGAGAACATTCCGATCATGTGTTTCAAGAGTGTCGCACCAGCCTAGAGCTCCTGCATTTGGAACTTCAAGTAAGCCCATGAGGAGATCATCTACTCCTGCCATTGCTCGGCTCAAGAGGCTATTTGAGTCGTTAGAAGTAGCAAACGCATGGCGTGCACGTCCCAATGACGAGTGTGCGAGAAGCGCCACAAGTGGGGACGAAACCGCACCTGGGACAAAGTGAAGTGCAGCCACAGTGAGGGCGCGAGCACTCTTTGCCGCAAGTTTCCACTCGCATTTTCGCCGGGCATAACTAAAGGCATGACGAAGCAAATCCAGGACTTCCGATGCAGCAGCAGTGTTGCTAGATGCCACATTGAAAAGTTGTCGAGCCAGGCGGTATCTAAGCCAGGAACTTCTTAGCATGATGGATGATGACTGAATGCGCAGTGACTCGCGATAAGTGGCCACTGCCCGAGACCTGCGACATCCAATGTCGATAAGACGGGCGCCGCTGCTTATAAGAAGCTGACAATGCCGCAATAAGCCAGCGTGACTTTGTTTGCCACTGATGGCATCGACCTGCCAAGGTGACGATTCAGTGAGGCATTCGTCTATGACTTTGAGGACTTTACTTGCTGACTTGTAGCACCTACCTGCAATTTCCAGTTTACCTATGCGCCTAAGTAGATCGCCCTCATTAAGAACCTGCTCAAGACATCGGATATTCTCAGGAAAGTCGATGCTATTATCATGACTAGCAAGGTCTAGAACCAATGCTGCATCACCCCAATCCTGCAAGGAGATAGCAAGACACAATTCAAGCCCTCTTGCCGCCTGCCTTAATTTGTGACATTGCTTGATACTAGCTGCACGCTGTACATATTTGGATGCACGTGCACTGCATCCCCGAACAAGCCAGAGCCGTGCAAGATGAAGCCAGAGTACACCCTGGATCATTGCCTTCGACTGTGCAGAATCTCGAATGGCATATAAATTGCGTTCACACCAGCAAGGTGGGAACCTCGAAACTATCTCGAGAGAACCAAGAGCATTTGTGGCGCCCGAAATATTTGCAAGATGCATTTGTGTAGCGAACATTTCAAGCCCAATTTCTGCAGCTGCTCGCCGTTGCATATGGATAAGTGCTTCGTCCAACGCAATAGCTAGGTGTGCTTCAGCTACGTTGCCACTCGGCTTGCCTTGCACACGAAGTAAATGATGCCGGTCATCGAAGTAAGGCGGGGTTCCAACCTCACAGCAACATAGATTTTCAAATGGTGCTACAACAGAGTCCCCACCGACAGTGACTAACATCGAAGAAGACGGCCCTATTGATCCACTACGAAGAGCCGCAATCGCAGACGACGCGATAATTGCACTGTGCAGCTGTGGTACTAGCCTCGCCAGTGCACCACATGAACGAATCTCACAAATGACGTTTTCGACAGATGCAAATGCATCCCGCAACAATGCTGTCGCTAACGCCAGATGTTCTACGTGTACTGAATGTAGATCGTGCAGCCCCTCAAGGCCTGAAAGCGCAGATGCTTCGTGGGTCACATCTCTGTAATGATTATTTGCATTCGACTCGCAGCCTATTGCTAATGCTAGGGAGCAACACGCAATGGAATCAGTAGCTGAATTAGAACCTGGTGACCCCATGCAATAATTTGCAAGTACGGCACCAGCAGTATAAGAACCTCGGCGCACAAGCGCGATACTCGCGCGAGACAATGTTAGCGCAGCTCTAGCTACATCACATGTTGCCAGCTCCTCGGCCGCAGTGATAAATGTTGAGATGCTACTTTGTCTTTCGCAGATCCCGAGTCTTTTTCTAAGTACATCCTTGACATGCATCAAACCTGAAGATTGGAGTAAGTCGAGGAGGGATGGAGGTAACATAGTGTTAACTACAGCCCGCGAATAGCATGTGACAGCATCAAAAATCGAGGCCTCGTCAATGCAGTAGCAGGTCGACCACGCAGCAGCCGCAGCAGCATCAAAGTCTCGCTTAAGCCGGTCCAGACAATTTGCAATCCCAATCCATGGCACGGCGCTGCCACTTGTCCGCAGACTAGCACGTTTTAGAAGTGCAGCAGCCACGCCAAACGTACGAGTATCTGTTGCTCTGCGAAGAACTACGAGGCCAGTTGCTGCATAGCCCATCGCAGCTCGCTGAGCTGACGACATGCCCTCAGCAGACTTGGAATGTGTGGCTACTTTGTCGAGCGCACTACGCTTGGCAGCAAAACTGGCTGCAAGCCAACATGCATCTGCACGCTGGTTGCATGCACTACTTTCCTTCATATACTTCCCCCATTCATGGCGCGCCAGAGTAAGAAGAACTGTCTCATAATGTGAGTAGCCACATGCTTTTGAATCAGAGTAATGTCCAAATGCGGTTGGCGCATTAGAAAGTGCTATCCATGCACGCCGCCACACAGAAGAAATATATTGGTCTGTCTTACTTATCTCCAGGGCACAATTAAAACACCTGTTAGCCTCGGCAAGTGCTATTGTTGGCTTTCTTTGCTTTCCAAGATCTGAACAGTAAAGAACTCCGTGAAACAATGGCCAGTCCCCTAGCTGTGCCCGACCCCTAGCTCGGACGCGCGCCGCTCCAAGCTTATCGCCAGATGCGTCTAAAGTTATCGCGCGTCGCGTGCACCACTCAAACATGATGTGTGGCGTGGCCCTCCACGGATCAAGCTGTCCGTCAAGAGACGAAAACCACTGCACACGAGCAACAACAGAAGCAGGAGCCATCTTTTTGTGTGTCGAAAGGCCATGTAGGGCTTCACTCGTGACAATATCCACAGCTTCAGGTGCTACGGCGACAAGTACTTCTAATGCTGTGCGTCTACAGGTCCATGCTATGTCTGCCAATTCTGGAGATGCCGCCTCAAGTGCAAAAGCACCTTTCCAAAGTGTCGCTCGTAGTTTGTCTGCATACTCTCGCGGAGATATTGACTGCACCCTGCATTGCTCCTCTGTGGACATCACATAGAGTAATGTGGTAATAGCCCTGGCACTCCACGCACCTTTAGCAGCCAGTGCTTTTGCCCCCTTTAAGCTTGGGGTGGTGACGATACTGTTAAGTTGCAGCCGTGCAGCATTCACGCTAGCTCCCGCTCCGAGTGCTACTGCAGTGAAAGACCACGCATCTGCTCGTCGTTCTAGTCGTTCTTTAAGAACATCCGCCAATAGCAACGCGTGGATATTCGTGACCTTGTTTTCCACTGCGCGACTGATGGCTTGGTAGAGCCACTTATCACACGATGAATCGTCTCCAGGGTAAGCCGCAAGATCATTGAGAGCTACAACTGCATCCTCGAAAGCTCTACGGCTGGCATGCTGCTTCAACCCAAGCTGCGTGCGTAATACTAGTGACCTCACCTCTCCACCGCCCTCTAGTTCTACCCTATTGCAGCGTGCATTCGCACTTGCCTCCCGGCGCGGCATGGGACCGTAATACACCGTAGGTACCGTAGGTACCTACGGTACCTACGGTACCATTATCAAAGAAGTAAAATCGACTCTTAAACTGGTTTCTCAGGGCACTCATCTATCAACGACCGACGACGAGCTACGCCCAAGGGCGCCTAGCGCGGCGGTGGATGCGGCCTCTCCTCCTAAACTTGAGATACGAGCTTGTACTGGAGCACTTGGACTGGAGCACTTGCATTTGAAATTGGAATTGCAAGTTAGTAGTCAGTCACTTAGTCACTTTAATCGCTAGCGCTAGGCGGCCCACCCGTGGAACGAGCGTTGTACTTTCTTCTGTACATTGTAGCCTACCGCAGTATAATATTATATCGAAATTAACGCACTCAAACATGGCTAATTCAGCTTACACACACACAACTTCTCCTAAGCCCTTGTTGTCAAAGATGAAAAAAACGACGTACAGAGCAGAGGACGAAGAAAACATAATAACAAACAACATAATGTTTGATCGACGTGTTGTACGCGGCAATACGTACGCCGCCCAGGTTGTAACTCACAACACGAAGCGGGAAGTTGAGCGTATGAGATATGAAAGCGAGCGGACGCTACGGAGGGACGCAACATGCCAACGCAAGGAGCGGCTAGCTAAGCCAAGCACCCCTCCGCCCGCAGAAGGGAGAGCTCACATCAAAGCTCAAACAGACACTTTCCTCGAAGAACTGTCTGATCGCCCGGTGGAGAGTGAGGCTGTGACGCAAACTGAGGCTATTTTGGACCGACCTCCATCGCCTTTGTTCATCCCATCAAAGACTGGAGTTGACAAAGAAACGGATATACCTGGCGGTGACCTTTTTGATTTTGACATTGAGGTAAAGCCAATACTCGAGGTATTAGTTGGTAAGACCCTGCGCGTTTCAATGATGGAGGTAATGGAAGAGGCCGAGCTTGATGCTATTCAGCGCCGCCAGATGGAATTTGAACAAATGCGGAATGCTGAGCTTGTTGAGGTCCAGCGCCTTGATGCAGAAGCCTCGAGGCGTTTCGCAGAAAAGCAGCGGCGTTTCACTCAGGAGACGGACCGGCTTCGTCAGCAGGCAGAGCTTGGGCAAAAGGTTGCAGCCCGTGCATTTGCCAGGAGCTATCTTGCGAATCTTTCCGAGCTTGCCTTCGACCAGCTTGAAGACTCAGGCCACTTTGTTGATCCTGTTGAGAAGGAGATTCAGGATAGCTTCATCCCATGGTTATTCGATAGTGTAGTTGAGACCACCAATAATCATATCAGCTCAAGTAGCTGCGTTGATGCTCTCATTGTCGACGCAATTGAACTAGCCAGCAACCTACAGAGCGATGTCATTAAGCAAATAAAACAAAAAGAACGTGCTCGGGTCTTTGCCGTCGAGGATGCACAAGAAATAAAAGAGGCTGAGGGGACGGCAAAATGATGCCCTTTCCACGCAGCCCTAACCATACAGTAGCTGGAAACAGCGACGTGGTATAGTAAGCTCGCTGGTGGTCTGTGACTTTACTGGAAGTACACTGGCAATAAAAGAGGGCAATGAATATGACCTAGAATTGGAATCATCGGCAACTTGCCTCCAATTTGTCCCCAAGAGAGCATCGGGCGAACAACCCGGTCAGGTTTAATACCCTCAGGCTAATAAACTCGATACTAGATGGTGTTGCCAAAAAATACTAGTACATTGCGCGACTCAATTGCGGCACGAAACGCCACCGCGACTTACGCGTTCACCGGCCACCACTAAATGACTCAATAAAAGTCGAAATCGAGATGAGAGGACACATCACAAAACGAGGTCCCCAGGGTCCCAAGGGCTACCTAGGCGAGCTCGAGAGAGACAGGGACTGCGTGTTGCCCCAGAGCGTAATCGCTCTTAAGAACACTCATCCCCCTGACTGAACTTGAATGCTTCCAATAAACGACAGTTATTAGTAGTATGTCAGTTACGATGTCCACACACGGACTAATTTGAGATTCGAGTTCCCAGCCACTGGCACTTGTGTTCCGGCAATTTCGGATACGGGGCCCCAAAGAGTCCCTTTGTACGCCCCGAGACAGGGCTGGGGGAAAGGGGTCACTTTCGCGTGCCCAAATGGGCCTAACGTGCGGACTTAGCCTAACTTGCGGGTTTTCAGGATGAAAATAAAACCTCGCTTCCATGCTGGTAATTTGGTCTCCCAGGGGGCCTCGTTACCTATGGCGTGGGGAAGATACGTAGGCGCGGCCGGGTACCCGATGGGCTGCCAGATAGGTCGCCTGACGTGGCACGAAACGCCACCGTGACTCCGATTCAGGCTGGCGACGTTCGCAGGCCACTAAAATCGTTTCGCCCGCCCGTTTCGGTCACGTCCCAGAGGGGTACCTAGGCCCCCCTGGCTCGACTTGCCGGAACACCGGACGCCTAGGTATAGAGCTTCGTATCATTTGGGTTCGGGGGTCACCCCCCTTAACAACACTGGCCGTGGCAAGGTACGAATCCCAAAGAGGTGTAGTAGAAAACCGCCATCAAGGGCCTTTCTTTAAGTCTTCCTTAATTTACTATTATTTCAATTCAAGTTTTTTGCCAGTGTTTTTATCTGGTAGCGACTCGGACCGAGAAATGGCCAAACAGGCTATATGAACACCATCAAGAGAAATGAAGGTGTGAACTACTCCGAGTCCACGGTTAGCTGCCCTCGGACCTTTTCTTTGCCCGGCCGGGGGCTGCTCCGAGTCCGCGAGGTTTAAACCCCGTCGATTTTAGTGCTATCCGAGCGCAGGGTAAAAAATCCGACGTGGGAAGCGTCCGTTGCAGATTGAAAACGTATGTCCGAGAATCATAAGGTCATCTGGGCTGCCACGATTTATCCATTATCCCTCTAATAACGTAATTACCGTAACATAAAGCTTCAGCAAAGCTGCGTCGCCAACTCAATACTGCTGGAAGCAGGCCGTGGGCCGAGCTCGCGCAATCGATCATCCTCGCCAGCGAGTTGGCGCCACGCGGAAAGCAATATGTACTACGGCGGTACGTATGGAGGCAACAATTCCATGTACGGCACCAGGGGCGCTTACGGCGGCCAAGGAGGAGGGCTTGGCGCGGGCCTGCGGCACATCGAGTGGGACTTATCGCAGTTGCCCGTTTTCGAGAAGAACTTCTACATTGAGCACCCGGAGGTATCAAAGCGGTCGGCTGCTGAAGCCGAGGCATGGCGCGGGAAAAAGCAGGTCTCAATCGAGGGTCGGGGCGTGCCTAAGCCCGTCTACACGTTTGAGGAGGCGTCGATGCCAGACTACGTACTCTCTGAAGTGATCAAGCAGGGATTCAAGGAGCCGTCTCCACAGTGTCCAAGCAGTCCAAGGTACCTTCAAATATAGTTGAGCTGCTCTACGTAGAGAGTCGCGTCGATGGCATAGGCGCTGTCCCCAAGAGACGGCGAACGATCTCCACCTCATCGCTGCATTGAGAAGACAACACCCAGGCTAATTTGAACCATTTGATTGACGCTCAGGTCTCCAATCCAGGCACAGGGCTGGCCCATGGCGCTACTCGGACGCGACATGATTGGCATCAGTCGGACAGGCTCTGGCAAAACTCTCGCATTCTTACTACCAGGCATGATCCACATAAACGCGCAGCCATACCTCCAACCAGGTGACGGCCCCATAGTTCTCGTACTTGCACCGACTCGCGAACTCGCCGTGCAGATCAAGGTCGAATGTGACAAGTTTGGCGCGTCATCGCAGATAAAGAACACTTGTGTCTACGGCGGCGCACCAAAACGCCACCAGACGGGTGACCTCCAGCGCGGCGTTGAGATCGTAATTGCGACGCCGGGCCGCCTGATCGACTTCTTGGAATCAGGTGTGACAAACCTGCGTCGTGTGACATACCTCGTGCTCGACGAGGCTGATCGAATGCTCGACATGGGCTTTGAGCCGCAGCTCCGGAAGATCGTCTCGCAGATCCGCCCTGACCGCCAGACGCTCATGTGGTCGGCGACGTGGCCGCGCGAGGTGCGCAACATGGCCAACGACTTTCTCAAGGACTACTACCAGGTCACTGTTGGGTCGCTGGAACTGGCGGCTAACAAGGACATCGCACAGCATGTTGAGGTCGTCTCGGACCAGGACAAGTACCCCCGCATGACCGCGTTCCTCAAGGAGCACGGTGTCGAGAAGATGCTGGTATTCGTTGAGACGAAGCGTGGCTGCGACCAACTCACAAGATCGTTACAGCACGCGGGCTTTCCAGCAAGGTGCATCCATGGGGATAAGTCACAGGATGAGCGCGACTGGGTCCTCGGTCAGTTCCGCATGGGCCAGTGCTCGTTACTTGTCGCCACAGACGTCGCTGCGCGAGGCTTGGACATCAAAGATATCAAAATGGTCGTCAATTACGACTTTCCCTCTAATCTAGAGGACTACGTTCACCGCATTGGCCGCTGTGGTCGTGCAGGCAACAAGGGCACTGCTCTTTCCTTCTTCACTATGAAGTCCGGCAAGTGGGCTACGGGCCTCTGCAAAATTCTTACCGATGCTGGACAGCCTGTGCCTCCAGCCCTCCAACAACAGTGTGGGACAGTAAACAGTTACGGCGGCGGCGGCCGCTACAGTCGCCCTGGCGGTGGCAAAAGTCGCTACTAGATTCATTGCAGTGGTTGTTATCTCATCCCTTTTAACGCCACAAAAATTACGCCAAACACTCAAAATCAGGCGACTCGCAGCAAACTTACAAAAATCTTTGCGGTACTGCTACTGGGCGCCAACAACTTGAACTTCAAGAACTTCCTCCATTCCCCCTTTCGTAGGCTCATGCTTGTTGGAGCTGTACACAAAACTAAGGAATCACGCGAAATACTACTCAGCATGCAAAGAAATCCACACTGGCAAGGCTGTATTCCTGAATGGGGTCCTGACAACTTGAAGGGGGAGCCCGATTTTTAAATACATTGAATCCTCTCCGTGCACGGGCATACACGCTCCGTGCACGGGCATACACAAACAATGGGAGATGCACGAAAATGGTCATCTCAAAATGGTTTGGCCCTCCCGCTCCTGGCAGCCGTTATACTAGTAACTGCACTAGTTAGTAGTCACCGTGACGACGTCCGTGACGGTACGGGGGCGGTCTCCTAATTTGAGATTCGAGTTCCCAGCCACTTGGCCGCCGGCGATTTTGGTTGTGGGGTCCCTTTGTACGCCCCGTGACCGGGCTGGGGGGAAGGGTCCACTTTCGAGGCGAGACGCGGTCGCGAAGTTGCCCATCTGGGGCCTAACGTGCGGGTATTTCAGGGGCCTCTGGACTGAAAAATCAAAACTCCTATGCTGATAATTTGGTCTCCCAGGGGCCCTCGGGTACCTATGGCGTGGGGCGGATGCATAGGCGCGGCCGGGTACCCGATGGGCTGCCAGATAGGTCGCCTGACGCGGCACGAAACGCCACTGGCGCGACCTTCGCAGGCCACTAAAATTTCCAAACCTAATCGTCGGCGGGGTCGCAGGCCACTAAAATTTCCAGGCCACTTAACGGGTTTTACCATGTAGCCCGTTTAGTGATATTAGCGACAAAGACCCCTCCGGGCGGTTGGGTGAGCGCGGGCAACCCCTAGAGCCCTGGGATGCGTAGAGGCGCGCCAAGGCAAGTACCGGGCCGGGCATGACACCGCCGGCGGCCTGGCGTGGCCCACCCCTCCCAACTTGAACCCCTCCATAAGCTCCTGAGGTTAACAACGCGCAATAACGGGATTTTTACCTGCGTTACTGACCCCCGGGCCGGGCGGACCCGGCCCGGGGGTTAATAACCCCTGGCCCGGACCCTGGCCCGGGGGATGCGATTTCGGTAAATAGAGGTTCTTGACCATTTTCGACCATTTTTTATTTTTCAACGATCTTTTATACTTGAAGTTCTTCTATTCAAGTTCCGCCGAGTCTCTGCCTGCCCGGGCCTGAGTGTATCTCCTTTTTTCATCATAAGCTTTCCAAGTCACTGGCAAGTTATTTTAGTTGTAGTATATGCACTTATATTCATTGGTCTTTTTCATTTTGGACCTATCATCAATATACATACATATTTTTTTCTCAGGCTCTTTCCCGCAAATTACGCACAGCCGGGCGTTTTTTTACGTGAGAAACGGCCCAGCGCAAATCACGCCGTGTTTTACGCGCAATTTACGCGTGCTTTTATTAATAAACCCGCGCGCACGCAGCCTCACTGCGGCAGCTGAGCCAGAGTGCGCCTAAAACTTTGAAACGACTGCCCGTAGTGGCCGCGGGGAGCATAAGGATCGGCGAAGTATTGGGGCTCACGGTCACGGTGGCAGGACGACGCATGGGGCGGCTAGGCCCGCGGCCCAAGCCTGAGGAGCAATAGATATAATAAGGCCCATATACCGCAGTAAGAATACCAAGTACGTTGTGTACTACTACCTAGAATCCAACGCGTTATCAGATCGATTTGGTGCGTGTCAAAGCTGCTTTGTTGACGCTGCTTGGATCTGAATGTCAGGAGATGACTACGCCGGAAAAGTCTCCTACCAAAGATCATCCTGAAGAGTTCCCAAGCTCAAAAAACGAGAAAGCCACCATTGAGCTTGAAAATCAATACGAGCACAAGCTAGCTCTCGAGCTGGAACGCTTTGACCATCTGTCTGAAGAAATAGAATCCATTCAACAGAGATGCGAAAGCTTATTGCAAGCCCAAACAATAGAACACGAGGCTGCGATTCGAGATGCAGAAGGACGCACGAAACGCGTCGAAAAGGAGCTGCGCCAACAAATAGAGCGCCTGTACGAAGATGCAAAGCACAATGAACATATGTTCCGGGAGGTAAATAGAGAATTGTGATACGGTAGCTATTGACCAGCAGCATTACGGTAGGTTCTTGACCAGCAAGAGCATGAGTACGAAACAGAGCTTCAACAACTTATGGCTGCTGCTCAAGCAGAGTTGGCTATCGAACGTGAATGTACAGCTGAAGCTAGGGGCCTAATTCAGGCTCGAAATACAAAAATTTCACGACTTGATAAGCGTCTGGATGCGCTCAAGACTGCCAGTCATGCTCGGAATGTCCTCTTGACAGCCGAGAAAGTACGCAATGCGAAGCTTGAAGCCACCCTACGACACTTTAAGCGCCACATGGAAGAGCGCGAGTCTACGCTTGAAGACAAAGAACTTTCCATTTTAAATCTTCGGCGAAAAAATGTGACTTTGGATAATTTCCGGCTTGTGCTGGATCATCGAGTACAACGACTCGTACAGGAACGAGGGCCTATCACTCGACATGTTGAGGGTCTAGAAGCTCATATTACCGCGATGTACGATGAACTAGAAGCAGACTATTACGAGAGGAAGAGGAGGAAGCAACAGCTAAATTCCAAGGACTCAAAAGTAATCTCTTTGGGACAGGAGACTGCAACCTTACGAGGTTTACTTCGGGAGAGAGATGCGTATATTGCCTCCTTTAAGCGCATGTTGTCCACGCTGGTTGAGGTTACGACACCGAAGGACTTGGAAGACGCAGTCAAAAATGCATATTGCAAGTATATAAGAGATGAAGGATCACAACATCGATCGAAAGGGGTCAAACCATATTTGAGCGGCCAAGAATATAGTGGCAATTCCTTTGAAGAACATCAGGAATGCAGACAAGTCCATCCTTATGGTCTGGATAATGCACTAGTTGAGGCGCATTCACAGCGAATTCGTGCTCAGAAAGCCACAGAGATTTCAGAGCATCGTCTTTGGGTTGAAAGGGGCAATGCCCAGCGGCTGCAGAGGGCCAGACTTGGTATGTCTTTGTTCACATTTTCCTTGCATCAACTCGCGATTAGGCGAAAACTCACTCTTAATTGCTGAATGCAGTTCGTTAAGAGGCGAAAGCTTATCACTCGCACGAGATATCAGTCATTTGCGACAAGTAATGAAGGACCACGACGAAAAAAAGCGTCGCAAGGCACCCCAGTCGCACAAAATGGCGCAACATCATGTCTCCCCCACTCATGGTGAAAGTCATTTCGCGCTCGGCCCTAGTCTAGCGCTGCAGGCAGCTGATTTACCATTGGAATCATCTGGCAGTCAGGGGTTTCCAAGACGTAAATTCGATAGAGAACCGAAGCCGCCTACTTGGCGACCGACTCAAAAAAGACTTTATCGAGGATCTACAAGGGCACTAAATCTATTGTCTGATCGCGATGCCCGAATCGTTCAAGTAAGTCATCTTTCTTCACACATTTTGTAACTCAAAAACCATAGATGGAATCTGCACATGATGCAAACACGAGAGTAATTGAAACTCAAAAAATGGAAATCAAGCAGCTTCGTAAACAGTTGCAAAAGGAGCATGGTCCAGGGGAGTCTAGAGATGGCCAAAGGGGGCTGAGTTCTTAGCTCATCTTAATCGACCTCTAAAATCATAAAAATGGTGTAAAAACTGGCTCAACGCCACGACATAAGTACCCGAGTGACCCCTTTCCACCAGCCCGGTCTCGGGAACAAAATTCGCCCCCGGAAAAGTGGCTGGGAACTCGAATCTTAAATTTTGGGTCCGCGTCCTTGTTAGACTGGAGTTCGAGCTAATCTTATCGTTCGCTCCCGGAGATGCGTCCCAGACCAGCGAGTGCCCTTGCCCGTTTTTCAAATAGCAGTCTGTGACCCCAAGTCCGACCCCCCCCCACCCCCCCTCAGGGGGTCAGCTACCGTCACACGTGTTATGACCGACCGGGTTATTAACTCCGAATCCCCTCCGAGGGTTATTAACAGGTTACTTACAACCCGCATTTACCCGCACCAGCCCGCATCTACCCTGGTGGCGCCAGGGGCTGTTAATTTGCGATGTGGCCATTTCACCGCCGCGATCCCATATCGGCGCAGCTATCGGCGCTCAGGCAGCAGGCCCTCCGAGAGTCTGGCCGGCCCTCCCCCTAGTATCCCCAGCTTCAACTTCCCCCATGTCAACGTCAAGTAAACGTAGTCCTACTTCTGCTGGGTTCTTCCGGGCTCTTTTGGACGTCCAGTGGCCAAGTAGGTCCAGTGGGGCCGTGTAGCATACTTTCTGATTTCAATGCCCATTTGGGGATTTGTTTGTTTTGGAAAGCACCCAGCCTCACATACATTTATTTAGCTTAGCGCACCGGAGGCTGTGCTAGAGACAAGGAAAGTGGACATACCACCGGAGGTACACATCTTGAGTATCTTCGCCTCCGAGGATGGATTGTACGTGTCTCCAAGATCACATTGTGTTGGCTCGTCAACGATGTCGGTTTTATTATTGACGTGACCTAGCGCTTGACCATATGCATTATAGCCCCAGCCGCGTACCATGCCATTTCTGAGCAGAAGAATTCCATGAGCTTCGCCAACAGTACCGAAATTTACTTCAGTGCCCAACAGCTGCTTGGCAGCGCCTGCGAGCACTCGTGATGTTGCGACACCAGAAAACTTGCATTCTGAGGCTTCGTTTGTACAATGCGCTGTTTCAGTCTGGAGCGGATCAGAAACTGATATCTCTGGGTCTTTTGAGCCTATTAAACTGCCCCAAAAGTAAGAGCAGTGGCTCTCTGTTGTGCAGAGTGTTGAGTAGCGACCGCATGCAACTGATGCACAATGTTCGTGCTCCATAGAAGTCACTCCCTGGGGCCTGCCAAAACATTTTCGCAGAACATGGCCTAGCTGCCCCTCGCTATTACTGCCCCAGGCAAAAAGCTTCCCGTCCCTGAGGGCAGCGGCTGTGTGTAAGCCACCGCAGCTGAGCGCAGATATGGGATTAATTGTTGAGAGGCCTGGCAGTTTTACCTCTCGCGGCTTTTGCTGACCATGGTGATATGCCTCGTTTTGACCCCAGCCAAGCTGCCAATGTTCATTGTAACCCCAAGAGAAGAGCTTGCCGCTCGCCATAGCACAGGCAACGTGGGATTCACCAGCGGCAACAGCCAGAATCTTTTCACCTTTTATGCCCTTGTCTCCTTGTTTGTCGTAACCATTTGCCCATGTTTCCGTGAATAGCCCCGGCCAGTTTGATGATTGATACCGGCCCCATGACCAAAGCTCACCCTTGTCATCGATAGCAACGGTGAAGTATGAACCACAGACAACTTTGCAAAGTCGAATTTCGCGACTCATCTTGCAAAGCACTGGCTCTGCTGATTTGATTTCATTGCCTGTGCCCAACTGTCCAAAATTATTGTTTCCCCAGGCTAATGCGGCACCACATTCAAGAGCAACTGCTGTGTGTAGCCAGCCACAATCGACAGAGACGACTCGCGCTTGAAAGACAGAGTTAATGAGCCGGGGTTTGATTATCTCTGTTGATTGTAGGGAATCATATCCCCATTGAATGACAGCGTTTGGCGGTTCTTTTTCTCTGTCATTACCCAACATCACATGTAGCACACCATCACATTGCACATATAGAGACAGCTCATCATCGTCTGCCACTAATGTCCCAAATGCGTCCACCAAATATGTAGATTCCATCTGAAGTGGTGTTTGCGGATGAATCTCGGCATAGCGTTTGAGGAAAGCCTCCTTGACTAAGCGTGGTCTCGACCTACGGCAAAACTAAGAAAAGAAGCGTTTACGTCGTCGAGGGACAAAGGAAAGAACAGGCCGTTACCCCAGGAGTCATCGCGCGGGCATTTGATGCGTACTGAATGCGGCAGCCGGCGAGAGGCACGGTCGCCATGGAATACGACAAAAAATTTAAGCCGACGTTTGCGCTGCTTGCCCAAGTGCGGGCTAAGTGCCGCTTTGTGTCTGCCGCTGTCCAACACCTGAAGTTCGGGCTCGTCATCAGATTCGCTACCGAGCTGATTCTCTGATCTCGTGACGCGAATCATGATCAGAGATTTGCAAATCAGTGATCCGTTTTCTAATCACTACAGATGCTGTATTAATTTGCTACCAGGTCCGTTTCGATGCCCAAGGCCGCCCGGAGGGCTGCATAGGAAGGGGGGGGATATATTCTGTGGGCCCCACCCCGACCTCCCCCCATCCGAGCAGTCCCCTCGTTTTCGTGGCCAACGCGGCGGCGTTGCCACGGCGGCGCCCGCGGGTTGGCCCTGGAAGGCCCCAGGGCACGAACCCGCGCGGCTTGAGCATACCTTGGCTCGCTTGTGTCGACTCCTTTGCCTAAAGTACTGTTTAGCCCGTATAACAGTGGTTTTCATGCTAAAGTCACTAAACGGGTTTTGTGCGCTTCAAAAATAACCCAGCAGCGGAGTCCGTTGGAGACGCTGTCTGCGGGAGAAGAAAGTTCAGTAAAATTTATATCGATCATACAGAGGGTTCTAGGAAGACTAATAATAGCGGCTGGGAGAGCTACGCCCGGGCCGGGCCGATTCCCGCCGAATTTCCTGGACATCCTATTTTTTATGTCTGGAGAGGTATATACGCTCCTCAGGTTGGAGATCAGTCGGAAACCTGGACTTGCGGACTCGCAAAGCCGGAAGACGGGTTGAGCCTGAGTAGTATAAAGAATTTAAAAAAGCAAAACCAGCGCATTTTTATCGACCGGGCTTTAATCGACCGGGTCCCCGATCCCACACTTTCCCCCTAAAACGCCGAAATTTTTTACTCAGCCCCGCCCTTTCGGTGCCAACTTGGCTAGCCGCCGCGATTTCCGCCGAGGCGCCACGCGTGAGAGAGAAAACACGAGTCTGCCACCATATCTGGCTTTACGAGCACCTTATACGCCCCGTGTGAACGATTTCTCTACTGGATGCGACCGCCAGAGTGACTTGGCTCCGAGCGCAGCGCGCCGCGAAAGCGTCGCCCGCCAGGAGTTTCGGCGCGCGCGGGCCGTTTCCGGTGATCTCGGCGACTCTGTCAATTCGTAATATCGCTTCCGCAACCACGTGCAGGCGGACATGGGCCCACGTGTGCGAGGCGTGCCGCACGCCGCCGACGCGCGCCACGGCCACTTCGACCTTCATGGCAAACGCGCTAGCGGCCGTCTGTTGTCTCTT
>MDTE01160065.1_pt1 | contig 20192 bp, 13 predicted proteins | sample 811231 | NCBI WGS metagenome assembly MDTE01 (sample SAMN05326651, study PRJNA326480) | marine metagenome | isolation source: seawater | place: Indian Ocean: Red Sea | collected 2010 | reverse complement strand
GCCATAACAACCTAGATCAAGTTTCAGGTTTTCCCCGACAATCCAGAGAATATTGGGGGGTTTTTCCCCAAGGCAAAAGGATTGAAAGCAGAGAATAAAGAAGAGGGATAAGGGAAATTTCATGATAAGTCTAATAATTAGCTAATGTCATTAGGTTGCTAATACCATTAAGCTTGTAAAATGAAAAAGGATATTCCTTAAAAATTGCCTGCTTTTAATCCAACAATGAATCAGTCAAGACCCTCACTTTTTGAAGCAAAATAATTTTACACTACTGTAAGAGTGGTTCGTATCCGGTTCCTGACAGGGCTTTGCGAAAAGCAACGAAATCTTTTTGTAAAGATTCCCTCAGTGCTGAGTAATAAAGTTCAGAATGATAGAAACATGTGGCGACATCAGCATCAATTAGCTCAACATCTTCTTCCCTGATAGTGGGCATTCTTAGCAATCTCCCCCGGGTAAAATTTCGTAGTTTCAAGATATAATCAGAAGCATTTAAGGAAATAATTTTCTTCATCAAGATTGCGGTTTTAAGACGGTCTAAATCATTGCGGTGACGAAGAAAAATGACCTGCTTTTCCGTTTCTCCATCTTTTTCAGCATTCGATTGAAGAAGGAGTTTTCTCCAAGTATCCTTGTCCGGACAGTCAACAATCTTAATTTCAGGAACAGGCTCCCGCAGCAATTCATCGGCTTCCGTCGAGGTACGAGTCATCCTGAAACACAAACCGACTGCTCGGCCGTCCCCTTCTTCAGTCAACACAAAGGGTGCCTCATTTTCGAGATAATCCGCAAGGAATTGTACTTTAAAACCTGATCCAACTTCATTATCGGGTTTAAAGAAAATCAATTTTTCAGCGTCAAGGACATCGGCAGCACTCTGGCGTTTGAGAACTTCATAAATTTGGCGACGCACAAGGGCATCCTCTCCGGGAACTGATCCAAAAGAAAATTTATTGTAAGGATAGATCGTGCGGTAGTTAGAGTAATCCTGCACAATCCGGTCTGCCACTTTTTGCAGTTTTTGCAGGCTTTGATTTTCAGTCAAATAGCGCAAGTCAAAGGTATCTTCAGAGCGAATTCGATAAGCATCGCGAAAAAGCCTGTGCCCAAAACGGTCAAATGCATCTTCATCCTTTGGCATTCCGGCATGCACTGCAGTGTCCTCAGGAAGGACGGATGGGGTAATCACAATGATAACTTCCCGCTTAAGTCCAGTTTCAGTTTTGGATCGGAACAAGTTCCCAAGAATGGGAAGGTCACCAAGAACGGGTACTTGTTTGATCGACTGTTCTGAATCTCTTGCGATCAATCCGCCAACTATAAATGGGGTATCATTGGCAATTCTTGCATAAGTTTTTACCTCCCTAACAGAAAGGGTTGGTGCTTGAGCAAGCTGCTGGTCGTTCATCCCCTTCACAATCACATCCTTACCGGGAACTGGAGATGAGACTGAGGCATTTATTTGAAGCGAGACCTCCGTGCCATCATCATTAACCCGTGGACGAACCGCCAATTCAATTCCAGCCATGATTTCACGAAAATCTACGGAGCTGACATAATCCTTTACGAATTTTGTATTTGCGACTGGAATTTTTTCAGAAACATTGATGTAAGCCATTCTGTTATCCAATGTCAGTACGCTTGGGCGAGATAGAATTTGAGCGGAACCCTTCTCTACCAGTGCCTGAAGCCGGATATCAAATTCACGAAAAACATTAGTGACCGTAGCGTCAAGTTGTGCGGTGGAAGTTGCTGGATAAGCAATTTTACCCAGCACTAAACTGTTATTAGCTCCATCCAATTTCTGATTTATATAATTTCCATTATTTACCTGCTGTGGATTCAAGTCCCACTGTACACCAAGTTCATCCAAGGCTTGTGATGAAATTTCTAAAACCATTGCCTCAATCATGATTTTTCTGGCAGGCAAATCGATTTGTTCCCGAATAATTCTACGAACCCGACCGGTATCCTCCGGCTTCATCTCGTCGTAGAACAGAAGAATTTCGTTGATTGGATCAGTTTCGGTCTTGGGAAACACCTTCGTATGATCAGGTATTGTTTCATGAAACTTGGTCTCCGGCATGGGAACCACAACCGGCAACTTGGTCTGATCTACTGCCTGGTTGGGACTTCCTACATTTACTCCATATAATTTGAGTAGTTCAACGCATCGGAGCGGATCAACATAACTCAATCTCAAGCGTTCTGAGGCAATTTCAATCTCACCTTCTTCTTGCCCCAAAAGTGTGTTGATCAAGCAAAGTTGAATAAGAATAAGCCAAATAGGGAAATAAGATCCAAAAAAAGGATTAGCTTTCATAGTTTTATTTTTTACTTGTTGTAGAAGAGGGAAAAAGATCGGTGAAAAAAGTCTGAATCGAAGATGAAAGAGGTTTTTTGTTGGCAGTATTTTCACTTGAAACATTAGAAGATTTCTTCCCCTTATGTTTGCCTTGTATTTTTTTGAATTTAGAGAGGCTGGATTCTTGATTCAAAAGAGAGAAAAAAGTTCCATTTCTCCGTGCTACTTCCATTACTTCTTCCCCTGGGATTTCAACAACCAAACAATCAGTAACTGCAGAGACTGTGGCACTTCTTTTATTTGGACCTAAAACACTTTCCTCACCAAAATGCTCACTTGGCTGAATTTGCTCATTAAGTGAAGGTGTTTTGATTCCATCATACTCAACCGTGGAATGTAGAAGGCCTTCAATAAGAACATACATGACCCCACCTTCATTTCCCTGCCTGTAAAGATTTTCTCCAGCTAAATATTCAGATACTTTAAAATACCCTGTAAGATGGTTGATTTCCTGTATTGGTAATGTGGAAAATAAAGGGTTTGATTGCAAAACAGAGCTAATATTTTCATTTCCATGTAAATTTGATTTTTCCAGACGATTATTTTTTTCAAGATAAACAATTTCTTTTTCCATTGCAGGTTTGACACCTGCTCTCGCAAGGTGCTCGATTACTCTCCGATTTACGATATGCCTGGATTCCTTAGGAGATATACCAGAAGGAAGAATAAAAAAACGCACCTCGTATTTTTGACCATGGCCAAGGGCTTCGTCCAAGCGAACCTCAGGTTCGGGTTTTTCTAAGATTCGTGTATTGTCAATAAGCGACTTTACGGCTCCACTGAGCAAGCGTAGTGCACGGTTAGGGGCAATTGAATAATCAAGTACAAATTGCAAATCAATGCGAAAATGTGGTTTTGGTTCCATATAATTGGTCAAAACCGCCTCACCCATTTTGCTATTAGGAATTACGATCATATTTTTCTCGGTAGTCTTTAATCTGGTCGTACGCCAATTTATTTCGATTACTTGACCCACTATATGGTTTTCTCTTCGATTTTGGTGAACCATAACCCAATCTCCGATTCGAAATGACTGTTCAACATGCATGGAAAGCCCAATAAAGACATCAAGAATTACATTTCGTAGCGCGATGCCCAATACGATTCCAAATACCCCAGATGTAGCCCATATACCTGTAATCGATTTATCAAAAACCGTGCCTATCACTCCCATAAGTGCAATACCGAAAAAGAGCATTCCAGTGAAATCTTTAGGCAGGCGCGGAACAGGTCGACCTGATATTTTCGCAATAACGCCATCCCAAACAAATACACTCACAAATCTCTGAGCAAGAAAAGCACCTGAAAGCCAAACTCCAATCTGCGATCCGTATTCAAAAATTATCCGACCAACTCCTGAAAAATTTGCAAGGAAACGATCATAGAGTTGATCCTTTCCAATGAGAAGAATCATGAAAATGGAAAATACAACTACAGGAAACCACAACCTATGCAGTATTTTGCCCATTTTAGTTTCCTCTATTTTTATCCCATCCATATTTCTCTACCCCCCCCTATCTTTTGGATCAGAAGAAAAATGATTAGACTCATATTCCCTCATTAAACGGGCCATCATCGCAAAGCGGGGTATAGGAATTTTCTCACCATCGTGACGGATTACTTCAAGAATGGCACCTAGACTTTGATTTACAAATTGGTTAAAGTTGTAGCTTTCTCCCAAATCAGCACAGACCCCTTTTATTTGTTCAAAAGTGTCTTCAGGCACACGAATTGTCACTGTCTTGCCTTTGGCCATGTGTAAAAAAATAGATTATATGCAATAGAATGCAAGAAATTTAAAAGAATTATTATAATTAAACTTAAATATATATATAATTGCATTGCAATTTTAATTTTTTTTTATCTTTTTTGGGATAATTATTACTTGTTTGTACATTTTATTTTAGTAAGATGTATTTACTAACTAAACGCCTATGAAAACAAACTCTTGTCTAGAATTGCCCAAACACTTCTCTCGTCGTGAATTTATGCATGTCGGCTTAGTGGGTGGACTTGGATTAACTCTTGCAGATTTCATGAGAATTAAAGCTCACGGAGCCCAAAAATACTACGATACAGTTGAAGGCCCAGCGAAGAGTGTGATTCATATTTATTTGCCAGGAGGAATGGCTCATCAGGAATCTTTCGATCCCAAGCCTTACGCACCCCTTGAATATCGCGGACCCTTCAAGAGTATTAAAACGAGTATACCAGGTGTTCATTTTAGTGAAAATTTCAAGGAAACAGCCAAGATAGCTGACAAAATTACGGTTTGCCGATCCATGACCCATGGAGAAGCAGCCCACGAGCGTGGAACTCATAACATGTTCACCGGGTATAAACCGAGTCCTGCAATCAAGTTCCCCAGTTTTGGTTCTGTGGTTTCCCATGAATATGGTTCCCGTAAAAATCTACCACCCTATGTATGCGTTCCCAATGTACCTAACGAATTTGCAGGTAGTGGATACTTAAGTTCATCATACGGACCTTTTGGGTTGGGTTCAGACCCTGCTCAAGGTGGTTTTAAAGTGCGTGATCTTTCCTTACCCGGTGACATATCTAATGATCGTTTCTCCAAAAGACGCAGCTTACTCGACACGGTAGATGATCACTTCCGCCAGGTCGAGACATCGGACGCTTTGGGTGCCATGGACAAATTTTATAATGATGCCTATTCCTTAATCAGTTCCAAGGAAGCACGTGAAGCTTTCGACATGACCAAAGAATCTGATAAGGTTAAGGAGAGGTATGGTAAAAATCAGGCTGGGCAGCGTATGTTACTTGCTCGCAGACTAGTGGAATCTGGCGTTCGATTTGTTTCCCTAACATACGGAGGTTGGGATATGCACCAAAATATCGAAGCCGGCTTCAATCGCCAAGGTCCTGAACTCGACAAAGCATACGCTTCCTTAATCAGTGACCTTGATGAAAGAGGCTTATTGGACAGCACTCTAGTCATGATGTCTTCCGAGTTTGGGCGTACTCCTAAAATAAACAAAGATAGTGGTCGCGACCACTACCCACGAGTTTTCAGCGTTGCCCTTGCAGGAGGCGGAATAACACGTGGTCAGGTTTATGGAGCTTCAGATGCGTTCGCCACAGCCCCAGAAGAGAACCCACTATCCGTTGAGGACTTGGCAACAACTGTTTACGACAGAATTGGTATTGTGGCAGACAAGGAACTGATGGCCCCTGGTGATCGTCCGATGGAAATTGTGGACGGCGGAAAAGTCATTAAAGAACTCTGCGTTTAATCAATTAGCTTTTATCAAAACCTTCTCAAAAGAAAAATACTTTTGGGAAGGTTTTTATGTAATTCACTTTCAATATGATTAAAAAATTATTTCCCTTCCTTTTTCTTCTATTCAGCCAAGTTGGTGCAACTGAACCAATAATTTCTTCACTTCTTCCCCGGGGTGGACAGGTAGGTTCAACTCAGGCGATTACTATTACAGGTCAGCGCCTCAGTGGTACTGAGGAAATCTTCTTTTACGATAAGGGAATTACTGCCGGTGAGATCGTAGATGATCAGGGAAAGAAACTAACTGCCAAATTTACTATTTCTCAAGATGCTAAATTCGGCCAGCATGAACTCCGCCTTCGTACGAAAAAAGGTATTAGCAAACTTTTTACTTTTTGGGTCGGTCCTTTTCCAAATATCGATGAAAAAGAGCCAAATTCCTCTTTCGATGAGGCTCAACCCATACCCATGAATTTCACCGTTAATGGTGTCGCTCAAAATGAGGATGTTGACTACTATGAAATCAATGCCACTCAAGGGCAACGGATTAGTGCGGAAGTCGAAGCAATTCGCCTCTCAGGTCCGCTGTTTGATCCATATGTCGCAATTCTTGACGAAAACCGTTTTGAAATTGCCACCTCCGATGACTCAGAACTCTTACTTCAGGATTCCACCACCAGCGTGATTGCTCCCAAGACAGGAAAATATTATGTCGAAGTCAGAGAAACTTCGTACCGCGGTAATGGCTCTTTCCGATACCGGGTCCATATAGGCTCTTTCCCCCGCCCGTTAGTGGTATCACCCGCTGGCGGTGAAGCTGGTAAGGAAGTCGAATTCACATTTTTGGGTGACCCAAAAGGCCCTTTTAAAAAAACGATCACCTTACCTAACAATGGCGAAGAAATCTTAGCCTACCACCACGAAGAAAATGGACTACGCTCTCCTAGTGCCAACAAAATCCGCATCTCAAAATTTTCCGCAATTTCTGAAATAGAACCAAATAACAGCTTCAGTAACGCAACCAAAACTGAACTTTCCATTCCTCTCGCCTTTGACGGGGTGATTCAGGAAGATGGTGATATCGACTGTTTCCGCTTTCAGGCTAAAAAAGGTGACCGCTATTATATCAAAGCACATGCCCGCTCTGTAGCCTCCCCTCTCGATCCGGTTCTTAATCTTTACTACGGAGATGGAAAGTCAATCCGTGGAAATGATGATGCCAGCAACGGCCCCGATAGCTTGATTACCCAAACATTCCCAAGTGATGGCGAATATATTTTAAGAATCACCGATCATCTTGGCAAAGGCAGTCCTCTTCATGCCTATCGAATTGAGACTGAAAAATTGGAACCTGAAATAACTGCCTCAATTCCAATGTATGGCAACCGTGACACTCAAACCAGGCAAATGATTCCAGTCCCACGTGGAAACTTTGCGGCCACGAGCTTTACCATCACTCGGCGTAATTTTAGTGGAGATCTCAATTTCATTGCTAAGAATTTGCCCGAAGGCGTAACTATGTTTGCACCCAAAGCACCATCCAACTTTAGCTCAGTACCTATTATCTTTTCCGCAAAACCAGAGGCTCCACTCGGGAAAACACTTTCTAAGATCGATATTAATCACTACAAGCCTGATAGTAATTTAACTATTAGAGGAAATTACAGGCATCGCGTGGATTTAGTCTATGGTCCTCCAAACAATCGAACTTATTATGAAGGAACATATGATGTTTTGCCGGTTGCTGTTGTCGAACCGGTTCCATTCCGGGTTAAGCTTCATACACCTGCAACCCCGATTGTCCGCGGAGGGTCCCTTAGCCTAAAAGTCGAAGTGATTCGGGATGCAAACTTCACCAAAGATGTGGTGGTTAAGATTCTCACTAAACCCCCAGGAATAGGAGCCAGTAGCAATATAAAGATCGCGGCAAAAGATTCCATTGGATACTACCCACTAACTGCTAACAATGGAACTCCACTTGGGGATTGGGAAGTTGCTGTTCAGGGAGAAGCCGCTGCAAATGGTGGAGGCAATATGCTTGCCGCATCTGAATTCATTAAACTGAAAGTTGAAGATCCATACCTATCGATGAAAATTAACATGGCAGCAGTCCAGCGCGGGCAGAACGGAGAGATGGTTTGCGATGTGGATATCAATCGTCCATTCGAAGGATTCGCCAAAGCAGAGCTCAAGGGACTTCCTCCTTTCTCGGTAACAGAACAGGTCGAATTTGACTCTAATACTTCACAAATCCGATTTACGATTGCCACTGAGGAAAAAGCTCGAGCTGGACTCACCAAAAATCTTTTCTGTTTCGTCAGGGTTCCGTTTTCGGGCCATTTAGTAACTCACACCGTCGGGCAAGGTGGTCAATTCCGTTTGGATAATCCGCCTCCAAAACCCAAAGTAGCTAGTGCTAAGCCAAAACCATCTGCCCCCAAACCTGTAGTTAAAAAAGACAAACCACTTAGCAGGCTCGAGCAACTTCGCTTGGCTGCACAAAGCGGAACAAATTAATTTTCGTATGAAAGCTGTTCTTTTCCTTCTTCTCTGCACCAATTTCATCTGGGCAAACGAAAGTACTCCTGCCACTTTGACCATACCTGCTTCTCCTGCACCACAGATTCAAACTCCAGCACCTAAACCAGTCGTCAAAGTACCTGACTTCCATACAGAAGTTCGTGCAATCCTGGAAACAACCTGCATCAGCTGCCACGGGGTAGAAGATCAAAAAGGTGGCTTACGATTGGATACTCTCGCATATGCCAAGGAAGGCGGAGATTCGGGACCTGCTCTGGTGCCGGGAAACAAAATCGAAAGTATTCTCCTGGAAAGAATTCATCTCCCCGCTGATGATGACGAAATTATGCCTCCCAAGAATGGTCCACTGACCGCTGATCAGAAAGATATTCTTGATCGCTGGATCGAAACAGGAGCACATTGGCCCAAGGGGATTCAGCTCAAAGAGATAACAGATCGTGAACTGGCTCTTCGTAAAAAAGCGCTAAATAAAAACTTTGCCTCACTCGCAGCTTATCCTCCATCCATAACTCTTGCTACCAAAGAAGATTTTAACTCCATCGTTTTGACCGCGACCTACTCGGATGATGTGACCCGTGATGTTACTTTTGAATCATCCCTATGGTTGGAGAATCCTGCAGTTGCAAATTTTGAAGACCGTATTCTCCACCCGAAACAAGAAGGCGAAACAAAACTTATTGCTGAATTTCAGGGTAAAAAAGTAGAGATTCCCGTTAAGGTAACCGCTCCAACAGCACCCCGTCCGGTAAGTTTCAAACTTGATGTCATGCCAGTATTCATGAAAGCGGGCTGCAATACTGGCTCCTGTCATGGCTCCGCACGCGGGCAGGATCGTTTTATGCTCTCACTTTTTGGATACGATCCTGAAGGTGATCATTATCGTATTACCAGAGAACAGGGAACCCGTAGAATAAACCTTGCCATTCCCGAAGAAAGTATGCTTGTGGAAAAAGCCATCGGCACGGTTCCCCACTCGGGAGGTAAATTATTCAGTAAACATAGCAAACATTGGGAAACATTGGTTAACTGGTTGAAAGACGGTGCAAACAAGGACCCTGAAGATGTTGCCAAGCCAACCAAAATACAACTTTTCCCTCCCTCAGCTCTGCTAGAAGGCAACGGAGCCACTCAACAATTGACTGTTTTAGCCCACTACTCGGATGGAACAACCCGGGATGTCACGCCTCTTACGGTTTTCCAGTCAAGTAATGATGTGTCTGCTGCAGTTGATGACAAAGGTTTGGTCACTGCGGGTTCAAGAGGAGAGGCATTCATGATGGCCCGGTTTAATATTTTTACAGTGGGTGTACCTATGGTGGTGATACCTGAAGATCTAAAGTATCAACGACCTCAACTTCCTGCCAACAACTATGTAGACACTCATGTGCACAACAAATTACATAAACTGCGCATGACTCCATCAGAATTATGCAGCGACGAAGTTTTTGTCAGGCGTCTCTATCTGGATATCACTGGACTTTTGCCCACACTAGAAGAATCAGCTGCCTTCCTTGCCGATTCCTCACCAGATAAAAGATCAAAGCTGATTGACCAACTACTGGAGAGGAAGGAGTTCACTGAGTTGTGGGTGATGAAATTTGCCGAACTTCTCCAAATTCAGACTGATGATAACCAGGGTATGAGTTACAAAGCTACCCTACTCTATTTCAACTGGTTAAAAGACCGCATCGCCAATAATGTGCCCATGGATCAAATCGTGAAAGATTTACTTACATCCAAAGGCGGTACTTTCAAAAATCCCGCTACCAATTACTATCAGGTGGAAAGGGATAATCTCAAGATTACTGAAAATGTAGCACAAGTCTTCATGGGTATGCGTCTACAATGTGCACAGTGTCACAACCACCCATTTGACCGCTGGACTCAGGATGAATACTACTCATTTGCCTCTTTCTTCAGTCAGGTAGGTCGTAAAAGAGCTGCCGATCCTCGAGAAAATATTATTTACAACCGTAGAAGTGGAGAGATTAATCATCCGGTTCACAAAAAGCCAATGCCCCCCAAATTTCTTGGAGATGATACCCCTGAAATTCCACGTGGTGCTGACCGTAGGGAAGTGCTTGCTGAGTGGCTGGCTTCCCCAAAGAATCCATTCTTCGCCCGTAACCTGGCCAATTTGGTTTGGGCACACTTCTTCGGTCAGGGAATCATTGAACCAGTCGATGATGTCCGGGTATCCAATCCACCCTCCAACCCTGAACTTCTGGATGAATTGTCCTCAAAATTCACTGAGTATAATTATGATTTTAAGAAGCTGGTTCGCGATGTTTGTAATTCCAGAATCTATCAACTCTCAACCAAGACAAATCCTTCCAACGAGTCAGATACGCGGAATTTTGCGAGATCTCATCTTCGTCGCTTACGTGCAGAAGTCATGCTCGATGTAATTTCACAAGCGACTGCAACCAAAAATAAATTTCAGGGCTTACCCCTTGGTGCTAAAGCCATCCAAATTGCCGATGGACGGGTGAGTAACTATTTCCTAACCACTTTCGGGCGAGCAAAGAGAGAAACTGTTTGTTCTTGTGAAGTTGTCATGGAACCAAGTTTGTCACAGGCATTGCACCTTCTAAACGGCGACACTACCAACAATAGAATCAAGCAGGGTAAAGTCGTGGCTAATAGTCTCAATGATGGAAAGGAGCCTAATCAGATTATCGATGAGCTTTATCTGCGTTGTTACTCTCGCAAACCACGCGAGTCGGAAAAAGCAAATCTACTAGCCTCTCTTGATAAGGATAACCCCCGCGAAGGGTTGGAAGATGTTTTTTGGGCTCTACTGAATTCTAAAGAATTTATTTTCAATCACTGATCGGTTTCATTGAGAATCGCCGAATCACTTCTAGTAAGATCCATACATGAATATCTTTAAAAGTACTGCTATACTTACCTTAGGAAATTCTTTACTTTTGGCATCTCCGGAGAAACCGAATTTTCAAGACGACATAGTTCCGGTTTTCGAGCAGTCTTGTAACTCCTGCCACAACCCTGACCGTGCACGCGGAGGACTTGATCTTACCAGCATCAATGCGATACTTGCCGGTGGTAGTTCCGGCGAGGTGTCCCTTCCCGGAGATCCTGACGGTAGCTTGCTCTACCTTCTGCCCGCTAGACTGCAGGAACCTCACATGCCGCCAAGGGGTGATAAAATTGAAAAGTCCCAACTTCTTTTAATTAAGAACTGGATTGCTCAAGGCATGCTTCCCACCGCTTCAGGTAAACCGATGAAGAAGAAAAAATCATCGGTTAACCTAGCCCTTGGATCGGTTTCCATTGGTAAACCGGAGGGACCACCCCCGATGCCTAAGCATTTGTCTCTGCAACCCAACCTGGTTACAGAGCGATCCTTTGCCCCTTCTGCCATGGCTGCAGCACCCTGGTCTCCACTTGTTGCTCTGGCTGGCCAAAAGCAGGTAATTCTTTACAATACAGAAAATTTGCAAATTTCTGGAATCCTTCCTTATGAAGAAGGATTCATCGAGTCCATGAACTTCAGCCGCAATGGCAAGCTTATCATTGCATCCGGCGGTCGCGGTGGAAAAAGTGGAAATGTTGCGGGCTGGGATGTTGAAACTGGGCGTAGAGTTCTCAATGTCGGTGAAGAACAGGACAGTATACTTACCGCGGATATCTCTGCTGACCAATCTCTGGTAGTGATCGGAGGAACCAATAAACTCATCAAAGTCTTCGATTTGGCGACCAATGAAATTCTCTACAAAATCAAAAAACACTCTGAATGGGTGACTCAGGTATCATTCTCACCAGATGGCATTCTTCTCGCCACTGCAGACCGTAACGGCGGTCTCTTCGTATGGGAAGCCCGCACAGGTAATCCTTTTTATACCTTGGATGGTCACAAGCAAGAAATAACCAGTCTTAGCTGGCGGGCTGACGGAAATGTCCTGCTATCTGCTTCGGAAGAGGGTGCCGTTCGTACCTGGGAAATGATGAATGGTAAACAGGTAAGAACATGGAATGCTCATGCAGGTGGCACACTCTCCGCCCATTACGCACAAAATGGAAATATCGTAACCGCTGGGCGCGATAAGACGGTCAAATTTTGGGACGGCAATGGTAAAGGCTTACGCACCATTTCCGGTTTTGATGACATTGTTATGGAATCGCGCCTTTCGCACGACGGTTCCAAAATTATCGCCGGCGACTGGACAGGGAAAGTAGGTATCTGGAATTCTTCAGATGGTAAACATTTGGGAAACTTAAACGCCAACCCACCTACCCTCGAAACGAGGGTCACAGTTGCCACAAAAGAGCACGCTAATGATCAGGTATCACTCAAATTAGCACAGGAAAAAATTCTTCCTTTTCAGCAAAAGATAGATGAGATCAACAAACAAATTGCATCCAACAAAAATGCTCTCGCAATTGCTGAAAAAGCACTTCAGGAGGCAACCACAAATGTACAAAAAACAAAGACTGATCTCGATCAAGCGGTTGCCGATCTTGCCAGTAAATCCAAGGTACAGAATGAAAGGTCCATAGCTCTTGAAGCCAAGAAGAAAGAACTGACTGCTAACCAGCAAAAACACGCCACCCAATCGGGAGAATTTAATAAGTGGAACCAAAGGGCCAATCAACGCTCCGTTCAACTCAGTCAAATCAAGGAATCTTACCGTAAAGCCAGTGAATCGCAGAACGAGAATCAGGATGATTCTTCTTATGCAGAAGCGGTAAGCAAGGCAAAGCAGGCAATGGAAGCCATGGAGAAATCTTATCTTCATGCCAGCAACCTGACTGCACAGCATAAAAAAGAGATGGAAAAATATGCAGCTTTGAATATCTCCCTGAAAAACGCTGTGGCAGAAGCCAGCAAAGCATTGGAGGAAGCAAAACATGCAGTGACGGCTTCTCAATCAAACAAATCTGCTAAAGACCAGTCATGGAAACAAGCCCAACAAAACCAGGTTGCCATGACCACCAAGAGAGATGATGCAAAAAACTTATTATCCAGTTCATATAATCTTCTCAGTACTGCAAATGAAGCTATCAAGGCACCCGCAGCCGAGGTAGCAAAGGCACGATCAAAAGTACAAAGTTCCGAAAGAAGTGTTTCCCGTTGGAAAGCAGAAAAAATAAATTTTTCCCGCCATCAGGAAATCCGTGCTCTGTATGAACTCGAAGAAGAGCTTTCTTCCCTAGACGAATTTTTGGAAGAATCAAAAAATATTTTTGCTGCAGCACAGCAGGCTGTCGATTCAGCAGCAGCGGCATTGAATTCACTTCCTCAGAAAATTTCCGATCAGCAGAAGATAGTTTCCCAGAAAAAGTCTCAGGTAGAATCCGAGAATGCCCTTCTCTCCAAAATTACTGAAAATAAGAATCAGAAGGTCTCTTTCATTCAACAGGTAGACCAAATCCAAAAACAAAATCAACTGCAGGCAAGTATAGAACCCAATAACATAACCCTCGTAGAAGCGGGAACAAAACTATCTGAATCCTTGGTACTCTTACAAAAAGACCTGCAGGTAGCAAATGCTGAACTTCAGTCAAAGCAACAACAGCTTGCACAGGCACAGACTGCAGTTTCTACAGCAGAGACTGAGCTTGTTTCGATTATGAAGATGAGAGAGAGTGCACCCAAGGTGCTCCAAGAAAAAGAAAATTCTCTTAATGATGCACAGAATCAGCTTAATCTAAAACAAAAGGACTATTCTGATTTCAAACAAAAGGTCGATGAACAAAAAGCAAAGACCGAAAGTCTTCTTCAACAATACCTTCAAGCATTGCCGAAATAATTCTCGTCAATTTCTTTACTTCCATTTTTAGGAACCTTGACTTTTCTTACCTTGTTGGAACAAATGTTAGTGTGAAGTTACATATCACTCTACGCTTGATAGCTATCCTTTGGTTGCTCCCAGCTTACGCAACCAAAACATTTGCCAATGATTCAGAGAATAATTCACCCAAACTATCAGAACTGGAATTAGCAAAGCGCGACGCTAAAGATTTTAAAAACCTAGCATCGCTGATAAAACCTTCCGTCGTGGTCATTGAAAGCGTGGACCGCAACGGATACGAAGGTGGCCGAGGCACTGGTTTTGTCGTAAGGGAAGATGGAGTGATTGCGACCAATTTCCATGTTATTGGAGAACATCGTGATTTTTCGATTCGTTTTTCTGATGGCCGTTCTTTCCGTCCCCAATCAATTCTAGCAATTGATAGAGAACATGATCTTGCCCTCATCAAAATAAACGCGAGTAAATTACCAGTTCTCAAACTTGGAAACTCGCAAGACCTGATTCCTGGCCAAGCTATTCTTTCAATTGGAAACCCACTTGGCTATGAACATAGCGTAAGCCGTGGAGTGGTCGCCGCAATTCGAGAACTGGAATTCGGTGACGGCAGACCCATGGTACAGGTAGCTATACCCATTGAACCGGGAAGTAGCGGGAGCCCTGCTCTTGATCTTAAAGGTAATGTGATTGCCATTCTTTCGATTAAATCAGGTGGAGCCATGGGATTTGGGGTACCCGTGAATGAATTGAAAAGGCTAATGCAGGAAACCAATCCTATACCCATACGAAAATGGTTAACCATTGGGAGTTTAGATGAATTGGAATGGAAGCCGGTTATGAACGGTACATGGAAGCAAAGAGCTGGCATCATATCAGGTGTTGGTCTCGGTAATGGATTTGGAGGTAGAATGCTCTGTCTAAACCAAACAAAATTTCCGGAACTTCCCTATGAAATTGAAGTGGAAGTGAGACTTGAAGAAGAAACCGGTGCTGCTGGTCTCGTTTTTCATTCCGACGGTAAAGACAAACATTATGGATTTTATCCCACCAATGGTTCACTCCGCCTGACCCGATTTGAAGGACCTAATGTTTTTTCTTGGTCTATCTTAGAAACCGTCACCTCTGAATCATACAAACCTTATGAATGGAACCGTATCAGGGTAAGACTCGAAGAAAATGGACGAATGATCTGTTCTGTAAATGATCAAGTGGTCATAAACTTAGTCGATCATGGATTGGAGAGTGGTAAAGTGGGATTATGTAAATTCCGTGCACCTACTGCACGCTTTCGCTTTTTCCGAGTATCCAAAAGATTTCCAAGCTCAAAAGTCACCCCTGCATTTGCAAAGAAAGTCCGTAATTTGGTTGGGTCAATGATAAACCGGGAATCCCTTCACTCGACCGAATTTGAAAAGCTTGTTAAAATGGGAAAACCTACACCGCAAGCCCTCATGGACCACGCGTTAGAATTGGAAATAAAGGCAAAAGAAATTAAAAATTTGGCTGGTAATGTCAGGGAACGACTGGTCATAGAAGAGTTAGCCAAAAGTTTAAGAATTGAAGAAAGGGGTTCTGTTGATCTCTTACGCTCCGCATTACTTATCGCCAGACTTGATAATGAAAACTTCGATCTTGATTCTTATTTGGAAAAAGCAGATTTACTTGCCAAAAAGATTGAAGAATCATTTGTGGAATCTTCGACTCAGGAAGAAAAACTTTTGATACTTGTTAATCAATTGTTTGATGAGATGGGATTTCATGGAAGCACACTCGACTACCATCATCGATCAAATAGCTACATGAATGAAGTGATGGATGACCGAGAAGGGATTCCAATCACTCTTTCTATTTTGCTCATTGAGTTGGCCAACCGTCTTGATCTGCCAGTTTCTGGTCTCGGGTTACCTGGTCATTTTATGGCTATTTATCGTGAACCGCAATCACAGGATAAATCTAAAAACACTCAATCAAAAGAACTGCTTATCGATTCATTTGGCGGAAAAATTGTTAGCCGGGAACAAGCAAGTCGAATCACCGGTGTTAAATTAGAGGATAAAGATTTTGAACCTGTATCCAACCGAGATATCATCACCAGAATGCTTCGAAATCTCATCCAATCTGCTGAAAGAGAGGAAGATTCGGATGCTCGCCTAAGATATGTGGATGCAATCGTCGCAATCGATCCAAACGACCGGTATACACGTGCTATGCGTGCAATGATTCACTACGGCGAAAGTAGGTTCACAGAAGCCTTGGTTGATATCGAATATCTTATAAAAAAGAACCCGGATGCTCCTGAACTCGCTCCCTTGCGTGTGCTTCGTAATCGACTGATCGAACAAGGTGCAAGTGCTCCCTGAGATCTGCTCACAATTTATTTTATATCATCTTTGCTAAATTCTTCTCCAGTTTTCCCATCCGGTCCCATGGAAAACAATCTATAGCCTGGTCCTCCATCCTTAAGGGGAAATTCATAAATATATTCATTACCCCATGGGTCTAAAAAAGCAGGATCTTTACCTAGGGTTTTTGCAAGCCATAGTTGTAAAGATTTTCCGCCATCGTGAGAGATCTGCGGTATTTCAGTCTCATCAAATGCAAGCAAATCATAATGAAAAAGATGGGATGGAATCTTGGATGGATAAGGGGGCAATTCAAGACCACCGTTTTCATTATGAAATCCGGCAAGCGACATGAATAGCGTTTCTCCCGGTGTACAAATTTCCTTTGGGCAATTAGGGTATTCGCCAAAATCAGTTAAATACTCGTCAATTGCATTCCTTAAGCCAACAATCTCCAACTCTGTTTTTTTTCTGTATTGCTGATCATTAATGTAATTCCAACCTGTAAAAAGAATGCCCAGAAGAATTCCAATGATCGCAATCACCACCATCAATTCAAGGAGTGTAAATGCCTTTTTATGATAAATCATACAAGCTCTGAACCCCATCCAAAACTAATCAAAGTTTCTTTTACTTCCATCAAATCCTGATCCTCTAATGCCATATGTTTAAATTTTTCATCCCTTCTTACCGCTTCTTTGAGAAAATCGATACATTCTCCCGGATGACCAAGTAGGCAAGCATAGCAAGCAAGGTTGTAACGGATTATTCCACTATCATAATGTACGGCAAGTCCATCCAAAAGGATTTTGCGGGCTTCTTCAATTGATTCGCTTCTTCTTGTAGCAAAAGCCTCTGATACCCACCAGTCCTCTTCATCCGGATAAAGAAAACGAAGTTCATGAGACAGAATTCTCATATTAGCCCAATCCCTAAGTTCCTGGCAGATCGTAATTTGAAACATTTTTTTCTTTTTCAACCATGGTTCTTCTTCCGGTACGGCTCGTAACTCACGGTCTGCCTCTTCAAACATTCCCAAGTCAAAATATCCCCCTGCCCTTTGCAAATGTATTTTGGGTGACAAAATATGAGGTGGTTTCTCTGACATTTTTGAAAAAATTATACTGAGTCCTCAGAGCCGTCGACTATAGATTTCTTTTATTCCTAAACTACCTTGGATGCTCGTTTTTCATACTGCCAAAAAGCGGCAAGCAAACTTCCGATAATACAATGCATCACCGCACTCAAGGCACATGGTGCGGGAACCATGGGCATCGTTGAAAAATGCTTACTTGCCAAAGCCATTCCTAAACCAGAGTTTTGCATTCCAACCTCAATTGATATGGTTCGACAGACAGATTTATCCTCCTGGATTAATCTTGGAATCAGAAAACCAAGGAAAAACCCTCCAAGATGTAAAAGTAAAACGGCAATTAACATGGTTTGCCAATGTTCAAGAATAATTTCCTTTTTCGCTGCCAATACAAACCCAACAATCAACAAGATAAACAAAACCGAAAGCAGTGGAGAAAAAGTGGATGCTCGTCTTGCAGAGTCTGGATAGAATTTTTTCCAACTTACACCCGCAATTAATGGAATCAGTACAATGTAGAAAATACTTTTCATCAATGCCCAAGGGTCAACGGGTAGATAATGTCCTGCATAAAAATGCGTGAGCCATGGAGTTACCCCAATCGCCAAAAGTGTGGAGCATGCAGTTAGACATACAGAAAGGGCAACCCTTCCTTTAGCAAGGAAAACAACTACATTAGAAGCAGTACCACCAGGGCAGCTCGCAACTAGGATTAGACCCACGGCCATCTCGGCCGGAATCTGAATGATGTATGATATCAAAGCTGCCCATGCCGGCATAATTGAAAATTGCAGAAAAGCCCCCATTGCAACCAATTTAGGTTTTTGTAAAACTTCAGAAAAATCATTGACCGTAAGGGTCAGTCCCATCCCTAGCATAATAATTCCAAGTCCCAGACTGATTGTATCCTTACCATACCACAAAAAGAATTCTGGGTTATAAAGAGCAATAACTCCTACCAGTAATGACCACAAAGGAAATAATTTAGTTGCCCCGTCAGCTAAGGACTTCCAGAACATGCGTCTCAATCTATTTTACACAAATCGGTCAATTTATCTCCCAAAACTCGACCTCTCCCCATTGATTCCCCCAACCTTGATACTGAGGTGTAAGTCTAAAAAATTGCGATTTCACTGCCCGCAAATCTACTTCTGCCCAAGCTGCCTTTCCTTTTTCTGCAATAAATCCATTATATTCATTGAATAACAAAAAATTTTCTCCATCACGACTTACTTCCACTTTTAATTCCATAAGTTCATCCTCTCTATCCCATGGTTGAAAATAAACCCTGATCACTCCGATTCTTTTTTCAGCACCCAAATCGAATGTAATGCCTGGATTCTTCTTCATCCAAACCGTCCATGTAGAACGCCATCCACTTTTGGGCAGTTTGCCATCAATCAAACGATTCACCCCTAGCCTGCCTCCATCCATAGTTGGCCCAATGTTACTTTTAACTGTTCTTACGGGTGCCAACTTGAAGTTTCTGGAATCTCCGGAAATGGAACGACTCTGTCCATTCAAAAAGGATAAAAGCATAAATAGACTAACAAGCGATGGAATAAACTTGGAAATGAAATTCATACCTCTTTCTGCATGCAAATATTAAATCATGCAAGTTAGTTTACGGCTAAAGTAAATTGTATAACTAGGCGGTAAGTTTGCGATTGACCATCCAATGGCAACCAGACTCTTCAGCTATTTTAATAAAGATACGCTCCGCCTTATTTAGCTTACGCCCCTTTCTTACAGAAATTCCCCATGTCCGGCTAAGTTTCCCAAATCCAAGTGGTAAACTCACCAATGCACCCGATGCAACTTCCTCTGCCACAAGCCAATCAGCCATTAAACCGACACCAAGCCCAATTTTGATTAGCTCTTTACTTGCATCAGAACTGGTGATTTCCATAAAGCTGGTTATTTTATGACCATTCTGTTCGAGATAGTCATTTATCATCCTGAAAGAGTAACTAGCTCGATTATCAAGTATAAAATTCTCAACGGAAATCTTTGTCCAATCAACCTCCTTGTTTCTAGCCCATTCATGATCTGAAGTAGTTATCAATCTAACCTCATCCGTAAAACAAGGAACAAAGTCGATTTCCGAATTTTTGATGGGTTCGAGCGTGATGGCTAGATCCAACTCTCCAAAACCCAACATTTGTAAACACTTGGGAGTATCTTCGCCGTATACCTCAAACCTGCATTGAGGAATACGTTTCTTGAACTCCTTTACCCATTGTGGAAGAAAAAACCGACAAGCCTGCTGACTCGCTCCTAGTCGAATTCTGCCAGCTCCAAACTTTTCATATCCTCCCAACTCTTCTCGCAACACTGACATCTCCTTTAAATAAGAGCGTGCAAAATCAAGCAACCTATCGCCTGCCTCAGTCAAGGACACCTTCTTACCTTGCCTACGAATTAATTGACATCCTGCTTCTTCCTCTAATGTCTTCATTGAATGACTTACTGCCGATTGCGTCAGAAGTAACCTTTTGGCAGCCTCTGTAAAACTACCTGTCGTACAAAGCATTTCAAATGCTTCAAGTTGTCGTGAGTCAAATGGTCGTGCTCTTTTCACGAATCAAAACATGCATTTGTTGATCCAATTTTTATCAAAAAATGATTTTGACCCAATTTTTATCAATTTTATTCAGTTCTAGAATAATTCTTTTCTTCTTCACACTTGTCGTGAAATGATTTTTTCCTAACTTAAAGTAATGATCTTTCGTTTATTAAAGCCGTATATTTTAATTTTCTTTCTTAGTGCGGTCTTTTCCCCATCCTCATTTTCACAAATTCACCCTTTTGAGAAATTGGGAAGAGATGTATT
>MDTE01143239.1_pt1 | contig 20196 bp, 20 predicted proteins | sample 811231 | NCBI WGS metagenome assembly MDTE01 (sample SAMN05326651, study PRJNA326480) | marine metagenome | isolation source: seawater | place: Indian Ocean: Red Sea | collected 2010 | reverse complement strand
CGTCCGTCCGAGGAGTCGAGCGTTTCGCCCGCGTCGTTCGTGAGAGTGTAGTGGAATGCGACCACGGAGTTGGTGCCAATCGTCATTGGATGCTCCTGAAAGAATGATGGCTGCCACGGCAATGTGTCGTTACCCGGCCCCATTCGATGACAGGAGGACTTTGGTCGTTCCGATCAAGGAATCTGGTCGTCGTAACCCAAATGCCGGGCGCTGATCCTGTCCCTTGCTCACGTGTATTCTCCGCACCGAGGTGACACAGATGATCAACACGATTCGATGGGTAACGCTGGCCGTGGCGGCGCTCTGCAGCGCGATGGCCAACTCGGCCGAGTACCCGGACCCCGAACGTTATCGAGCGGCGATGGAAGCGTTTGCCGCCGAGCCGCAACCTGAGCCCGGCGGCATCGTCGCGACCGGATCGTCCAGCATGCGCGGCTGGCACCGGCGTATCGGGACGGACCTCGAGCCCCTGACGCTGGTCAGGCGCGGATTTGGCGGGAGCAACATGTACGACGTGCGCTACTTCCTCAGCGAGTTGGTGCTGCGCCACAAACCCCGCGCAGTCATGCTCTACGAAGGGGACAACGATGCCGCGCTTGGGGCGAGCCCGGAGGAGGTGCTTGGGCACTTCGAAGCTGTCGCGGCCGGAATTCACGCGCACCTTCCGGACACGCGTATCTATGTCATGGCGGTGAAGCCGAGTCTCGCCCGGTGGAAGATCTGGCCGACCATGCGTCGCACCAACGCCCTGCTCAGGGCGCGCTGTGACACCGATCCCCGGCTGCACTTTGTGGACGTCGCGACGCCGATGCTGGGAGCCGACGGCAAGCCTCCAGCCGATCTGTTCGTGAAGGACATGCTGCACATGACGGATGCGGGCTACGACATCTGGCGTGATGCGACGCAGTCGGTGGTTGTTGCGCAAGAGGCACAATACGAGCATGCAAGACAGCCCGAGCCGACAAGCGAGTAGCGGGGGCGATGGCAGACATTGAGGCTTACCTCGAGCGCATCCGTTACGACGGTCCCCGGGAACCGACGCTTCCGGTACTGGCCGCGGTTCACCGCCATCACGCATACGAGGTGCCGTACGAGAACCTGGACGTGCTGCGCAGATTGCCGGTGAGCCAGGACATCGAAGCGATCTTTGACAAAATCGTGCATCACAGACGCGGCGGCTGGTGTTACGAGATGAACGGGCTGCTCGGCTGGGCCCTCGCGGAGCTTGGCTTCAAGGTCACCCGGCAACTGGGTGGTGTGATGCGGTCCGAGCGGGGTGATGATGCATTTGGCAATCACCTGATGCTCAAAGTTTCGCTCGACGGGCGGACCTGGCTGGCCGACGTCGGCCTGGGTGACGGGATTGCCGAGCCCATTCCCCTCGAAGTGGGTGACCACCGGCAAGGGGCTCGCACGTTTCGTCTGGAGACCCTCGATGGCGGCATCTGGCGTTACCACAACGCGGACGGTGCCATGCCGCCCGACTTCGATTTTCGTACCGCGAAGGGCACAGCGGGTTTTCCGCGCCCGAGGCGGACGAGGGACGCATTGCGGAGATCTGCGGCAGGTTGCAGACCGACCCTGAATCCATGTTCCGGCTGAACCTCGTCTGTCAGCGGATGTCACCGGACGGCATCAGTCTGTTGCTGGGGCGCGTGTTCACACACAACGGCAAGCGGAGATTGCTGGACTCGGCATCCGAGTTGGACGAGGTGCTCAGCGGAGCGTTCGGCCTCGCCGTGGACACGGAGGAGTTGTGGCCGGGTGTGGTCGGGCGCCACGACGCACTGTTTGGAGACACGGCGGTCGAGGAGATCAGGTTCGGAGCACCCGACCCGGAGAACTGACCGGCTGGCAGGTTCTCGCCTGCCGATGGGCGCACGCCGACCAGCGGGTCAGGCGGGGCCGCTTTCGTCCCGACCTGATTCCCGGCGCTGGCCGGCGCCAGGGCAGGTAAGTCCAACTGCGTTCGGAGTATGATCAGCCGCCTGAAATGACGCGCCAAAGGGAGGCTGCGCCCATGCTGAGACTGCTTGCGTTGACCATGATCATGACACTGCTCGCGGCGTGTTCCGATGACTCGCCCAAAGGGACTCTGCCTGCCGGAGAGCCGGCCGTGGAAGGGGCCGCCGCGCCGACCGAACCCGCACCGATGACAACGCAAGAGGCCCCACCGGCTTCGGCCAGCGCTCCGAGGTTCTTCGCTGACGTCGCTATCGACCGGACGCAACCCAACTGGAAACAGCAGTTGACGGCACCTGCACCGCTGGCGCTGGATGGCGGCTCGAACTATTACTGGGAACTCGACACCAACAAGGGCCCCATGCGTTTTCGCCTCCTGCACGGCACGGCTCCCATGCACGTCACGAGTACAATCTATCTGACGGAACTTGGTTTTTATGACGACGTCGTTTTCCACCGTGTGATCCCGGGCTTCATGGCGCAGGGTGGAGACCCCACGGGAACCGGGGGCGGTGGGCCCGGCTACATGTACTCGGGTGAATTCGGCGGCGCCGAGCGCCACGATCGGCCGGGGCTTCTGAGCATGGCGAACGCCGGGCCCGGAACGGACGGCAGCCAGTTTTTTATCACCTTCGTGCCGACGCCATGGCTCGACGGGAAGCACACGATCTTCGGCGAGATCGAGACCGGAATGGACACGGTGAAGGCGCTCGAAGCCGCCGGCAGCCGCGGGGGCAAGACCACCGAACCGCTGATGATCAACAAGGCGACTATCAGCGTCGAGCCCGTACCGACGTCGGGCAGTGGCTGAGTCTCCGCTTCGGCTGAGTGACTGTCGGATGGCCGCTGGACGGTGCGTTGCGGCCGATCAGGCCATGACGTCGTCCATCATCGCCGAGCGTCCGCACTCGTTGCACCGAGTCCGTCGGCGACCGGGATTTCGCGGTCCATCAGGACTGAACGCCGCTACGAAAACGGCCTTGGCGTGGCTCCAGCATCCGGTGCCGTGGATATGTGATGATCGCGGGCGTTCACACTACGGAAGTCATTGTCATGTCTGCACTCACCTACCTACCCCGCGCGACTGCGCTCATCGTTGGCACCGGGCTCATGGGTCAGCACATGGCGCGCAACGTGTCCGAATGGCTGGATCTCGAAAAGCTGGTGCTCGCAGACCATGCGGAACAGATCAATGTTGGTGGCGAAGGGATGGCCTTGGCCGATTTTGCAGCGGAGGTCGCCGATTCCCGGGCGGGTGCCACCGAGGTGGTTGCGGAAACGCTGGATGTGACCAGTGAGGCCGAGGTGCGCTCCCTGTTCGAACGCCATCGTGGCGTGGGGTACCTGATGCACACGGCTGGAATCTCTCCTCAGCCGCTGACGCCGCCCGAGGCTCTCACGCGGGAAGACGTCATCGGAGCATGTGAGGTCAACCTGTGGGGGGCACACAACGTACTGAAGCAGGGTATCGTCACCGGAGGGTTCGCGCCCCGCACCCGAGGGGTCATCATCCTCTCGACGTCGGCGACGGTCGGCTCAGAGGGCCGGGCCAGCGCGGCCTACGAAGAGTCCAAAGGCGGGCTGATGAATCTGCTGACCTTGCAGGGGCGCTACTTCGCCGAGGAGCACGGCCTGATTCTGAACGGGTTGGCGCCGTCGCCGCTGCGCGGGCCGATGGCCGCGCAGAATCCGGTGAGCGCGGGTCGTCTGCAGGCGGTTGAGGACGTGATGCCGCTCGGCGGCCTGACGGATCCGAGTCACATTGCCGGTGCGACAATGTTCTTCTGGGCAAATGAATGCTGGTGCGTGGGAGAGGTATTGACCACCGACGGTGGCTACACGAAACACAAACCGATCTATGGTGGTTTGGAGTAGGGGTTGCGGCCCGCGGTGGGCGGAACACGACGGGCGGCCGGGAGAGTTGGCCGCCCGGGTCGTGCCGGATTAGTCTGCGGAGTACATCGTGACGACGCAGGCGCCGCCCAGACCGAGGTTGTGCTGCAGCGCGTTGCGCGCGCCCTTCACCTGACGCTCGCCGGCGTCGCCGCGCAGTTGCCAGACGAGTTCGGTGCACTGGGCAAGGCCCGTGGCGCCAAGGGGATGACCTTTTGACAGCAGCCCGCCCGACGGGTTGGTCACAACCTTGCCGCCGTAGGTGTTGTCGCCATCCCAGATGAAGCCTTCCGCTGTCCCCTCGCCCGTGAGTCCGAGCGCTTCATAGGTCAGCAGCTCGTTGGCTGTGAAGCAGTCGTGCAACTCGACAACCTGGACGTCCTCCGGGCCAATTCCGGACTCTTCGAAGACGTCCCGGGCGGCCGCTTTGGCCATGTCGACGCCGACCAGCTTGCGCAGCGAATGCTCTTCGAGCGTGCTCGCGAAGTCGGTCCGCATGGACTGACCCTTGATCGTGATTGCTTTGTTGATGCCGTGTTTCTTCGCGTAGTCCGCGCTGCAGATCACGGCCGCGGCCGCGCCGCAGGTGGGCGGGCAGCACTGGAAGCGGGTCAGTGGTCCATAGATGTGCGGCGACTCCATGATCTGCTCGACCGACAGTTCCTCACGGAACACGGCAAACGGGTTTTTGGCGGCGTGCTTGCGCGCCTTCTCGGAGATCTTGGCGAAGGTCTCGGGTTTGGTGCCGTACTCCTCCTGGTATTCGCGGCCCGCGCCGCCGAAGTACTGCGCGGCATCCGGCGCCTTCTTGTCGACACCCTGCAGCGCCTTGCGTTCCTTGAAGAAACGTTTCATCGGGCTCGGACGGTCGGTCCAGACCGCGCCGAGCGCGCCGGGCGTCATCTGCTCGAAGCCGAGTGCAAGGGCGCATTCGGTCATGCCGGACTCGACTGCCTGCCGTGCGAGGTAAAGCGCTGACGAGCCCGTCGCGCAGTTGTTGTTCACGTTGATGATGGGCACGCCCGACAGGCCCAGCCCGTAGACGGCGGCCTGACCGGCCGTGGAGTCACCGTAGACGTACCCGACATAAATCTGACCGATGTCGCTGTAGCTGAGACCTGCGTCCTCGATCGCGAGACGCGCCGCGTTCTCGCCCATGACCTGGTAGTCGTCGCTCTGGCCGGGTTTGGTGAAGGGAATCATCCCGACGCCCGCTACTTTGATGTTCTTTGCCATGTTGCTTGTCCCTTGTGTTCGGATGAGCCGTTTGATGAGCCGGGTTGTCGTCAGGCCGCCGTCAGTCGTCGGCCTGGGCGGTCTTGAGATTCCGGATCAGCGTGCGATTCGATTCGCCGATGTTTGCAGGATGTTCTGCGTCCGTGAAGTCGGTGATTTCGTCCCACGCTTCGGCGACGTCTTCGGCATTGAAGCCGTCAGCAAGACTGAAACCTTTGCCCTTGGTGCGTTCCCAGCGCAACTTGCCGATCCAGCCTGCGCCGACCTCGAACAGGCCGCCGGTCTCCTGACTCTCTTCGTCGCAGAGCTTGATGACGAGCGGCATGACGTATTCGGGCTGGAGCGCGTCGACCAGCTCTTTCGGCATCACGGTCTCGGTAAGGCGCGACCCCGCGATAGGCGCGATCGTGTTCACCAGAACGTTCTTGATCCGACCTTCGAGGGCGAGGGTCTGTGCCATTCCGAGCTGACCGAGCTTCGCCATCGAGTAGTTGGTCTGGCCAAAGTTGCCGTAGATACCTGCGGCCGAGGTCGTGAACACGACGCGACCGTAGTTGTGGTCGCGCATGTACGGCCAGGCCGCGTGGGTCACCTTGAAGGCACCTTTCACATGGACATCGTAGATGATGTCCCAGTCCGCCTCGGTCATTTTGTGGAACGTCTTGTCCCGCAGGATGCCCGCATTATTGATGACGACGTCGACCTTGCCCCATGTGTCCATCGCGGTCTGGACAATCTTGTCTCCGTCGAGGACGTTGTCGTAGTTCGCAACCGCCTCGCCGCCGGCCGCCTTGATCTCGTCGACAACGACGTCGGCAGCCTTCTGGTCGGCACCGTCGCCAAAGGCGGAGCCGCCGAGGTCGTTGACGACAACCTTGCCTCCGCGCTTCCCGAACTCGCGGGCGTAGGACCGACCGAGGCCGTTGCCGGCGCCGGTCACGATGACAACGCGATCGTCGAATCGAATATCACTCATGGTGCTCAGTCTCTTGCTTGATACCTGTCTGCCTGATCCCTGTCTGTGCGGGCTGCTCAGCCCGTGACGCCGTCCAGAATGCGGTTCAGGGTTGCGCTCGGACGCATGGCCCTGGCCGTCATTTCCGGGTCCGGGTCGTAGTAGCCGCCCACATCCTGCGGGGCACCCTGTGCCGCGAGCAGTTCGGCGTTGATGGTGTCCTCGTTGGCGTGCAGTTCGTCCGCGACGCGTTGGAACGTTTCCTTGAGAACCGGGTCCTGATCCTGCGCCGCGGCGGCCTCGGCCCAGTACATCGCGAGATAGAAATGGCTGCCGCGGTTGTCGATTTCGTCGACCACCCGTGAGGGCGACTTGTTCGACTCGAGGAACTTCGCAATACCACTATTAAGCGTGTCCGCGAGAATTTGCGCCTGAGAATTGTCGAACGTGGTCGACAGGTGTTCGAGTGCTGCGCCGAGGGCGAGAAACTCACCGAGCGAATCCCAACGAAGATGGCCTTCCTGCTCGAACTGCTGGACGTGCTTTGGTGCGGAGCCGCCGGCGCCCGTCTCGAACAGGCCGCCGCCAGCGATCAGCGGGACAATCGAGAGCATCTTCGCGCTCGTTCCGAGTTCGAGGATGGGAAAGAGGTCGGTCAGGTAGTCCCGCAACACGTTGCCCGTCACCGAAATGGTGCTGTCGCCCGCACGTGCGCGCTCCAGCGAGAAACGGGCCGCGGCGGCGGGGGCCATGATGTGGTGTTCGATGCCCGCGATGTCGTGGCGAGGCAGGTACTCGCCAATCTTGGCGATGAGCTGCGCGTCGTGGGCGCGGTTTTCGTCGAGCCAGAAGACGATCGGCCAGCCGGTTGCGCGTGCACGGTTGACCGCAAGCTTGACCCAGTCCTGGATCGGGCCGTTCTTCACGCGGGAGAGACGCCACACGTCTCCGGTCGCAACGTTGTGTTCGTGCACGGTGGCGCCGGCCGAGTTCAGGACCCGCAGGGTGCCTTCGCCCGGTGCTTCGAACGTGGTGTCGTGCGAACCGTATTCTTCGGCCTTCTGCGCCATGAGGCCGACGTTGGGCACCGAGCCCATGGTCGTCGGGTCGAACGCGCCGTGATTGCGGCAATGATCGATCGTTTCCTGGTAGACCCGGGCATAACAGCGATCCGGGATGACCGCCTTCATGTCGTGCAACTCACCGTCGGGGCCCCACATCTGACCGGATTCCCTGATCGCCGCTGGCATCGACGCGTCGATGATGATGTCGCTCGGGACGTGCAGGTTGGTGATGCCGCGGTCCGAGTTGACCATCGCCATTTCGGGTCCGGATTCGAGGCAGGCGTCGAGGTCAGCCTTGACGGCTGCAGCCTGGTCCGCGGGCAGGGACTCGATCTTGCTGTAAGCGTCGCCAATGCCGTTGTTCGGGTCGACGCCGAGTTCGGCGAAGAGCGCGGCATGTTTCTCGAGTGCGGGTCCGTAGTACGCGCGTACCGCATGACCGAACAGGATGGGGTCCGAGACCTTCATCATGGTGGCCTTGAGATGCAGGGAGAACAGAACCCCCTGCGCTTTCGCGTCCGCGATCTGCTCATCGAGGAACGTGCAGAGCGCGGCCTTGCTCATGAAGCTCGCGTCAACCACCTCACCTGCGTCGACCGCGATGCGGTCAGCCAACGTCGTGGTGCCGTCGGATCCTTCGAACACGATCGACAGCGTATCGGCGGCGGCCATGGTGGTCGACACTTCGTTGCCGTAGAAATCGCCGCCTTCCATGTGGGAGACGTGGGACTTCGAGTCGCTCGACCAGGCACCCATGCGATGCGGATGTTTCTGCGCGTATTCCTTCACTGCCGGAGCCGCGCGGCGGTCCGAGTTGCCTTCGCGCAGCACGGGGTTGACCGCGGAGCCCTTGACCTTGTCATACCGGGCTTTGATTTCTTCTTCTTCCGCGTTCCGGGGTTCTTCCGGGTAGTCGGGAAGATCGTAGCCTTTGGCCTGCAATTCCCTGATGCATTCGTGCATCTGCGGTGACGAAGCAGAGATGTTCGGCAACTTGATGATGTTGGCTTCTTTGAACTGGGTCAGTTCGCCAAGCTCGGCAAGGTGGTCCGGGATGCGTTGCGCTTCGGTTAGGCGTTCCGGGAATGTCGCGATGACGCGTCCGGCAAGGGAGATGTCGCGCATCTCGACGTCGACACCGGCTGTGTCGGTGAATGCCTTGATGATCGGCAGAAGCGAATAGGTCGCCAGACGGGGTGCTTCGTCGGTGTCCGTGTAGATTATTTTTGGCGTTGTCATGTGGCCTCGTCGAAGGGAGGGATCAGGTCGTCAGGGGAGCGCGGAGTATACCTTTGATGCTTTCAGATTTGGGGCGTGTACGTATCACCGGATCGAGGCGGCATTGCGGAAGCCATGCGTGCCGTGGTTATCTTCGTTTGCCATCTGTCGACCCGGTTGCAGCCGATCGTACGCCGCGTCGCAGTCCAACTTAAGTGACTAAATACAAAGGAAATCTCATGTTTGGATCACAGCTCGTCAACGAGCAGGCTACCTGGGAAGAGATCAAGGCGGTGCTCGATGTGATGGAGTCCGGCCGCTGGACCAGCGTCTGGGCATATGACCATTTCATTCCGCCCTGGCATCGCACCGATGAGATCATGGAGCACGAATTGCTGCCGACCCTCGAGGGCTGGTCGTTGCTGGCCTCCTGCGCGGCGGTCACGGAGAAGCTCAAGCTGGGCATCCTCGTCTCCGGCAATACCTATCGGAACCCGGCGCTGATGGCCAAGATGGCCGCCACGATCGACGTCGTCTCACACGGTCGCGTGATCCTCGGGATTGGCGCGGGCTGGAACGTCCGCGAGCATGAGGCATACGGTTGGGAGTTCCCCTCGATGCGTGAGCGTTCGGATCGCCTCGAAGAAGCCTGCGAGTTGATCCGGCTCCTCTTCCACAGCGAGGACCGAGTGGACTTCAACGGCCAGTACTACAAGCTGAAGCAGGCGGCGTTTGCACCGCGGCAGGGCGGCGACAATCCAATTCCCATCATGGTGGGCGGCACCGGCGAGAAGCGGACCCTCAAAACGCTCGCCATGTACGGTGACATCATGAACGTGATCGCGAGTCCGGCGCGTGTCCGGCACCTCAATCAGGTGCTCGAAGGCCACTGTGAGAAAGTGGGTCGCGATCCGTCGGAGATCCAGCGCACGCTGCACGTGCCCATCCGGATCATTCGTGATGAGGAGAAGGCGAAGAAGGCGCGTGGTGAGAACGACTGGGCAATGATGGGCTCACCCCAGTACGTCATCGACCGGATTGCCGATTTCCGGGAGTGCGGCATCACGGAGTTCACGCCGCAGATCCGCCCGCAGCTGCCTGAGGTCTATCAGGAGTTGGACGAGGAAGTGTTCTCGGCGTTCGACTGAGGTTCGATAGAGAACGACCCCGCCAGAAACGAAAACGCCCAGGCATGCCGGGGCGTTTTTTGGTTTTGGGGTTGGTTCCAACTGCCTGCCCTGGTCGTAGGCGCGGGCAACTAACTCTCAGGTACTGTGCGGGATTCCTGTGAGTTGGATTCCACAGACTGGCCGGTCGCCTCGGCTGCTGATTCTGGATAGGATCGATCTGAGAACGAGGGTGATCCTGATATGCAACAAGAAGCCATCCTGGCGACCGCGCCGCGCATCCTGACTCAGGCGCAACGGGAGAAGTACTTCGAGGACGGCTACGTGGGCGTCGGCAGCCTGGTCGGGCGGGAGTGGCTCGATCGGCTGAACTCTGTGACGGCGGACTATATGGACCAGAGCCGGCAGGCCGATCGGACGGACAAGCGATTCGACCTGGAACCCGACCACACGGCCGAAGCCCCCCGTATCCGCCGTCTGAACTCACCGGTCGACGTGGACGATGCTTACTGGGAGTTCGCGAGTGAGGGGCCGTTCGTCGACGTGGCGGTTGACCTGCTCGGGCCCAACGTCAAGTTCCACCACTCGAAACTCAACTTCAAATGGGGGCGGGGCGGCGAAGAGGTGAAGTGGCATCAGGACATCCAGTTCTGGCCACACACCAACTACGACGTGCTGACGATCGGTGTGTACCTGGACGACGTTGTCGACGCGATGGCGCCGATGGGCGTGATTCCGGGCAGTCACGATGGACCGCTCTTCGATCTCTACGACGAGGGTGGCGAATGGACGGGCAACATCCGCGATGGCGATCTGCCGGACATCGCAATCGACCGGGCCGAGTACCTCGGTGGGCCAGCCGGTTCCATCACCGTGCACAACTGCCGGAGCATTCACGGCTCGCCGCCCAACGACAGCGACCGGCCGCGGCCGCTGCTGCTGTGTGCGTACTCCTGCGCCGACGCCTTCCCGATCACGGCGCTGACGGCGAAGGGCAAACACGCCGAGGCGATTGTTGCCGGCGAACCCGCACGTTGGGCACGTTTCGATCCGCGGCCGGTGCTGATGCCACCCGACTGGTCGAAGAAAGGGTCCTTCAAGTCGATCTTCGAGCACCAGCAGCGCGAGGCCGGGCACGAGGCCGCACGTTAAGCGCGGTTCGCCCTCCGCCCGGCGTGGGTTTCCGGGGCGCCGATCGCAAAAACGAGCGCAACCCCGACGAGTAGCGCAGACGCTGTGAACACGGCTGCCTCGAGCCCGGCAGTGTCGGCCACGAGACCGAGGGCGATCGGGCCCGCCACATATCCGGCATCGGACAACGTCCGATAGGTGCTCATGCCGGTTGCGGCGTGGGCTTTCGGGGCGACGTCCGCGGCGTAGGCGGCCGGTGCAGCGCCGGACATCGCACTCGCCATGCCCCACACGACGCTTGCGGTGACGAACCAGGGGAAGCTCGGCGCGAGGCCGTAGACGAGAAAGGAAAGTCCCGACGCGATGGTCGTCGGGACAATCACGGCCTTGCGTCCAAAGTAGTCGACCATCATCCCGGCCGGATACGTGACGAGGACTCCTGCCAGACTGCCGAGGGCCATGGACATGCCAATCTGGGTCGCGGACAGGTCGAGTCGGGTGGCGCCCACGATCGGCACGATCGCGAACAGCGCGCCGGTTCGCGCCACGGCACCCGTAAAACTGACAGCCGCGACAAGCCGGAATCCGACCGAGCTCAACATGCCGCGCAGTTGTGCAAGCCAGGGGACGGCCGGCGTGCCCGCTTCCTCGGTTGCCGTCGCGCTGGCGGGCCGGGTCTCGGCGACGCCGAACCAGCCGACCGCCGCCGCGCCCAGACTTGCGATGCCGTACACGAGGAACGGGACGTCGAGCCCGTACTGTTCCGCGAGGTACCCGCCTGGGAACGGACCAATCCCGACGGAAAACAGAAATACACCCTGGTAAATCGCCATGATGCGTCCGCGTCGGGCTATCGTCGTGATGTCCGCGAGGACGATCATGCCCGCGGTCAGCGTCAGGCCGGCCCCGGCGCCAGCGACGAAACGGGCGATGACCAGTTCCGTGTAGGTTCCCGCGAATGCACACCAGAGATTACCCGCCGCGGAGACGAGCCCGCCGATCAGCAGGGCATTGCGCCGCCCGAACAGATCGGCGATGCGACCCGCCGGCATCGCGGTGAACAGCCGCGCGACCCCGTAAACGGCCACCGTTGCGCCAATGGCCGCCTGGCTGACGCCGAAGGACTGCGCGTAGAGCGGAAGGACGGGTATGACGGCGCCGAACCCCAACTGGTTGACGCCAATGAGCAGACACATCCACGCAAGCACGCTGCGCTCCTGCGGATGCGGAGCGTCGGGGTCGGGTTGCGCCCTGGTTTGCATGGCCAGTTGGTCCGAGGGTCGGGGGCCGGCAGTGGATGCGGACCCTCTCGAGGCGCGCAGTTTACCCTGACCGGTCGCATGCGGATCGCGATATGCTTGGCGCCTTCGCCTCGAACAAGAAGAACAACGTGACAGACGCGACGACGCGTGAGTATGCGCCCGAGAACCCCGAGGACGGCATCGGGCGAGCGGATGACGAGTACACCCAGCCGGAAGGTGCGCAGGAAGAAGCACCGACAACGTTCGGCGCAACGATCAAATATCTGGGCCCCAGTGTGATCATCTCGGCGACGATTGTCGGGTCGGGAGAGATCATCCTGACCGCAAGCCTCGGCGCGGCGGTCGGATACGTGATGTTGTGGTGGGTTCTGTTCTCCTGCTGGAGCAAATCGATCGTGCAGGCGGAGGTCGCGCGCTACATCGTCCTGAGCGGCGATACCTACCTGCGTGCCATCAATCGGGTTCCGGGCCGGATTCCGGGACCGCGCAAGGATTTCGCATGGCCCATTGGGCTCGGACTCATCGGGTTTGTGACGGGACTGACCGGTCTCGGTGGTCTGATCGGTGGCGCCGGGCAGGCTGTGACGCTCGTGTTCCCCGGCCTGAATACGATCTACGTTGTGGGTTTCCTCGCGGTTGTTGCGGCGTACGTGCTGGCGAGCGGCAGCTACCGTCGGCTCGAGAACATCATGCTCGTGTTCGTCATGACGTTTACCGTGTTGACGATATCGGGCGCGATCCTGATGCAGGACACCGAGTACGCGACGAGCCCTGCGGACGTGTTCTCAGGGTTCACATTCGAATTCTCGACGACGTTTGCCGTCCTGGCGCTCGCCGCGTACGGCTACACGGGCGTGAATTCGGGTGAAATCTCCGGCTATTCCTACTGGTGCATCGAGAAAGGATATCCGGGGCGGATTGGCCGTTTTGACGGGACCGACGCCTGGTATCGTCGCGCCCACGGTTGGCTGAAGGTCCTGCGGACGGACGTCTGGATCACGCTGGGGTTGCTGACCTGCGCGACGATTCCCTTCTACTTCCTCGGCGCGGGCGTGCTGCACGCGATGGGTCAGACGCCCACCGGGACGGACACGATTCCGGCGCTCAGCCACATGTTTACCGAGACGCTTGGCAGCTGGTCGCTCTGGCTGTTTGCGATCGGCGCGTTCTGCATCCTGTATTCGAGCACAGTGGCGGGAGTCGCGGCAGGCGCGCGGTACATCCCCGATTACCTGATCGAACTCGGCTTCCTGTCGCGCGACAACGTAGCGGCGCGACGTAACATCATTCGCTGGTACGGCATGATCGTGCCGTTCATTGGCCTTGGCATGTACGCCGGGTTCCAGCGCCCCGCGCTGATGGTGACCATCGCGGCGAGCTACGCCGCCATGATGCTGCCGATGCAGAGCGGGATTACCCTCTGGCTGCAGAAGAAACGTCTGCCCAAGGCAGTGCAGCCGGGCGCGCTCGCGGTGAATTTCCTGCGTTTGATCTTCGTCGTGCAGCTCATCCTCGCCGGCTGCGTCATCTACTTCACCGTGCTCTGAGCCAACGAGAGCGTCATGGCGCAGGAACAGTTTACGGTTCGCCTCGAGCGCTCCGATGTGACCTTCGAAGTGGGTCCGAAGGAGTCGATCCTCACCGCCATGTGGCGAGCCGGCGTACAGCACCCGTATTCCTGTGGTGCCGGAATCTGCGGCGCGTGCGAGGCGGTCGTGGTGAGCGGTGAACCCGATCACCGGGACTACGTTCTGACGGACAAACAGCGCAACGAGCAGCGACGCATCGTACTCTGCTGTTCGCGATCGCTCAGTCAGGAGCTTGTACTCGACCTCTAGAGCCCCGGTGCAGGGTTCAGTGTTTCGTGACGCCCGGCTGATTCGCATACCCGAGATAGGCGACGCGTCGGAAGCCGAGGTCCATGTCGGGTGCGGTCACGACGACCCGGGTGTCCTCAGCCAGATCAAACCCCTCGAGCCCGTCGAGATTGGCGCGCATCGCGTCGCCAGCCGGCTGGCGCAGCTGGACTTCGAACTCATACGGACCGCGCACGTCGAGCGGTTGGTATTCGCCGGCCAACGCCCGGCGAACCGTGCGCGCGGCAGCCTCCTCGATCATGGGCCGCGCGCGAACGGGCGGGATCACTTCACCTGACTCTCGCCCGAACGCCTCTTTGACGATGACTGTGTCCGCCCAGGGGCAGCGCGCCTGGACCTGCTCTGCGACGATCTGATCACCGCTCACAAGCCCAACGGGAACACCCAGTTCCCCGGCGCGAATGGCGAAGAAGTCAGGTTCTCCAATTGGCTGTCCCGCCAGGCTGACGAGTTTGAACGCCGTGTACGAGATGGTATGCGCCATGATCCCGGGGTACGAGCCGGCCCGGCCGTGATGACCGATCAGCATCACGACGCCTGAATCGGCATCAAGCCCGGCCATGGTCGTGGCGCCCGGTCGTCCGGCACCGCGGATGACCGTGCAGCGTTCGTCGATGGTGTCCATGCGCAGCACACACAGGTCTTCGACGCCGTGATTCTCTTCGACGACTACCTCGGTCGCGCCGCCCTGAAACGCCCCTTCGATTGCGGCGTTGGCGTCCTGCGTCATGAGTTGGCGATTGCGCTCGAAGTCGATGCCGGTCGGGGAGACGTCCGGCCAGCGGACGAGACCGCTGATGCCTTCCATGTCGACGCTGATGAATACCTTCATGGGCCTGACCCGTTTGATGCCGAGCCGCGATCATTCCCCGTGCGGGCCCCCCGACGCAAATCAGCGGCGTACACTGTCCTTTCGATGCTGGAGACATTCATGGTGAGCCAGGCACTCAGGCGCGCCTACGCCGATGACGGCTACTTCATCCTGCGTGGGCTGTTCGATGCGGACGAGGTGGCCAGTCTGAAAGCGGCGATGCACGAACTGCTGGCGGAAGTGACGCCTGAAGACCGCTCGCCGGATATTGGGTTCGATCCGTGGACGCGTCTTGTGCCGAACGGCGTCGCGGACGGCGACGCGAATAACCCTTACCGCGTCATCTACATGAATGACCTGCATCTTCGCCATTCGCGCCTGGATGCGCACATGCGTTCGACGAAGATCGCGGAGGTGTTCTGCGATCTGTGGGATGCCGATATCAACGCGTTTCAAAGTGCGTCGGTCATCAAGCCGAACCAACAGGACAACGCGTATCACGGCTGGCACCAGGACATGCCCGACTATGTCCCGTTGTCGAACGACCGTAACGGGTGCGTGATCACGTACCTCGATGAGATGGGGCCGGACACCGGCGGCACGTCGCTCGTCGCGGGCACGCATCGGGTCCCGCTGGACGCGCTGCCGGAGCGGACCTACACCGAGGTCGACGGCTGGCCGGGCAAACTCAGAAGGCGCGGCATTGCGGGGTTCGACCCGGCGGCGGCACCGGTGGTGTCACCGGAGTTTCACCCGGGCGACGCGCTGTTCTTTCATTCGAGCCTCTACCACCGCGCAAACTCGAACGCGGACGAGGTTTCGAAGATTGGCCTCATCAACGTCTACATGGCCGCAGATTGTGTCGACCTGACGGCCCGCAATCAGTTCAAGGCGGGCGAAGTCAGAGTCACCAGGGACCGGCGGGTGAGGTGAAGCCAGGCGTCAGCCGCGGTAGGGGTTCTTCGCGATTTCCTCGCCGGCGAAGAGGTTGACCGAACCCATCGTGTCCATCGACTCGTCAACCCGCGTGATCTGGCCGCCCTCGGCACGGACGAACAGGATGTATTCGAGCGAGTACGGACCTTCCGAACTGCGCAGCTTCGCGTTGTAGATGAATCGCACAGCCGAGTGCGCGTCGTCACCCAGTTCGTTCAGGATGTCGACCGTGCACTCCGGGTAGTAGAAAGATCCCCACACGCGCTCGTTGAAGGCCATGACGGCCTCCTTGCCTTCGTACGGCCCCGCGATGCGTCCAAGTGACGCCTGGAGCGACCAGACGATGTTGTCCGCGTACAGGGCACGCATTGCTTCTACGTCACCAAATGCTTCCGCAAGTTGGCGGGCAAGGGTCTTGGCCATGGTGTGGCTCCGGGGTGAATTCTGCGGCGCGCAGTATACGGGTTGCCGGCTGTTCCTGTGGTCAGGGTGTGCCGATCCCGTCGTGGAAGTTGAGGAATCGCTCGAGGGCGACCTCGGGGCGTTCGAGGATGCCGTTGTGCCCGACGTCCTCCAGGACCGACAGCGTGGCCGATGGCAGGCGGTCCGCGATGGCCCGGCTGGATACGAGGTTCGGGTCGAGCGAACCGGTCCCGATGAGCACCGGCATCGTCAGTTGATCGACCACCGAGGCGAGGTCAAAACGGGTCAGTGCCTGCATGGCCCTCGGGACTGTGTCGGGATTCGCGTGTTCCCGCATGCGATCGGGCGGTGGCGGCACGACGATTCCGGCAGCCTGCTGCCGCTCAGCCGCGAGTCTGGAACCCTCGCGCTGCTTCGGGACGTCGGGGAGATCGAGGTTGGCGGCGTACAGCGCCGCCGAAGTCACGCGGTTCGCGTGCCGCGCGCAGAAGACGATCGCCGGCCGTGAGCCCCAGGACTGCGACCAGACGTGACATGCGCCAATGCCGAGCGCATCCAGTACGGCGCACGCGTCCCGCGCATAGACATCAAAGTGAAACTGACCGTCGTCGTCTTCCGCGGTGGGTGCCGGGACGCTCTGACCGACGCCCCGAATATCGACACGGATCGTGCGGAATCGATGGTTGAGCTTTGGCACCATGTGATCCCATACGCGCAGGGCGACGCTGCCATTCGGCCAGAGCAGCAGCGCGGGAAGTTCCTCCGCGCCGTCAACCTCGACCCAGAGGCGGGCACCTTCGTTGTCTACGAACATGGGTCAGCGCCCTGGCTGTGTGACGGATCAGTCGAAACGACTGGCGAGGGGTTTGGCATTCGCGAAGTTCGGACCTTCTCGCCCGAAGCCGAGAAAGTTGTTGACCCCGATCAGTTCGGCGAAGCGGGGCGGATTGCGGTCGAGCATCTCCTGGGTGATGCCCTCGCGGATCAGTTCCTGCGTGCGGATCCACGAGCGGCAGTAGACGACCGCAGCGTTCAGACGCAGCCCCGGCACCTTACGCTCGTACGCGCCGTGCCAGGTGTTGCCTGCCGTCACGACGACGGAACCGGCCTTCATTTCGAGCGGAACGCAGTTCGGATTCTGGTACACGTCGATTTCGCGCTTGGCTGCGGGTCGGCGCATCATGTGGTTGCTGCCGGGGACGACGGCGAATGCACCGTGGTCCTTCTTGTAGTCGACCAGCGCATAGTTGGCGACCGCGACGGACACCGGGTTCGAAAGCTCGAGCGTCCATTGATCCGTGTGCAGGGGCAGCGCCGGATCACCCTTCGAGCGCACGTGAGAGTAGACGGTCGAGAGCACCATGCTGCGCCCGAGCAGGTACTGCATGAGTGCCACGGTGTACTCGTTCTGCACGAGTTTCTCGAAGACGGGGTCTTCATACAGCAGGTAGCAGCCTTCGCGCAGTTGTCCGCCATCCCAGGTATCGAGGTCGATCGCGTCTTTCCCGGACTTCTCGGCGGACTGGGCCATGATGACTTCACGCATCCGCTCGAGCTGATCCTGCGGCACCGCATTCTCAACGACGGTAAAGCCCTGCTCTTCGAGTTCCAGAACGTGGGCCTCGAGCCCCAGGCGGCGGATTTCGCCAAACACGACTTCACGGGACGTGGGCGGAGTCTGCTGATCCCGGGACTGTTCTGCGGCTTCGGACATGGTGCGTCTCGCTGTTGGTTGACCTCGCAGAGCCTAGCGCCGCAAGGCCCGGGCTCGCAAGGTCAGGTCGCGCGGCGGGCCCGGGCGCAGGGCGCGCACACGTACCCGCGCACGGGTCGCATCAACGTCCTGTAGGATCGGTGCAACGAAGAAGGATTCGCGCCATGACCTATCCCGAAAACGGACCCATCGAGGCCTTCATCGGCAACGAGTCGCCGGAAGCTGTCATCGAGCCGGAGTTGCCGATCATCGATCCACATCATCATCTGTGGGATCTGCGCACCGCGGACATGGAACCGCACGCGAGCTTCGAGCAGAAGGTGTATTTCTGCGAAGACATCATGAATGACCTCAGGGCCGGTGGTCACAACGTCGTGCAGACCGTGTTCGCCCAGTGCGGCGCGTTCTATCGGGCCGACGGCCCCGACGAGATGAAGTGTGTCGGCGAGACCGAGTTCGTGCACGGCATCGCCGCGATGAGCGCCTCTGGAATGTACGGCGAGGCGAGGCTTTGTACCGGAATCTTCGGGACCGCCGATCTGCGGCCTGGGGCGGCGGTGCGTGCAGTGCTCGAAGCGCACATGGCCGCATCGCCGAACTTTCGCGGTATTCGCAGCGCGTTCCCCGGTGACCTGAACGCCACATTCATGGCGGGCTACGCAGTCCTGGCGGACCTGGGGCTTGCGTACGACAACTACTCACCCGACTTCGAGCGGCTGCCCACACTCGGCAAATTGGCCGACGCGCAGCCGGATGTGCCGGTCATCGTCAATCACCTGGGCGGACGCATCGATCCCGATGCAGACGAGGAGGAGATCGCGAACTGGCGGCGCTGTATCGACGCGGTGGCCAAGTCACCCAACGCCGTCATGAAGGTGGGCGGCGCGCAGCAGCGGGTTGGCCCCTGGGAGCCGCCGTTTCACATGCATCGGCGCGACACACCGATCTCGTCAGAAGAGCTGTGCGAACTGCTGTTCCCGTGGTACGCCTACGTCATCGAGGCGTTTGGACCCGAGCGGTGCATGTTCGAGAGCAACTTCCCCGTCGACAAGGAATGTGTGTCCTACCGGACGCTCTGGAACACATTCAAACGCATTGCCGCGAAGCTTGGGCTCTCCGAGTCCGAGAAGACGGCCATGTTCAGCGGGACGGCGGCCCGCGTGTACCGCCTGCAAACACCCTGACCCATCGTTTTCGAGGAGACTACCCGTGAGTGACAACTTCCTTGACCGTCGCGAGATCGGCCGCACCGGACTCGTTACCGGGCGGATCGGGATCGGCTCGACGTTCGACGCAAGTACCGCAGTGATCGAGTCCGCGTTCGATCGCGGCGTCAACTATCTCTACTGGGGGACGGTCCGTCAGCCGGACTTTGCGAAAGCGATCCGCAACCTCTCCAAACAGCATCGCGACGAGCTGATCCTCACGATTCAGTCGTACTCCAGTGACCCCGGAACGATCGAGGCGGAGGTCGAGGAGGCGCTTGCGTCGGGTGGAATCGAGAACGTCGACTTTCTGCTGCTGGGCAATCACGCGGAGCCGCCCCACGCGGGCTACTACGAAGTATTCGAAAAGATGCGCGACAAGGGCACGGTGCGATTCCTGTCGCTGTCGAGCCACAACCGGCCGATGCTGCCGACGCTGCTCGAGGCGCACGCCAAGGGTGAAACCCCGATCGACATCCTGATGCTCCGCTACAACCCCGTGCATCGGGGCGCCGAGAAGGATGTCTTCCCCTACGTGCCGGAGGCGGGCGGGCCCTTCATCACGACCTATACATCGACCCGTTGGGGGCACCTCGTCGATCCGGCGAAAATGCCCGAGGGTGAAGTACCCGTCAGCGGCCGCGACTGTTACCGCTATGCGCTGTCACACCCGGCGGTCGACATGGTGACCGCGGGCCCTGCCAACGCGGAGCAGATGGACCAGGCGCTCGAAGCGCTGGAGAAAGGGCCCCTTGATGCCGACGAGCGTGAGCGCCTCGAACGCATTGGTGCGTACCTTTACAGCCAGTACGCACCGCAGTACCCGGATCAGGGGGATGCGGAAGATGTCGCGGCGGGGATTGCGAAAGGGCAGGAGTAGTGTGTGGTGCGTCAGTTCGCCCGCTTGATCCGGAACCCGATCTTCTCCGCACGGGTTCACGCTCGTGTTCGGTGTTGAAGGTGGCGTGGAACGGGACGTAGATGCGCTCGCGGGCTGGTTCAGCGCTTCAACCCAGCCGCGTCAGTCCGCCGCAACCGCGCCCGCGGACAGCAGCCCGTCGACGTCGGCGCTCGGGTACCCGAGCAGCGTCTCCAGCACGTCCCGGGTATCGCCGAAGAGGCGCGGCGCGCCGCGGTAAATCGGCGCGCGGATGCCGTCGACGTTCCAGAGCGAGCCGCCAATCAACACGCCGGTTGGCGCCACCTCGGGTGATTGATCGGGTTCCCAGAAGCCGCGTTCGGTCAGATGAGGGTCCTGCAGGACCTCGGCGCAGTTGCGGATCGGCGCTACCCGAAGACCGGCGTCTGCAGTTGCGTTCAGGACCTGTTCGGAACTCATCGCCGCGATGGCGGCGCGCAGTGCTGCGTTGTCTGTACCGTTT
>MDTE01185444.1_pt1 | contig 20203 bp, 15 predicted proteins | sample 811231 | NCBI WGS metagenome assembly MDTE01 (sample SAMN05326651, study PRJNA326480) | marine metagenome | isolation source: seawater | place: Indian Ocean: Red Sea | collected 2010 | reverse complement strand
AATCTGCCGGAACGGTTGTTCCTTCACGCAGTCCCAAAGAGATACTCAAGCACCTCAAACTGACTGTAGTGGAAGATACTGCGATATTAATGGCGACAGATATGGATATCGGGATTCGTATCCAAGTGCCAGAAATCCAGGTCGAAGCTGCCGGTAGTGTCGTATTGCCTGTCAAAGAGTTTGGCTCGCTGCTGCGGGAATCTGCAGATGAAACACTGAAAATTGAAGTTGATCTGCAGGGTGTAACGGTGCGGGGCGAGCGAAGTGAATACAAGCTGCCTCTAGTCAATCCAGAGGAGTTTCCCGAAGTTCCGACCTTTGAGGAGGAACAATTTCACGAACTTCCAGCCAGGCTGTTTCGGGAGCTGATTCGACGCACGCTGTTTGCCACAGATACCGAAAGTAGTCGCTATGCGCTAGGTGGCGTCTTGTTGGAATTTGCGGACGACACTTTGGTGGGTGTTGGCACGGATGGCCGTCGTCTGGCCAAAATGGAAGGGCCAGCCAAATCGATCAACGAGCATCAGCCGGGCGAAGCAATGACTATCGTGCCGACGCGGGCCATGCAGTTGATGGAGCGGACCTTGTCAGACGGCGACGCCGAGGTTCAGATTGCTGTTCATCCCAATCACGTGTTGGTTCGCAGTGCAAAGGTGATCGTCTATTCACGGCTCGTGGAGGGCCGATTTCCCAAGTGGCGTGAGGTTTTTCCGGTACGCAAGGAGGCTGTGACGATTGAAATTGCGGTCGGTCCGATGTTGCAGTCTTTGCGGCAGGCAGCGGTTGTCGCGAATCTGGAGAGCCGGGGAATTGATTTCACGTTTGCGGAAGGTGGTCTGGTGTTGTCGGCGACAACAGCGGAGGTCGGACAATCACGAGTCGATCTACCGATCTCGTACGAGGGAAATCCGGTGACGGTGACGTTAGACCATCGGTATGTAGAAGAGTTTTTGCGGGTATTGGATGTGGAGAAGACATTTTCGGTTGAAATTGAGGACAGTGAGTCGGCCGCGTTGTTTACGACAGATGATGGCTATGGTTATGTCGTGATGCCCCTGGCACGGGAGCACAAGTAGTGCCCCGGCGAGCAAAATTGACAGCGCAACAGTCTCAAGATGTGGAAGATCTTGGTCAGGAAATCGAGCTTCGCCGAATGGGTTTTCGCGTGCCGCGGCACGTGCGTGAGGTCCTGAGTCGGCATTTGTCGCGGCGTGGCTATGCCCAGATTCAGGCGGTGGCAGAATTGCAGAGTTTCTGGCGATCGGTGGTCGGGCCGCAGTGGGCTGAGGATAGTCGTCCGGGGGTATTGCGTCGGGGTGTGTTGGAAGTCTTGGTGAGGAATTCAACTGTTTTGCAGGAGTTGACCTTCCGTAAGCGGCAACTTTTGCAGCAACTGGCGGAAAATGAACAAGGTCTGGAATTCAAGAATTTGAAGTTTCGCGTCGGCGAAATCGAGAAGGTAGATACATAGTAGCTGGGAACTGTAGATCCACTGGCAGCGCTGGTGGCGGTTTCTGGTTGACAGGTTCGACGATGGTGCAATTTTTATGAACGATACGCAAAATCCCGGAGATGCAAATCCGGAAGCCAATGGCGGTACATCACCTGAATATGATCAGTCTGATTTACAACGCCTCTCGGATCTGGAACATGTCCGCGAACGACCGGCGATGTACATTGGCGATGTAACCAGTCGCGGCTTGCATCACCTCGTGCAAGAGGTCGTCGACAATTCAATCGACGAAGCCATGGCAGGCTTTGCCAGTCAGGTTGATGTCATTATCAATGCAGATGGTTCCGTTACGGTCGAAGATGATGGTCGTGGAATTCCAGTGGAAAAACACGAACAGTTGTCGGAAGAAATGGACCGCGATGTGTCGACGCTTGAAGGCGTTATGACAAAGCTTAAATTCGGCGGAAAATTCAAGGAGGGTGCCTACCAGGCGACCGGTGGGTTGCACGGGGTAGGCGTGACGGTCGTCAATTTCCTCTCGCAGTGGTGTGAAGTAGAAGTGGCTCGGCAGGGCAATATCTATCAGCAAGGCTACGAGCGAGGTGTACCCACGGGTGACGTGATTCAGCGAGGAACAACACAGAAACGGGGTACCAGGACCACGTTTAAACCCGACGGATCGATTTTTCAGACGACCAAGTTTCAGGGCGCGGTGCTGCAAAAGCGATTGCAAGAATTGGCATTTTTGAATCGGGGCGTTCGTATACGCTTTCAGGACGAACGATCGGACCAGCAGGAGGAATTTTACTACGAGCGGGGTATTGTGGAGTTTGTTGAATATCTGAACCGAGCCAGCAACGCACTACATTCCGAGGTAATGGAGTTTTCGGGAGAAGTCGACGAGATCTTGTTTGAGATTGCTCTCCAATACACTGGGGAATTCACCGAGAACGTGCATTCTTATGTGAACAATATCAACACCCAGGAAGGTGGGACGCATATTTCGGGTTTTCGTGCCGCGTTGACGCGTGCTTTGAACAACTACGGGAAGAAAGAAAAGCTGTTCAAAGAAATAACGCCCCAGGGCGATGACTTTCGTGAAGGCCTGACAGCGGTCATCTCGGTCCGCGTCCCCCATCCGCAGTTTGAAGGTCAAACAAAGACGAAGCTGGGTAATAGCGAAGTCGAGGGGATTGTCTCTACCGGATTCTTTGAGGCGTTTTCAAACCACCTGGAAGAAAACCCGAAAGCGGCAAAGACAATTGTCCGCAAAGGGGTATTGGCAGCGGAAGCGCGCGAGGCGGCACGCAAGGCCAAAGATGTATTGCGGAAACGAAAAAATGCGCTCTCAGGGGGCGGCTTGCCTGGCAAGCTCCGTGATTGCATCAGCAACGAAATGGAACGTTGTGAGCTCTACCTGGTGGAAGGTGACTCAGCCGGCGGCAGTGCCGAAGGCGGGAGGTTGCGTGACTTTCAGGCGATTCTGCCCTTGCGGGGTAAAATTATCAACGCGTACAAAGCGCGCGAAGACAAAGTGCTCGCAAATGAAGAAGTTCAGAGCATGATCTCGGCCATGGGTATCGGCGTTGGCGCGGAGCAGGATATCAGCAAGCGGCGGTACAACAAAGTGATCATCATGACCGATGCGGATGTCGACGGCTCGCATATTCGTACCCTGCTGCTTTGCTTCTTTTATCGGCAGATGTACCACCTGGTCGCCGGGGGGCACGTTTACGCAGCCCAACCACCGTTGTACCGCGTGCGAGAACGAAAAAAGACTTACTACATGCAGACCGAAGAAGAGATGAAGCGCGAGCTGCTCAACCGCGGTCTGGAGGGAGCTTGTCTCGACTCCGGTGATGGACGGGTGGTGGAAGGCGACGAGATGACACAGCTCTGCAATGTTCTGGCAACGATGGAAGAAGCGCTCACCGCGCTGGAACGCCGGGGCATTAACTTGAAGGCGCACGCAAACCGGATTGATCCAGAAACAGAACGGCTTCCCGTGTATCGTGTGTTTCTGCGTGGCGAGGAGCATTGGCTCGCGGACCGAGACAAACTGGAGGAATTCAAACAGGAACACCAGCCTGCAGAAGACGAGTCGGCCACGGACGAGAACGACGAGGGAGAGGGAGAGTCCAACGACCAGGTCTCGCGACTGCGGATTGTTGAACTGCATGAAATGCGAACGATTAACACCGGGCTGTCAGATTTGCGATCATTAGGCTTCGACATTCAGTCCTTGATTGCCCAGGAGCGAACCGGCGTCGAGGAGGCCCGCTATGAGTTGCAACGAGGTGACAGCACGATTCCGCTGGAGGAACTCCGCAGCCTTCTTAGTGCGGTGCGTTCCGCGGGGGAGAAAGGACTGCAGCTGACCCGTTTCAAGGGATTAGGGGAAATGAATGCCGAAGAACTGCGCGAGACAACCCTGGACCCGGAAAACCGCACGCTATTGCGGGTGGAAATGGAAGATGTGGCAGCCGCGGACGATTTATTCCGAGTGTTGATGGGTGAGCGGGTCGAGCCGCGCCGTGAGTTTATCGAGAAACATGCCCTGGATGTACGCAACTTGGATGTCTAACTTCCGACGCAGCAGGGATTTGGGGAATTCTGGTGCGGGTCGCAGGCAGGCCGTTGTTTGGGTAAAGAGGCCCCGCTTTCTGGTCGAAAGGACGGTATACTGCCAGTATGTAGCCCCTTCTTCGGAGAGTGACGCATGAACGGACAGCGCTGGAACCATCCCGGTTTCTCTCGACGCACGGCGGTCCAGGCTGGCGCTGTGGGAATGCTGGGAATGGGGCTCAATCATCTGGAAGGCCTCCGGGCAGCACCGCGCGTGGCTGGGGGTGGCGTAACGACCGGGGGCACCGCTCGATCGTGCATTTACATCTTTCTTTCCGGTGGGCTGGCTCAGCAGGACAGTTTCGACTTGAAGCCAGACGCTCCTGATGATGTACGGGGCGAATTCAAACCGATCGCGACTCAGACTCCGGGAATCGAAATTTGTGAGCACCTGCCAATGCTGGCGCAGCGCAGCCAGCATTGGGCGCTAGTTCGTTCCCTAACGCATCCCACGAACGGGCACACCCTGGGCCACTATTTCATGTTGACGGGTCGATCGGTCCGTTCAGCCGGCTTTCAAGGGGATCGAAAACCGCGGCCCAGCGATTGGCCCTCGATCGCTTCGGTCGTAGGTGACGCATTGCCCGCACGAAACCACAATCTGCCACCTGCTGTGGTATTGCCGGAGCGGCTCATTCATTGGGGCGGAGGTGTCATACCAGGTGCCTATGGTGGCCAGATGGGTCGCCACCGTGATCCGTTTTTCGTCGAAGCGACCGCGTACGGCGATCCCTTTTGGAGAGGCGCGTATCCCGAGTACACATTCTACCAGCTGCCCAAACAAAAGCCGAAGAGCGTAACACCCACGGTCTTTCAGGCGCCGAATCTGAAGTTGCCGGCAAGTATGGCGGCGGGACGGTTTGAGGGGCGCCTTCAGCTGTTGCAGACGATCGACGGGCAGCGACGCGCTTTGGAAGACTCGGCGCAGGTCAGCGGTTACGATCGTCAGCGGCAATCGGCGATTTCATTGCTCAGTAGCGGTGCCGTGCGGCGGGCTATTGATGTGACAAAGGTCGATGATCAAACCCAGGATCGCTATGGGCGCAACAGTTTTGGCTGGTCTTTGCTGATGGCCTCACGACTGGTCGAATCAGGCGTCAATCTGATTCAAGTCAACCTGGGAAATAATGAGGGGTGGGACACGCACGGAGAGGCGTTCTGGAGGTTGCGTGAAAAACTACTGCCGCCAACAGATCGCGCGCTGTCAGCACTCCTGGACGACCTGGACTCCAAGGGGCTCCTCGACGAAACATTGATTGTGATGGGTGGTGAATTCGGCAGAACCCCCAAGCTTTCGTTGCTGGCTGATTCGTACCACCAGCCTGGGCGCGACCATTGGGGCGCAGTGCAGACCCTCTTTTTTGCTGGGGGTGGCGTACAGGGGGGTAACGTGATTGGTGCCAGTGACAAGATTGCGGCCTATCCGGCGGACAGTCCGCAAAAGCCCGAAAATATGGCAGCAACCATTTATGAATGCTTGGGGATTCCACCTACAGCGGCCTGGTATGACGAAGTCGACCGTCCCCATCACATTTACCATGGTCGGTCGATACCCGGGTTAACGCGGGTTGGATAACGGACCCCAGGAAAAGTCAGGTACCTCGGTGACGACGAGGGATGGCGACAGGTAAAGGGATTGAGCAGCCAGGCGTTCATTACCGGTTCGGCGCGGCCGATTATCGCCAGTCTCGGGGAGATACTCTGGGATCTCTTGCCCAGCGGTCGGCGCTTTGGTGGTGCTCCGGCGAACTTCGCCTGTCATGCCGCGGCTCTGGGAGCGGAAGTTTACCTGGTTAGTCGCGTCGGTGACGATCCGCTCGGCCAGCAGGCCTGCGAGGTCCTTCAACGTCCGGGCCTAGCAACTCGTTTTGTCGGGCAGAGCGATCGGTTCGCCACGGGGCAGGTTCAGGTAACGCTGGATAAAGAGGGTGTCGCTCACTATGCGTTTGGAGAAGAAGAAGCCTGGGACCATCTCGAGAGCACGGAAGCATTAATGCAAATGGCACCCCGTGTGGCAGCGGTGTGTTTCGGGACGCTTGGGCAGCGTCAGAGCGTTGCCCAGCGCACGATTCACCGTTTCCTGGATGCCACCGCCGAGCGCGCACTGCGGGTGTTGGATCTCAATTTGCGTCCGCCCTATTACAATGACGCAACGCTGCGCGAATCACTGAACCGGGCGAACGTGCTTAAATTGAATACGGAAGAACTGAAAGCGCTGGAACGGCGGTATCAGTTGTCGGGTGAAATGATCGAAGTGTTACACCGCTTGCGAGATTTGTTCTCTTTGCATTGTGTGGCATTGACGCGCGGTCCCGATGGGGCTGTGCTGGTAGCGGCAGAGGAACTGAGCGACTACCGTCCGGCCCCCGTGCCGGTTGAGGATACGGTCGGTGCCGGCGACATGTACACGGCGGCTCTGGTGATGGGCTTGCTGCGTGGCGACCCGCTAGACGAGATCAACCGCTACGCGTGTCAACTGGCAGCGTATGTTTGTACACAATCAGGTGGCGCACCGCTGTTGCCGGAACACGTGGCCGAAGTCTTCCTAAGGGCCGGTGATACTTTCGATCGCGAGCAATAAGTGCACGGTATCCCATGATCGTCATCGCCGCAGCATTGGGGCAGGTTCTATGATTTGCGGATTGGTAAGTAATTGCTGGGCGACACAGTTGACCCGGAACGAATCACTCGAGTCGCTGATTGCGCGGGCGGTAGAGAGTGGATTTGAGGCGGTCGAGCTGAGGCAGGGGAGTCTCGGGGCGTGCGAAGATGCGCAGCAGATACCGGACTCAGCGCCGCTGGCACGACTCGCAGCCCGCTTTCCTGAAGTTCGATTCAATGTGGCGATCTCGATCGGTTTTCTGAGTGCCGATTTATGTCCAGATGATCCACTGTTTCTGGCCGCCTGCCAGGCGGCAGGTGCTGTCACCGGCACTGCGGGTCCGCACCTCCGGTTGGTGGATCTTCATACGACAGCGGCCGATTTTGCCGCCGCAAGTACCTCGCAAGTGGCTGCAAATCTGGTCCGCCTGGCAGGCGCATTGAGCGATCGAGGCGGTCGTCTCTCGGTGGAGCACTCGCTCCAGCCATGGGTTCCATTTCTTGATGTCTTTACAGCGGCTCGCGCGCAGTTGGGAACCGCGGCAGATTGCCTGCAGCTCTGCTTTGATCCCTGCAATCTTCTATTTCCCGGTGACCTGATTGATCCACTGGAGGTGACGGGCTCACTCGATCCACAAACAGTGTCAATGATCCATTTCAAGCAAAGACAGGGAGGCCAGGTTCTCGATCGGATGGCATCGGGCGAGCTGGATTGGCAGGCACTGGGAGAGTCTATTGTCCAGCAGGGTTTCGATTGTCCTGGATTGTTCGAGATTGCGCCCGGCGCGCAGGTCTGGGCGGCCCTGGAGTCCAGCAGGGCCTACTTGCAGGGCTTGGGAATACCACTAGATTCGCGTTGACAGCGCTTTCCATCCTCAGCGCCAAGCAACCGCAGTCGACTTCGCTAGCGCGCGGACCACGACCCGGATGGCGCGGCAGCGCAGCGGTGCACTCAGGGTGCTGGTTTTTCGTCGGGCTCTTCCGTGGCGGGCGGTGTCTCTGTCTTTGGAGTTGCCGTTTCCAGTTCGGCAATCATATCTTCCAGTGCCTGGTCCAATTCGCCGCCGCGCAGATTCTTGTGCTGGATGACTCCGTCACCATCAATTAAATAGATGGCCGGCCAGTACTGAACCTGGTAGGCGGTTGCGATCGGTCCGGTTGGCGAACCACCATCCCAGAACGAACGCCAGTTGATTTTGTTGCGTTCGACGGACGCGAGCGCTGTTTCTTTGGGATCGCTATTCACCCCGATAAACGCAAAAGGGCGGCCTTGTAGCTTTTGCACGAGCGACCGCTCGTGTGGAATCATCCGTTTGCAGGCGCCTCACCAGTCACCCCAGAAGGCCAGCATCACGACCTTCCCTCGATAATCAGACAACTTGAAGGGAGCACCATCGAGGTCTGCACCTTGAATCTCGGGTGCGTCCTGGCCAACTTTGGGCCCTGCGTCTGGTGGGGCGCCTCCCAGTGCCCCAGGATCGATTTTTTGGGCGCCCGGTGGCGGGTTAAATGCGAAAGTCTCGGCGGGAATTTCTTGATTGACCCGCCAGTTGTGGAAGGATTCCGAGACGGTCATCCGCACATCGCCTTGATTGGCCCCCGGAGGAATCAGTGTTTTGATCGCCGGTGACAGGTCAGAATCGACTCTCAAGATAAGCGGTTCTGGTCCCGCACTGATCCAGAAATCCGAACGAAAAATCTTGGAAGAAACAACCACGCGATGCGCTTTCTTCCCAGCGATGTCTTCCTCGCCGAGGTAGCCGACCTGGGTGGCGTGTTCTCGCAGTGCCTGGTACGGGTCTTCACCAATCAGCTTTCCGAAGAACATGCCGGCCTGCGAAAGCAGTTGTGAGGCCGGCGGACCTTGCGATGATGCACCCAGTAGTGCATTGAGATTTTCCGGCGCGTCCATTTCCAGATAGCTGTTTTGCTGCCGATTGAACTGCACCAAGGTCTTGCCGTCAGAGATCATGTCGATTGAGCTGGGTCCACCCTCCGTAGCAATAATCCATTTATTGGGTTTCTGAAGTGCGAATTTTCGCTCTTGCGCTATTTTCTGTGCGTTACCTCCAACCTCCTGTTGCAGCGCCAGTTCCGAGTCAACCTGGAGGGATTCGGCTTTTGCATAAAACGCACCAGCTGCCTTCAAGAGTGTTTCCGCCTGCGCGACACTGGCTTCGTCTGTGTTGGGTTGGGGAGGCGCTGGGCGCTGCACGGTTGGCTGTGAACCGATCGGATCACCAGCAACTGGATCTGTCGCGCGAGGTGGGGGGTCAGCTGAGTCGGCTATCTGTGGGGCAGCCACACTGGGCGGCGGCGCAGCATCCGGTACGGGAGTTTGACGGGCCGGTTCGGTCGCTGGGGTTGGCCGTTGTGCTGTTGTTGTGTCAGCGACCGGTTCATCCGGGTCAGCTGGTTCAAATCGCTGCACCGTCGCGTCGGGCGGAGTAGCACTGTCACCACAACCGGACATGGTGGCGAGGGTCGTTGCGGCCAACAGCAGGTTCAGTGTGATCAGCAGTACATCGCAGCAGCGCCAGTTTCCCGTGGTGAAACTTTTCATCAGATAAATCCCTGTCGATTGAGGAAAATGGCGTTTTCACAGCAGGCCTCATCGTAGGCAGTCTGTCGCTCGCCTGCAATCGCGAACCGTTCGGCCTGCCCGCCGCCCTCGTTTGGGTCGCTGAAAGTGCCGGTTTGACGTTCGCCTCGAAAACAGGATCTGTTAGGATCCCCCGCCTTTTCGACACTTCCGCTGTCCCAGAATCCCTGCCTGAGAAATGTTTTTATGTGGCGCAGGCTGTGCATCGTTGGTTCCCTGCTGCTTTGTTGTGGTTGCGCGCTCCCTTCCCATCAGGATTTGCTACCCGATGATCAACGGCTAATTCGGGAACAGTTGGTCATCCACAGCGATTTCGCACTCGCGCGGCATCACCGGCTACTGGATGAACTTGTGGCACGTCGTCAAGAGATTGCCAACCAGCTGCAATTACCGATTTCCGATGAACGCATCTACATCTATTTGTTTGCCACCCGTGAAGATTACCGGAATTACTTTACGGACCGTTTTCCCTTCTATCCTGACCGGCGGGCGTTCTTCATCGAAAGCGACACGCGGCTGACGGTATTTGCGCATTGGGGAGAGCACGTAGCTGAAGATCTGCGCCACGAAGTGGCGCACGGATATCTGCATGCAGTGGTTCCCAACTTGCCTCTCTGGCTCGATGAGGGACTGGCCGAGTACTACGAAGTGAAGCGTGGTCAACAGGGGTTCCACGCTGCGCATCTGCAGGAATTGGACCGGCAACGGCGACAGCGCCAATGGCAACCGGACTTGGAGCGACTGGAATCACTGACGACTGTCAGTGAGATGTCCTTGACCGATTATGCCGAAGCCTGGGCATGGACACATTGGCTGCTGGAAACCACGCCCCAGCGGCGCACGCTTCTCTGCGACTATTTGGCGCGGTTGCGAACCACTGGCGCGGCGGGTCCTTTGTCTCGCGCGTTACGCAGTCAGCAAGCGGTTTCCCCCCGCGCGCTGCAAGGCCATTTGCAGCGATTGGCTGATCGCATGGGTGGGGAACACGTGCAGTAAATCACAGCACCCGGTCTACGGAGAGCCGTTGATGACACCCGAGGAGTTTCGCCGGCATGGCCATCAGGTGGTGGATTGGATTGCCGACTATCTGGGTCGCGTCGATCAATTTCCAGTACTGGCGCGTGTCCAGCCGGGTGAAATCCGTTCCCAGTTGCCGCAACACCCTCCCCAGCAAAGTGAACCGTTTGCGGACTTGATGCGGGATGTCGAGGACATCGTGTTGCCTGGGATCACCCATTGGCAAAGTCCCAGCTTTTTTGCTTTTTTTCCGTGTAACAATTCCGGACCGTCGATTCTCGGTGAATTGTTGTCGGCCGGATTGGGTGTTCAGGGCATGTTGTGGGCCACCAGTCCGGCTTGTACTGAACTGGAGAGCCATGTGCTGGATTGGGTGGCCCAGATGCTGGCACTGCCAGACCACTTTCAGTCCACATCCCAGGGAGGCGGTGTCATTCAGGACAGCGCGTCCAGCGCGAGTTTATGCGCGTTGCTGGCAGCACGCGAACAGGCCACTCAGGGAGAGTCCAACCGTCGCGGCGTCTACTGTCCGCTGGTCGCTTATACCTCACAGCAGGCCCACTCTTCTATTGAAAAGGCGATGCGGATTGCCGGACTGGGCAGCCAGCAGTTGCGCCGGATTGAAACCGATGCGCAATTCGCATTGCGTCCAGACCAGTTGGCAGAGCAGGTCGCACGTGATCGTGCGGCTGGAAATGTGCCTTTTTTTGTGGCGGCCACAGTGGGCACGACGTCCAGTGGTGCTGTCGACCCGCTCTCCGCCATCGGTGAAATTTCCCAGCGCGAGCACCTCTGGTTACATGTGGATGCGGCGATGGCCGGGACTGCGGCAGTCTGTCCTGAATATCGGATGATCCACCAGGGCCTGGAATTTGCGGACAGCTATTGCTTCAATCCCCACAAATGGATGTTCGTCAATTTCGATTGCGATTGTTTCTTTGTGAGAAGACGAGACGCGCTCACGCAAGCACTTTCGATTCTGCCTGAATATTTGCGAAATACGGCCAGCGAATCAGGAGAGGTCATTGACTACCGTGACTGGCAAATTCCTCTCGGCCGCCGCTTTCGGGCGCTGAAATTGTGGTTCGTCATCCGCAGTTTCGGCGTCGAGGGAATCCAGCGCGTGATTCGCCGACACATTCAATTAGCCGAAGCGTTTGCTGACTGGGTCGGATCCAATCCGGATTTTGAGCTGGCCGCTCCGCGGGCGCTCAACCTGGTTTGTTTTCGCCACCGCGGTGGTGAACGGATCAACCAGCAGATTCTCGATCGAACAGAACGTTCGGGCGCACTCTATCTAACCCACACTCGCTTGCACGACGAATTAGTGTTGCGACTGTCGGTCGGTCAGCTGCAGACGCAGCAAGAACACGTCGAACGGGCCTGGACGCTCATCCAAAAAGCCGCGCTCCAGGACCTGGATGATCTCGAAGCTTGAATCGAGCCGTCGCGGTCCTGGTTCGTGGGCCTTGGACTAGATGTTCAACTGGCGGTCTCGCGCGGCCACGGTCCAGGTGCCATCGATTTTGCCGCCTGAGACCACGTAAGCCTGTTTGTGCAGTGCTGACGTGGGACAAATGTGGCGCGGGATGGTGAGCTGCACGCAGCCTGGCGTGAATCGCTCACTTTCCGCAGTCTCAATAACCAGATGCTCTTCATTCTGCAGCACCTCTACCGCATCCGGTATTTCTGGAAAAGAGAGTCGGCCGCCCGCGGGTGGATCGGAGGCCACCGCCTTGTAACCGAGATCAAAGGTCACTCGATTTGCTGTGGGTCGACTGACTACTCGGGTGAGCACGACGGCCGCCTGTTGAAAATCGAGATCGGGAAAGTTTTCTTCATACCCCGTGTCATGAAACACACAGGTTCCGGGACTCAATTCGATCGTATTGTCAGAGAGTTCTGCGAAGAGTGGAAAGGAGCCTGTGCCGCCTGCTACGATGCGCGGAACGGGGTGTCCCGAATCCACCAATGCGTCACGAAACGCGGCAACGCTGTCCCAACAGACGCGGACTGCCTGGCGGCGCTCGTCGACGTCGACCTGATGATTCTGGCCATCGTAAACATGCAGTCCTCCCGGGATCAGTCCGTCGGTCTGGGCGATTTGCTGATAGAGCTGCCTGGCCATATCGCCGACAGGTAAACCGGTGCGATGTTGACCCGTATCGATGTCGAGCAGCACCTCGATGGTGATTTTCTCCGCGGCCATCGCTTGCCCCAGCTGTTGAATAGGGTCTGCATGATCTGCGGTGACTGACAAAGTTACGCCGGGAAAGCGTTGACGGAAATCGACGGCGCGAGCGATATTCGGGCCGACCAGATTGTAGGCCAGGAAAACATCCTGCACGCCCGTGGTGGCCAGCATTTCGGCTTCCGCGAAGGTGGCACATTTATGTTTGACAATGCCCTGCGACAGCTGCATTTGCACGACTTCGCGCATCTTATGGGTTTTGCAGTGGGGCCGAAGTCGCTGAGCGTCGCCGGCGATCGCAACCATCATGCGTAAGTTTTCTTCAACGAGATCGCGAAACACCACCAGTGCGGGACTGATGATTTGAGCGGTATCTTCGATGTGGTACTGCGATTTCATGGCGGTTTTATTGGGGGCAAATGGGGTTGCGGAGGATAGGCGGTTTAACTTGCCTGCAGTGGTAACGCGGTGTGCCAATTCTATAGCTTTGTGGTCGCTGGATTCAACGATCGCAGCAGATGATCTCTTTGCGCCGCAGAAATCGTCGTAAATCCGAGCAGTCGTCCAGCAGCCCGAATTGGGTGGTGAAAACCCCGGCAGATTCGTGTAGGATCGAAGGCTGGTATCTGAATCGGATCGATCGATCACAGGAACGCTGCCTGTAGACGTTTTGTTCTCAATCCAATAGGGGTGGATCATGTCCCATCAATGGCCATCAAAATCGACGCGCCGCGAATTTGTCAAAGCGACCTCAACAGGGGCCGCTGTTTTGTCGAGTGGAGTTTGGAGCCAGTCCGCAACCGCCGCCCCCAAATCGGCCAATGAAAAGCTGAACATTGCCTGCATTGGTACTGCGAATCAGGCGCGGTTCAGCATCGGCAACATTGGAAGTGAAAATATTGTTGCGGTCTGTGATATCGATGCAAACTATTTGGCACGGGCCAAGAAAGATTTTCCCAATGCGCGAACCTATTCAGATTACCGAGAGTTAATCGCAGCGGAGGGAGATAAGATTGACGCAGTGACAGTGGCGATTGCTGATCACAATCACGCACCCGCCACAATTCGCGCCATTCGGGCGGGCAAGCACGTTTACTGTGAAAAGCCGCTGACGCACTCTGTTCACGAAGCACGAATCATTGCCGAAGCTGCCCAGAAACACGGAGTAGCGACTCAGCTTGGGACTCAGATTCATGCCGGTGAGAACTACCGGCGCGTCGTTGAGATTATCCAATCGGGAGCCATCGGCGACGTGACCGAAGCACATGTTTGGGTGGGCAAAGGCTGGGGTGGTGGAGAACGCCCTAAAGACGGTCAAAAACCCCCCCAGACACTGAGTTGGGATCTCTGGTTAGGGCCGGCACCGGAGCGTTCCTACGCGGCCGGACGTTACCACCCCGCGCAGTGGCGACGCTGGTGGGATTTTGGCCAGGGTACGCTCGGTGATATGGCCTGCCATTATATGGACTTGCCGTTCTGGGCATTGAAACTTCGCCACCCGACAGAATGCAGCGCAATGGGACCGAGCGTGCATCCAGAAACATGTCCGCTTGGTTTGACAGTGCATTATCAATTTCCCGCGCGGGAAGGCATGCCCCCAGTCAAGCTCACCTGGTATGACGGAAGTCAAATTCCAAAGACCGTGGCCGGGCACCGCGTGCCGGGAAGTGGTGTTATGTTCGTGGGCACCGAAGGTCAGATGTTCGCGGATTACAGCCGCTACCGGCTCTATCCCCAGGACAAATTCAAGGGTTACCAGACTCCCAAACCGTCGATCGCGCGTTCGATCGGCCATCATGCCGAGTGGCTCAAAGCCTGTCGCGATGGCTCACCGACAACGTGCAATTTTGACTATTCGGGCGCGTTGACGGAATCGGTCTTGCTGGGGAATGTGGCGTATCGCACCGGCAAGACGCTTTCCTGGGACGCCAAGAATTTGCGTGCCATCGATTGCGAAGCGGCTGACCAGTACATCCGCAAGGAGTACCGCAAGGGATGGGAAGTCGTCTGATTTGCATCAGCGATCGACTTCCCATTTGATTCGTGCCTTGATTTGAGTGGCCTGAATCTTGCTGCGCTCGTTATTGACCCTCGATGTATTTCAACTGGATCGCGCTCTGCGGCAGTTTCTGCTGCAGAGCGGCGACGCCGTTGTCGGTGACGTTGGTGCGGGTCACCTTGAGTTCTTTGAGCGCCTGGAGCGATTCCAAATTGCCCAGGCCGGCGTCGGTAATCGCAGTTGAACCCAAGTGCAGGAATTCGAGCTGGACAAGTCCCTGCAGCGCCGGCAGACCCCCGTCGCTAAGTTGCGTGTTGTCGAGATTCAGCCAGCGGAGGTTGGTCAGACCGGCGAGTTCCTGGACTCCGGCGTCCGTCACTTGTACCCTCCAGAGATTCAATTTGGTGAGCTGTTTCATTGCGGACAGATGAGACAGTCCCGCATCGAAGATCAGGCTGTTCTCGCTCAGATCCAGTTCTTGCAGGTGAACCATTTCCTGCAGTCCCGCCATCCCTTGGCTGGAAACCTGGGTCTGCGAGAGCCGCAGCTTTTTGAGTTTGGTGAATTGATTGAGAACCGGGATGGCGTCATCGCCGACAAGTGTTCCGGCCAAATAGATTTCCTCCAGATTCGTCAGTCCCGCGAGCTGTTTCAAACCGTCTTCGCTGACAAACAGGAAATCGAGCAACAGCGCCTTCAGTCCTGCGAGTTTGCCAATCGATGCCATTCCCTCGTCATCCACCAGCGTGGCCCCACTTTTCCCCGATAACCGCAGGGCGCGCAAGTTACTGAGTGCCTCGAGATGGCTTAACCCCGCATTGCCAATTGGGCAATTGCGCAGATCGAGGTCACGCAGTGTATCCAGCGCGCCAATCTTGGCCAGATCATCATCTGAGAGTTCAATACCAGCCAATCGCAGGCTGCGCAGCTTTGGCAATCCAGTGAGCGCGTCCAGGGTTGCCGCATCGAAGGGCTGGTCTCGAAAGTCGACTTCGATTACCAGTCCCTGTTTGTCGGATTTGAGTTTCAACGCATGTTGTTTCAGCAGATCGAGGGCCTGTGGTTCATCTTTGGGCAACGGTGGTGCAGGCGCGCTGGAGGGGCCGGTGGCCTCCGAGGGCGGGGTCTGGTCTGAAACGGCGTTGTCTTCCACAGTGCCGCAACCGATTGCGACTGCCAGCAAGCTGAAAGCAAAGATCCGCATGGAGGAGCACCTCTCGCTGAGAAGAACGGGAAGGATCGAACCGCGTTGTCGTTACGGTCTACAGCAGCGTCTGGATTGTCTACCAGAAATGGCCGCGGCGAACACCCCACAACGGGAGAAACGTGGGCAGCCGAGCCGTAGCCAGGCAGGAGCCAGTTTTTCGCAAACTGGTTATAGCGCGAGTCCCTTGAAGCGACTGGGTTATTGACGCAATTGCCGCCGCGCCGTGGATTCGATGAGCGCTACCAGTGCCAGCACGCAGACGACAAGTAAGACAATCAACAGAGCTCCGATTGCATCGACCTGGTGGAGTAGAAGCGCGGCGAACCCGCAACAGAGGGTTGTCAGATAAATGGTTAGCACCGCCTGTGAGCGAGAAAAGCCGAGTTCAACCAGGCGGTGTGAAAAATGATTCTTGTCGGCCTGGAAGGGACTGTTGCCCTGCCGCAGGCGAATCCAAATCACGGTAACGGTGTCGTAGATCGGTACCGCCAGCACACACAGGGGAGCCAATACGGCGTGAGGCTGGGGACCACGATAACTCGTAAAGGTCGCCAATAATGTGCAGGATGCGATACAGAATCCCACGAAATAACTACCTGCATCCCCCAGGAAAATACGGGCGGGCGGGCGGTTGTGCCAGAGGAACCCAAGCAAGCCTCCCACCAGTACCAACAGCACCCCCGCGACAAACATCTGTGGTTGTTGGGTTGCCGGGTCTGGGTTTAACAACAAGACGGCGGCCAGCGTGGATCCGGCGATGGCTGCGACGCCACCAGACAGCCCGTCCATGTTGTCGAGCATGTTGAACGAGTTGACCAGACCGACAATCCAAAGCACCGAAAGAAACCAGGTAATCGGTTGCCATTCCAGAAACAGCGTGAGACGCCAATCTTGCCAAATCACGCAGGTGCTCGCGACCAGGAGCTGAACCACGATCCGCGATTGCCAGCTGATGTTGCGCAAGTCATCGACTAATCCCAGCACCATTAAGATGGTGCCGGCGCCAAGCAGCATCCAAAGACCCGTTAACTGATCTTTCAGCCCAGCCAAATGGGGCTGCGCGAATGAGGGAATCCAGCCACTCTCCTCGGAAGCCACCCAAAGCAATACGGACCCGATTACAAATGGCGAAAGAACGCCAAGCCACACCGCCAGACCGCCGCCCAGCGGCGTTACTTTCGAGTGCACTTTGCGTTCCGCCGGATGATCGAGCAGTCCCCAGCTGGCCGCCCGGCGGCGAATGATAAACGCGCTTCCCCAGGCAATCAGGCAACTGGGGATCAGTGTGGTCAGGAGAAACCAGATTGTCTGTTGTGGCGTCATGACTTGAGTACGTTTGGAGGTCCGGCAACGTTCAGCGCAACGTTCAGCGAATGTGCAGAAATGGGGGCCTCGGTTGTTCCATCGACCGGGCATGGCCCACGACTGGAGGGAGTTTCCGGGGCGATGCAGAATAGGGTCGGATCCATCCTCGCCGGTAACCCATACCACGCCGGTTGCTAACAGCAGCCAGTACTGGGAGGGTTTTGCTCAAGCTTGTGTATCTTGATTCGTCCGTGAGTTTCGCAGCCGCTGTCGCAAATAGTCCCGGCAATTGTCGAGAAACAAGTGGTACTCTTCAGACCGATAGTCAGGATAGGTCCATTCCCGCGGCGTCCATTTGCGGCGGTAGTAATGCAGCGTCACTTCTGCGTAGATACCGCGCTGCAAGTAGAGTCGATGGTCGCGGTCCTTGGTGGTTGCCAGGACCAGCTTGGCTTCGCTGACGTAACCGGGATCCAGATTGAGCGGACGGATTTCCGGCAACTGGCAGGTTTGCTGGTAGGTGGTTTCCCATTGATTCGACTGTAACTTGATATCCGCCAGTTGCTGCGGGTCGATCAAACGTTCGAAGGCCAGCAGCATCTTGACGAGCCCCGTGCCCATTTCGGCTTCGTAGAAATCAGTCTGGGTGAACTCCCAGCGAGGGCTCTCCATGGCAAGGGGTCCCCAGGCGCGCTCCGCTTGCTGACGGGCCCAGTCAATACTCTGCCCATAGCGGCTGAAAACAGCCATCACAAGCAGAACCGGATCGTGCGCTTTGGTATTTCCCATAGTTGATCAGATGCTCTACCCGGACGCCCTGGAGCGCGGTTGGTTGACCGATGTTCCACCAGACTCGGGAACGACCCGTACTCCAGTGGTCAGGTTGTTCTCGGGATTCAATACGACACGCTCCCCCCTCCTTGAGGCGTTGTTATTCGATACCCAGTGAGCTGATCTTGGTGACGCCAACAGGATCGGGATTGTGTTATCAGCACCGATGGAGTTCACATCGTTGCTCGTGTCCAGAGTTACGGATGAGGTTGCCGCCCAGCTGACGCAGGTTCTACTTCAAGACCGGGTCGCGGCGCAGGGGTAAATCGACAGGGCGCCCACGCTGGGCGGAGGCATAAATCGCCAGGATAATCTCCACCGATCGGCGGCCCTCGTAGCCATCGATCAGCGGCGTTCTTCCTTTCTTGATGGCCTGCAACACATCCTTGAATTGTTTCGTATGCCCGTGGTGCCCGATCGCGGTCGGATCGGTGGCGCCACCACCACTGGCCGTTTGACCCGTCATCCGCTCGCGCAGCGCCTGATCACCACGTGTGGCGCGGGCAAACTCCCACGTCTTGATATCTTCTTCCTCGAGTGCCGCGGATCCCTCGGACCCGTGGATTTCAATCTTCTTGAGTGCACCTGGATAGGCGGCAGTGGTGGCTTCGATCACACCCAGCGCCCCGTTGGCAAATCGGAGTGTGGCGGTGGCCACATCCTCCACTTCGATGCGCTGGTGTGTCAGTGTCGCTGCGTAGGCCGATACCTGTTCGACCGGACCCATCAGCCAGGTCAGCAAGTCAACGCTGTGGATCGCCTGGTTCATTAGCGCGCCACCCCCATCGAGTTTCCACGTACCACGCCAGGCGCCGCTGTCATAGTACTCCTGCGTGCGGAACCACTTGACGTAAGCGTCACCCATCGTCAGCCGTCCAAAACGCCCCTTGTCGATAGCCTTTTTGATTAACTGTGAGGATTCATGAAAACGTGATGGAAAAATGGTCGAAAGGGTGACCCCGGCAGCTTCACAGGCCTGGATGATGCGATCGCACCGTTTGAGTGTTACTTCCAGCGGCTTTTCGACAATCACGTGTTTACCCGCTTTGGCGGCGGCCACGGCGGGGTCGGCGTGTGCGCCGCTGGGGGTGCAAATCGTGACTACGTCGACAGCCGGATCGGCCAGCAGGTCATTCAGTTTGTGATACGCGGTGCAACCAGCTCGCTCGGCAAAGGCATCGGCTGCGGGTGCCACCATGTCAAAACATGCGACCACGCGCGCGCCGCGAATTTCTTCAAATGCCCGGGCGTGAAAATTAGAGATCATCCCGCACCCGACGATTCCGACTCCGATGGCCATACCTTTTCTCCAATCCAGGCGATAGCAGGATTGCTCCCGCGCAATCCCTGCAGGGTGCATTATAGAAGGGCGTGTGGTCAACGACAGTGGCGCGATGGTGGCCTGTCGGGATTTCGATCACAGAGTTTGATCGAAGCGGATTTCCAGAAACAGCAGGGCCAGGGAACAGCCGTTCAAGAGCAGGTGGGCTGTAATGCAGGGCACAATCCGATGGGTACGGTGGTAGACCCAGCCCAGTCCAACGGCGAAAAAGAACAGGGCCACGGCAGCTGGTCCATGGTTGAGGTGCAGCAGTGCAAACAGGAAACTGCTGACCAGGATTGGCCAGGTGACAACCGCTTGATCGGCCGAGTCTGCACTTGATGTCCGGCTGCGACCGAACATCAATTCCATCGGTTCTGAGGTGGCGCGAGCAAGTTTTTCCAGCCATCCTTGAAACAGTAAACGCCAGAGGAATTCTTCCTGCAGAGGTGCCGCCACCACAGCGCTGGCCAGACTGGCAATCATTAACCGCGTGTCTGGCGCGGCGCGTAGTGACTCGATGATGGGATGTGATTCAGGACTCCAGACGGTCAAGAACATCTGAATCGCGTATGCCGGTGGCCCAAACATCAGGAAGCCGTGGCATCCCAGACGCAGATCAGCCAGTAGCTGGGAACCGCGTATACCCAAATCGGCAAGCGTGGGGCGGACCGAGACGACAATCAACAGGATTGAAGTTGCCAGCATCCCCAGCCGCGCGCCAGCCGTGGCCCATAAATCCGCGGGTGCCAGTGTGGCCGATATATCCCGCGGTGGCGTTTGCATCGCATTGGCCGCAGGGGGTTCGTTTTCCGGCAGGCGGTCTGGATTGACAAGACGCACGGCGACCGTCTCAAACAGCGTCAGTAAGACCAGCGCAGCCAGCAGGTGGCAAAGTCCCCAGGGCACCGCCGGACGCGGCGCCATAGGCAATAAGGGCTGGTTCGGCTTGCGCCGCCGAAATAGCTGGAACCAGGTGGCCAGACAGGCGAGCAACAGGGCGCCGAGAACTACCTGCGCGATGGTTGCAAACTGCAACATACGTTCAGTT